>OFOK01000233.1_pt1 | contig 59390 bp, 50 predicted proteins | sample 1542001 | NCBI WGS metagenome assembly OFOK01 (sample SAMN04209242, study PRJEB22552) | human gut metagenome | biome: gut; material: feces | host: Homo sapiens | place: USA: Oklahoma
CATGAACCTGCGCCTGTCCCTGATCTCGGCGCTGTTTATCCCCATTGTGGGCCTGTCCTCCGGTGTGTTCTACAAGAAGATCTCCGGCCGGTTCCAGGCCGCCGACGAGGCGGAGGGCGACCTGACCACCTGCGCCCAGGAGAACCTCACCGCCGTCCGGGTGGTCCGGGCCTTCGGCCGGGAGCGGTATGAGGAGGAGAAGTTCAACGGGAAAAATCAGCGCTTCTCCCAGCTGTGGATCAGACTGGGAAAGCTCCTGTCCGTATACTGGGCCTCCGGCACCCTGCTGACCTGCCTGCAGGTGATGGTCATCGTGGTGGCCGGCGCCTGCGAATGCGTGGCCGGGCGGATGACCCTGGGCTCCTTTGTGGCCTTCGTCACCTATAACGAGGCCCTGGCCTGGCCCGTTCGTTCCCTGGGCCGGGTGCTGTCCGATATGAGCAAGGCCGGGGTGTCCATGGACCGGGTGGGCTATATCCTCAACGCCCGGGAGGAGCGGGACCTGCCCGACGCCGTGGACGCCGTAAACGGCGACATCGTCTTTAACCACGTCAGCTTTGCCTACGACGGCCAGCCGGTGCTGGAGGACGTGTCCTTTACCATTCACCAAGGGGAGACCTTCGCCATCCTGGGGGGCACCGGCTCCGGCAAGAGCACTTTGGTGCACCTGCTGGACCGGCTGTATGACCTGCCGGAGGGCGGCGGCTCCATCACCATCGGCGGGGTGGACATCCGCCGCATGAAGCGGGAATCCCTGCGCCGCCAGATCGGCCTGGTGCTCCAGGAGCCCTTCCTGTTCTCCCAGACCGTGGGGGAAAACATCTGCGCCGTGCGGCCGGACGCCGGGGACGAGGCCATGCGCCGGGCCGCCGCCGTGGCCTGCGTGGACGAGGCCATCTCCGCCTTCCCCCAGGGGTACGACACCGTGGTGGGCGAGCGGGGCGTCACCCTGTCCGGCGGCCAGAAGCAGCGGGTGGCCATCGCCCGGATGCTGATGCAGCAGGCCCCCATTATGGTGTTTGACGACTCCCTGTCCGCCGTGGACGCCGAAACCGACGCCAAAATCCGCGCCGCCCTGCGGGACACCCTGCACAGCGCCACGGTGCTGCTGATCTCCCACCGGGTCACCACCCTGATGCAGGCCGACCGCATTCTGGTGCTGGACGGCGGCCGGGTGTCCGCCCTGGGCGCCCACCGGGAGCTGATTGACCGCCCCGGCATTTACCGGGATATTTACGACATCCAGATGCGCAGCGATGACCGCGCTCTGGTGGAGGAAGGAGGGAACGCCTGATGGCTGCCTTCGACGAGAAAGATTATACAAAATCCTTTGACTGGAGCATCTGGAAAAGGCTGACCCCCTTTGTGCGGCCCTTCCGCCGGGACTTTGTGGGGATGCTGGTGTTCAACGGCCTGTGCGCCCTGGTGGACGTGGCCATTCCCCTGTTCCAGCGCTACGCCATCCGGAATTTTATCCAGGCGGATTCCCTCCGGGGCGTCGTACCCTTCTCCCTGGCGTATCTGCTGGTGATCGTCCTGCAGGCCCTGTCCGTGGTGGCCTTTGCCCGCAACTCCATGACCATCGAGATGAACATGGGCCGGGATATGCGCCGCTCCCTGTTCCACCATCTCCAGACCCTGTCCTTCTCCTTCTATAACGTGACTCCCGTGGGCTATCTGCTGACCCGGGTCATGAGCGATACCAACCGCATCGCCAGCATGATCGCCTGGAACATGACGGATATCCTCTGGGCCCTGTTCTATGTGCTGGGCACCTTTGCGGCCATGCTGGCCCTGAACTGGCGGCTGGCCCTGGTGGTCATCGTCATCGTGCCTGTCATGGCGGTGCTCACCGGGTATTTCCAGAACCGCATCCTCCGCTGGAACCGGAAGGTCCGGAAGCTGAACTCCCGCATCACCGGCTCCTTCAACGAGGGCATCACCGGCGCCAAAACCACCAAGACCCTGGGCACCGAGGAGCAGACCGTGGCCGCCTTCCGGGACCTGACCCGCCAGATGCACGACGCCGGCATCGGCGCGGCCCGGCTCAATGCCATCTATATCCCGCTGGTGCTGTTTGCCAGCACCATGGCCGTGGCCATTGTGCTGCTGCGGGGCGGCTATATGGTCTCCGACCACCTGCTGGAGTTGGCCACTCTATCCACCTTCACCACCTATGCCGTGGGCATTTTCGAGCCCATCCAGATGACCGCCGCCAACATCGCCGAGTTCATCTCCCTGCAGGCCTCCATCGAGCGGGTCATGGACCTGATGGACAAGACCCCCCAGATTCAGGACGCCCCGGAGGTCATCGAGAAGTACGGCGACGCCTTCCACCCCAAGCGGGAGAACTGGGAGCCCATCCGGGGCGAGATCGAGTTCCGGGACGTGACCTTCCGCTATCCCGACGGCGGCGGCAACGTGCTGGAGCACTTCTCCCTGCACATTCCCCAGGGGTCCACCGTGGCCATCGTGGGCGAAACCGGCGCGGGTAAGAGCACCCTGGTGAACCTGGCCTGCCGCTTCTTCGAGCCCACGGAGGGCCAGATCCTCATCGACGGCGTGGACTACCGCCAGCGCAGCCAGCTGTGGCTCCACAGCAGCATCGGCTATGTGCTCCAGGACCCCCACCTGTTCTCCGGCACCGTCCGGGAGAACATCCGCTACGGGAAGCTGGACGCCACCGATGCGCAGGTGGAGGCCGCCGCCCGGGCCGTGTCCGCCGACACGGTGGTGGCCAAGCTGGAAAAGGGCTGGGACAGCGACGTGGGCGAGGGCGGCGGACGGCTCTCCACCGGCGAAAAGCAGCTGATCTCCTTTGCCCGGGCCGTGCTGGCGGACCCCCGCATCTTCGTCCTGGACGAGGCTACCTCCTCCATCGACACCCAGACCGAGCAGCTGATCCAGCAGGCCATCGACCACCTGCTCCAGGACCGCACCTCCTTCCTGATCGCCCACCGGCTCTCCACCATCCGCAAGGCGGACATGATCCTGGTGGTCCGGGACGGCCGCATCGTGGAGCAGGGCACCCACCAGGAGCTGCTGCGCCGCCATGGCTATTACCACGATCTTTACAGCAAGCAGTTCGCCGAGGAATCTGCGGCCCGCATCCTGCAATAATTTCCAGAATATGGAAGCCCCGGCAGCGCCGCTGCCGGGGCTTTTTTCACCCCGTTTTCCGGGAAAGCGCTTCCTATCTGTCCCCCTGTGACGGACAGACTTTCCTTGGCTCCTATCGACCGTTTCCCGCCTGACAGGCGGATACTCCGTGAAAATTCTGACAAGCAGATTCACCCGTTTGCCAGGTTTTTCACATATTTGTCCGTCTATGAAATACAGCCGTTTCCTATACCTGACATTGTTAAAACCTTGACCGCTATTTTTTCATTTTGCTTCCAGTTATTTCCAAAAAAGGTTGCCAAGCCGCCGTCTTTTCGATACAATATCCTGCGAGATAGAGAAGAAGGAACCTGCAGCATGTAATGTGGGACCAAAAATCAAGGAGGTCTTTCATGAAAGTATTAGTCATCAATGCCGGCAGCTCATCCCTGAAGTATCAGCTGCTGGACCCGGAAACCGGCCATCTGCTGGCCAAAGGCCTGTGCGAGCGCATCGGCATTGACGGAAAATTCACCTATAAGCCCCAGGTGGAGGGCAAGGCCGCCGTGTCGGCGGCGGACGTCCCCATGCCCACCCATTCCGAGGCCATCCAGGCGGTGCTGTCCGCCCTGGTGGACCCGGACAACGGCGTCATCTCCTCCATGAAGGAGATCGACGCGGTGGGTCACCGGGTGGTCCACGGCGGCGAGAGCTTCGCCAGCTCCGTCCTCATCACCGACCAGGTGATGCAGGCGGTGGAGGACTGCACCCCCCTGGCGCCTCTGCATAATCCGGCCAACATCATCGGCATCGAGGCCTGCCGGGCCGTCCTGGGCCACGATGTGCCCCAGGTGGCGGTGTTCGACACCGCCTTCCACCAGACCATGCCCGAGCATGCGTATCTGTATTCCATCCCCTATGAGTACTATGAAAACGACAAGATCCGGCGCTACGGCTTCCACGGCACCTCTCACCGCTATGTGTCCCTGCGGGCGGCGGAGCTTCTGGGCCGTGACCCAGCGGAGCTGAAGGTGGTGTCCTGCCACCTGGGCAACGGCTCCTCCCTGGCGGCAGTCAAGGGCGGCCGCTGCGTGGACACCTCCATGGGCCTGACGCCTCTGGCGGGCCTGCCTATGGGCACCCGGGCCGGTGATATGGACGTGGGCGTGGTGGAGTTCATCGCCAACAAGTACGACATGACCATTTCCGAGGCCGTGAACCTGCTGAACAAGGAATCCGGCATGCTGGGCCTGTCCGGCGTGTCCTCCGACTTCCGGGATCTGGAGCAGGCGGCGGAGAAGGACCATCACCGGGCCACCGTGGCCCTGGAGATCTTCGAGTACCGGGTCCGCAAGATGATCGCCGAGTATGCCGCCGCCATGGGCGGCGTGGACGTGGTGGTATTCACCGCCGGTGTGGGTGAAAACGCACCCGAGACCCGGGCCCACATCCTCCAGGGCCTGGAGTTCATGGGCATCACCTGCGATCCGGAGAAGAACCGCTGCCGGGGCAAGGAGCAGATCATCTCCCGGGACGGCGCCCCCGTCACCGTGATGGTGGTCCCCACCAACGAGGAGCTGATGATCGCCCAGGACACCATGGAGCTGGTCCTGGACCAGGAATAAGCCCTATTTATTGACCATTTCGCAAAAAAAAACCGGGACGCCGCAGCGTCCCGGTTTTTTAACTTATCAACAAGTCCAGCCCTGCGCAGCGGGCCGCAGAAGTCTTTACCAGCTCTGGGCCGACAGGATGACCTTCTTATAGCTGCGGCGGAAATAGACGATCTCGGCGGCGCCGGTGATGGTCCAGGAGAAGATATACAGCAGATACAGGGAGGTGATGGTGCCCAGCCAGGCGAACACGGTGTATACCCAGATGACCCGGAACACGCAGGAGCCCAGAATGACGATCACCGTGGGGCCTACGCTTTTGCCGATGCCCCGGGAGGCGGCGATGCTGGCGTCCATCAGCGGGGACACCACATAGGAAAAGCTCATGATCCGCAGCCGCTGCATGCCCGCGTCGATGACCGCCGTCTCGTTGGCAAACAGGCCCAGGAAGCTCCGGCCGAAAAACAGCAGCAGCAGACCGCACACGGCCCCCACCCCGGCGGCGTAGCACATACTCACCAGATAGCTTTTGACGATGCGCTCGGTTTTGCCGGCGCCCCAGTTCCGGCTGACGAAGCTGGCGCAGCCGGTATAGAAGGCCGCCATCATGTTAAACAGCAGGGTATCGGCGTTGGCGGCGGCGGAGCTGCCGGACACCGTGACGGCGTCGAAGGAGTTCAGGCCCACCTGGACAAACAGGTTGGCCACGGCGAAAATGGCGTTCTGCAGCCCCGTGGGGATGCCGATGGCCAGGACCCGGCGGGCCTCCTGGGGATGGACCCGGAGGCGGCGCAGCTCCAGGCGGCAGGCGTCCTTCCGCCGCAGCAGGTGCAGCACGATCAGCAGGGCCGACAGGCACTGGGCGATGACGCTGGCGATGGCCACGCCCTCGGCGGCCATGTGGCAGCGGATCACAAAGAACAGGTTCAGGACCACGTTCAGCACACCGGCAACGGACAGATACAGCAGAGGCCGCCGGGTGTCGCCCACGGCGCTCATGATGCCGTTGCCGCAGTTGTACACGGCCATGGCCGGCATACTCAGGGCGTATATCTTCAGGTAGAGGACGGCCCCATCCATCAGCTCGTCCTTGGTGTGCAGCAGGGTCAGCATGGGCCGGGCCAGCAGCACGCAGATCAGGCACAGCACCACGCCGATGGCGGCGCACAGCACAAAGGACGTGTGAACGGTTTTTTCCACCCGCTGCCTATCCCCCATGCCCAGGCCCCGGGCCACCGCCACGTTGACGCCGCTGCCCATGCCGATCAGCAGTCCCGTGAACAGCGACACCAGCAGCGTGGTGGAGCCCACGGCTCCCAGCGCCCGGTAGTCCGCGAACTTGCCGGCAATGGCCACGTCGCTGAGGTTGAACAGCACCTCCAGCACCTGGGTCAGCATCAGGGGCAGGCTGAACAGCAGCATATTTTTCCACAGGGAGCCTTCCGTCATGTTGACGGACAGGGCGCTCTTTTTTTGCGTCGCTTCCATGAAACACACCTCTTATCCAAAATATACTGGCACGCAATTGCACAGTATAACACCACAATTTGCACAAAACAACCCCCTCAGACGCCATATTTTCCCCAGAGGAAATGGCACGTCATTGTGCACAATGTTGTGTTCCGGAAGCAGACCCCTCCACCGGCGGAAAAAACCGGGAAAACGGCGGCAGATGGATAAAATTTTCACATTCCGGGAGAAAAGTTGCGAAAAGCCCTTGCAATCCACGGGGAAATGTGGTACAGTCCACTTCGACAATTGAATAGGGGCGGCGGGGCCTGTCCGCACTGCCGCCTGACACCATTATTTCTGGCTTGCCGCCAAGGTCGCGGCAAGGAAAAAGGAGAAAGCTATGAAGAAGAAACTATTGGCTCTTTTCCTGGCGCTGGTAATGGTCGGCGCCGTACTCCCGGGATGCGGAGACGGCAGCAAGGACCCCGGCGGACAAGGAAATAACGGCAAAACGGGCGAACCGGTCAAGGGTGGCGAGATCACCGTTGGCATCGCCCAGGACCTGGACGACAGTCTTGACCCCCACCAGACGGTGGCCGCAGGAACCAGAGAGGTCTTGTTCAACATCTTCGAGGGATTGGTGAAGCCCAATTCCGACGGCGAAATGATCCCCGCTGTGGCGGAGAAATATGAGCTGTCTGAGGATGGGACCACGTACACCTTCACGCTTCGTGAGGGAGTGAAGTTCCACAACGGCCAGACAGTGACCGCAGAGGATGTTGTATATTCCATCAATCGCTGCGCCGCTGTGCCGGAGGGTCAGGAGAAGCCTCTGGTAGCGGCGTTTTCTGCTGTCAAGAGTGTGGAGGCCCTGGACGAAAAGACCGTTGCCGTTACCATCGCACAGCGGGACCTGGAGTTCATCAGCTATATGACGGCCGCCATCATCCCCGCGGACTATGAAAATCAGGACACGGCTCCGGTGGGCACCGGCCCCTTCAGGTTCGTGTCCCGGACCCCCCAGCAGGACTTCGTCATGGAGCGGTTCGAGGATTACTGGGGCACCCCGGCGTGGTTGGACAAGGTCACCTATAAAATCTGCGAAAATGCCGACGCCCTGGTGATGAACCTGAACGGCGGGTCCATCGACCTGTGCGCCCACCTGACCTCCGCCCAGGCCTCCCAGCTGAACCAGAGCTTCCAGGTGCTGGAGGGCACCATGAACCTGGTGCAGGCCATCTATCTGAACAACCAGGCCAAGCCCTTTGACAATCAGCTGGTGCGCCAGGCCCTGTGCTATGCCATCGACCGGCAGGGCATCATGGACATGGTGGCCGACGGCCACGGCACCGCCGTGGGCAGCAGCATCTATCCCGCGTTTACCAAGTATTTCCTGCCGGAGCTGGTGGATAAGTATCCCCACGACGTGGCAAAGGCCAAGGAGCTGCTGGCCCAGGCCGGGTATCCCGACGGCTTCGACATGACCATCTCCGTCCCCAACAACTATCAGCCCCATATGGACACCGCCGAGGTGGTGGCCGAGCAGCTGCGGGAGGCGGGGATCAACGTGACCATCCAGCCGGTGGAATGGAGCACCTGGCTGGACACCATCTATAACGGCCGCCAGTTCCAGGCCACGGTGGTGGGCGTGGACGCCGCCAATATGACCGCCCGGGCCATGCTGGAGCGGTTCACCTCCGACTACGGCAAGAACTTCATCAACTATAATAACCCCGCCTATGACGCCCTGTTCCAGCAGGCCATCAACGCCCAGGACGAGGCCACCCAGACGGACCTGTACAAGCAGATGGAGACCATGCTGGCGGACACCGCCGCCAACGTGTATATCCAGGACCTGTGCGACCTGGTGGCCATGCGGCAGGATCTGGGGGGACTGAAGTTCTATCCCATCTATGTGCTGGACCTGTCCACGGTTTATTTTACCCAGCGGTAACGTTATACTGAATTGAAAGAGGCGATGACCATGAAATACGCGGCCAAGAAAATCGGACTGATGCTGCTGACCATGGTCATCGTCTCTTTTCTGGCGTTTCTGGCGTTCCAGGTGATCCCCGGGGACCCGGCGGTGAAGCTGCTGGGTACCGAGGCCACCCCGGAGCGCATTGCCGCCCTGCGGGCGGAAATGGGACTGGACCGGCCGTTTTTTGAGCGGTATGTCCAGTGGGTGCTGGGGGCCCTGAAGGGGGACTTCGGCACGTCCTACAGCTATAAAATGCCGGTGTCGTCCATGCTGGCGGGGAAGCTGCCGGTGACGGGGCTTCTGACGGGGATGTCCTTTGTGCTGATCCTGGCCTTTTCCATCCCCCTGGGCATTTTCACCGCCCGCCACGCCGGAGGGCGGCTGGACCGGGCCATGACCGCCGTGAACCAGGTGCTCATGGCCATCCCGGCCTTTGTGACGGGCATCCTGCTGACCTATGTGTTCGGGCTGGTGCTGCGGTGGTTCGTGCCGGGAAACTATGTTTCCCCCGGCGACAACTTCGGCGGCAGCCTGTGGTATTTTCTGTTCCCGGCCGTGTCCATCGCCCTGCCCAGGGTGGCTATGACGGTGAAGATGCTGCGCTCGTCCATTCTGTCGGAGCTGCAGAAGGACTATGTCCGCACCTCCCACAGCCGGGGCAACAGCGACCGGGCTACCCTGTACCGCCATGTGCTGCGCAATGCCATGGGGCCGGTGGTGTCGTTTCTGGCCATGACCGTGGCGGACATTGTGGCCGGCTCCGTGGTCATCGAGCAGGTATTCTCCCTGCCGGGGCTGGGCCGGATGCTGCTGACCTCCATCGCCAACCGGGACTATCCCGTGGTGCAGGCGGTGGTGGTGATCGTGGCCTTCTGGGTGGTGCTGGTGAATCTGCTGGCGGACCTGATCAACCAGCGGCTGGACCCCCGGCTGCGGCTGACGTGACAAATCGGAAAAAGAAAGGTGGGAGCGGGCCTTGCTGCTGAACGAAAAAAAGAATCACTATCTGCGGACGGGGCTGATCCTCACCGGATTGATGGCGGCCCTGGCCCTGGTGGGCTGCGTGTGGACCCCCTATTCCCCCACGGCCATGTCCGGCAGCGAGAAATTCCTGGCCCCGTGCCTGCGGCACCTGTTCGGCACGGACAACTTCGGCCGGGACATTTTCAGCCGGGTGCTGGCCGGGGCGGGCACCACCTTCTTCATCAGCGCCGCCACCGTGTGCATCGGCGCGGCGGTGGGAACGCTGGTGGGGGCCTTTACCGGCTATTTCGGCGGCTGGCTGGACGAGGCGCTGATGCGCGTCAACGACGCGGTGACGGCGTTCCCCAGCATCCTGCTGGCGCTGGTGTTCATCTCGCTGCTGGGGTTCGGCAAGTACAACGTGATCCTGGCCCTGGGCGTCGCCTTTGTGCCCAGCTATGCCCGGGTCATCCGCAGCGAATTTGCCCGGCACCGGGAGATGAACTATGTCAAAAGCGCCCGGCTCATGGGAGCGGGGCATCTGCGCATTATGTTTCTGCATATTCTGCCCAACACCCGGCAGGTGCTCCTGCCGACGCTGGTGATCGGGTTTAACAACGCCGTGCTGGCGGAGGCCAGCATGAGCTATCTGGGCATCGGCGTGAAGCCCCCGGACGTGTCCCTGGGGTACATGCTGTCGGAGTCCCAGAGCTATATGGCCAGGGCCCCCTGGTATATGCTGACGGTGGGCGGCGTGATCGTGCTGCTGATTTTAGGCGTCAGCCTGCTGGGCGAGGGCCTGCAGCAAAAGGAATGGGGGAGGTGACGGTATGCTGGAGATCCGGGATCTGCACGTGCAGTTTCACGGGGCGGACCACGAGGCGGTGCGGGGCATCGACCTGACGGTGGGCGACGGCGAGATCGTGGGCCTGGTGGGTGAATCCGGCAGCGGCAAAACCGTCACGGCCATGATGATCTCCGGTCTGCTGCGGCCGGAGCAGGCGGCCTTCCGGGGCCAGATTCTGCTGGACGGGCGGGACCTGCTGACCAGCAGCGGCGATACCCTGCGCAGCATCCAGGGAAAGGACATCTGCGTGGTGTTCCAGGAGCCCATGAGCGCCATGGACCCCACCATGCGCATCGGGCCCCAGGTGGAGGAGTGCCTGCGGGTACACACGGACCTGCCGCCGGGAAAGCGGCGGGAGCTGGCCCTGCAGGCCCTGCGGGACGTGGACCTGCCGGAGGCGGAGGAGGTATACCGGAAGTATCCCCACGAGCTGTCCGGCGGCATGCTGCAGCGGGCCATGATCGCGGCGGCCATCCTGCCCCGGCCGAAACTCCTGCTGGCGGACGAGCCCACCACGGCTCTGGACGTGACCATCCAGGCCCAGATTCTGGAACTGCTGCGCCGCCTGAACCGGGAGCGGGGCATGTCCATTCTGTTTATTTCCCACAACCTGGCGGTGGTGCGGAAGCTGTGCACCCGGGTGGCGGTGATGGAGAAGGGACACATCGTGGAGTCCGGACCGGTGGAGGACATCTTTTTCCACCCCCAGGCCCCCTATACCCAGCGGCTGATTGCCGCCATTCCCACAAGGAGGAAGCTATGAGCCAGGACCTTGTTCTGCAGGTCCGTGACCTGAACGTGTGGTACCGGCCCTCCGGCACCATCGGCCGCAGAAAGCGCCGGCAGGTGCTCCATGACGTGAGCTTTGACCTGCACCGGGGGGAGATTCTGGGCCTGGTGGGGGAGTCCGGCAGCGGAAAGACCACCCTGGCCCGGACCATTCTGGGCTTTGTGCCGGACTATACCGGCACGGTGACCCACTTCACCAAGCGGCCCCAGATGGTGTTCCAGGACCCGGCCAGCAGCCTGAACCCCAGCCGCACCGTGGGCTGGATCCTGGCGGAGCCTCTGCGCATTTACGGGAAGTACGGCAAGGAGGAGATCGCCCGCCGGGTGGAGCGCACCATGGAGCTGGTGGGCCTGGACCCGGAGTGCCGGGATCGGCTGCCCCATCAGCTGTCTGGCGGACAGCGGCAGCGGGTGTGTATCGGGGCGGCCCTGATCGTGCATCCCCAGCTGATCGTGGCCGACGAGGCCGTGTCGGCCCTGGACGTGACCATCCAGGCCCAGATTTTGCAGCTGATCGCCCGGCTGCGCCGGGAACTGGGCATTTCGTACCTGTTTATCTCCCACGACCTCAACGTGGTTTACGAGATCTGCGACCGGTGCCTGGTGATGCACCAGGGGCGCATCGTGGAGCAGGGGCCGGTGGAGGAGCTATTTGACCATCCGAAGGAGGAATATACCCGCCGGCTGCTGGCAGCGGCGGAGTGAGCGCATATGACCGAAGAACGGAGACAGAAATTACTGCAATCATCCCAGGGCCCCGGGGCGGAGCCCTTCAGTCAGTATAATCATATGAAGGTCACCGCCGTGGACGACGGCACGGCCACGGTGGAGCTGGAGCTGCAGCCGGACAGCCTGAACTGCTGGGGCACCCCCCACGGCGGCGTGCTGTTTACCATGGCCGACGTGGCGGCGGGGATGGCCCTGCTGACCCTGCGGCAGGAGGTGACCTTCACGGTGTCCTCCAGCATCGAATACCTGTCCGCCGCGCCGGGAACCGGGAAGCTCACCGCCGTGGGCACCGTGGAGAAAATGGGTGGCCACATGGGCTTCAGCCGCACGGACATCCGGGACGAGGGCGGCCAGCTCATTGCTGCCCTGCGGACGGTGATGTATCTGACGGGCCGCCCGCTGGAGCTGTGAGGGCCTTTTTCCGGCGGCACCGGGGGCTGCACATCTGGCTTTTGTCGGTGTGCGGGGTGCTGGCCCTGTACTTTGCCCTGCGGCCGGTGCCGGGGCTGATGACCCGGTTCAGCCGGGGGATCATCATGCCCCTGGAGCGGGCGGTGGCGGCGGTGTGCTACCGGGCGGACTTCTCCGTGGCAGAGCTGCTGTACGCCATAGCGGCGGGAGTGGTTCTGCTGTGGATGGGGGCCACCGTCCGGCGGCTGATCACGGAAAAGGGCCGCCGGGGGCGGATCGTGTACCGGTTCGTGCTGACGGTGGTGTGCACCGTGCTGACGGTGTACGCCGGGTTCAGCCTGCTGTGGGGCGTCAACTACTATGCCGAGTCCTTCCAGGAGCAGTCCGGCGTATATGCCCGGGAGTCCACCCCGGAGGAGCTGGCCCGGGTGACGGAGTATTTCGCCCGGCAGCTGGCCGGCTGCGCGGACCAGGTACAGCGGGACGAAAACGGCCTCTTTGCCGAAAGCCGGGCGGACATCTTTGCCCACAGCGTGGAGGCGTTCGACGGGATATATGAGGAGTTTCCGTGCCTGGTGATGGAGGACCATGTGCCCAAGGGAGTGCGGTTTTCCACGGCCCTCAGCGCCATGGACTTCACGGGGTTTTACTTCCCCTTTACCGGGGAGGCCAACCTGAACATCGACAGCCCCGCCTGCTATCTGCCCAGCACCATTGCCCATGAGATGGCCCATCAGCGGGGCATCGCCTCGGAGCAGGAGTGCAATTTCATCGCCATTGCCGCCTCCACCACGGCGCAGAGCCCGGCGTATCGCTACTCCGGGTGGCTGATGGGGTTCACCTATCTCTCCAACGCCCTGTACCGGGCGGATCAGGAGGCCTGGAAGCAGGTGCGGATGCTGCTGCCGGACACGGTGGTGGCGGACCTGCGGGACAACTCCGCCTATTGGGCGGAATTTGAGGGTCCGGTGAACGACGCGGCCCAGAAGGTGTACGACTCCTTCCTGAAAAGCAGCGGCGAGTCCCGGGGGACCCAGAGCTACGGCACCGTGGTGGATATGCTGATGGCGTATTATGGATAAGTCAAAAAAGGCGCTGCCCTTTTAGTGACGGGGACCGTTCCGGTGGGACGGTCCCCGTTTTTTTGACGAAAATGCCAAATTTCAGGTGACAACCCGCCGCCTATCCCGTATAATAGACCCCACAGGCCCTCCGGGGCCTGGATAGGGAAATATAGGGAAAACGGAAGGAGAAGCCACATGACAGACATTCAGATCGCCCAGCAGGCCGCGCCCCTGCCCATCGGCGATATTGCCGCCGCCTGCGGCATCGATCCCCAGTATCTGGAGCAGTACGGCCGGTATAAGGCCAAGATCGACTACCGCCTGCTGCGGGACCGGGCGGACCGGCCCGACGGCAAGCTGATCCTGGTCACCGCCATCACCCCCACCCCCGCCGGGGAGGGGAAAACCACCACCACCGTGGGCCTCACCGACGGCCTGCGGAAAATCGGCAAAAACGCCGTGGCCGCCCTGCGGGAGCCGTCCCTGGGGCCGGTGTTCGGCGTGAAGGGCGGGGCCGCCGGCGGCGGCTATGCCCAGGTGATCCCCATGGAGGACATCAACCTCCACTTCACCGGGGATTTCCACGCCATCGGGGCGGCCAACAACCTGCTGGCCGCTCTGCTGGACAACCACATCCAGCAGGGCAACGCCCTGGGCATCGACTGCAAGCAGATCGTGTGGAAGCGCTGCGTGGACATGAACGACCGCCAGCTCCGCCACGTTATCGACGGCCTGGGAGGCCGGATGCAGGGGGTGCCCCGGGAGGACGGGTTCGACATCACCGTGGCCAGCGAGGTCATGGCCGTGCTGTGCCTGGCCAGCGATATTCCGGATCTGAAGGCCCGGCTGGGCCGGATGATCGTGGCCTATACCTTTGACGGGCGGCCGGTGACGGCCCACGATCTCAAGGCGGAGGGGGCCATGACGGCCCTGCTGAAGGATGCGCTGAAGCCCAACCTGGTGCAGACGCTGGAGCACTCCCCTGCCCTGATCCACGGCGGGCCCTTTGCCAACATCGCCCACGGGTGCAACAGCGTCACCGCTACCCGCATGGCCCTGAAGCTGGGGGACTATGCCGTTACCGAGGCGGGCTTTGCCGCCGACCTGGGGGCGGAGAAGTTTTTCGACATCAAGTGCCGCCTGTCCGGTCTGCGGCCCTCCGCCGTGGTGATCGTGGCCACGGTGCGGGCGCTGAAATACCACGGCGGCGTGCCCAAGGCGGAGCTGAACCGGGAGGATCTGTCCGCCCTGGAAAAGGGTCTGCCCAACCTGCTGCACCATGTGGGCACCATCCGCAATACCTTCCACCTGCCCTGCGTGGTGGCCGTCAACGCCTTCCCCACGGACACGGCGGAGGAGCTTCGGCTGGTGCAGGAGCGGTGCCGGGAGCTGGGAGTCAACGCCGTGCTGTCGGAGGTCTGGGCCAAGGGCGGCCAGGGAGGCCGGGACCTGGCCCGGGAGGTGGTGCGCCTGTGCGATCAGCCCCGGCTGGAGGAGTTCACCTTCGCCTATCCCGACAACACCTCCCTGATCTATAAGCTCAACTCCATTGTGGGCCGGGTGTACGGCGGCAGCCAGGCGGTGCTGACCCCCGCCGCCCAGAAGCAGCTGAAGCGGCTGACGGAGCTGGGCTTCGGCGGCCTGCCGGTGTGCATGGCCAAGACCCAGTATTCCCTGTCCGACGACCCGGCCCTGCCGGGGGCCCCCAGGGACTTCACCGTCACCGTCCGCAGTCTGAAGGTCAGCGCCGGAGCGGGGTTCATCGTGGCCTATACCGGGGACATCATGACCATGCCGGGCCTGCCCCGGGTCCCGGCGGCGGAGAACATCGACGTGGACGAAAACGGCGTCATCACCGGGCTGTTCTGAGAGGATACATGTAGAAGCAATCGCACCCCCGGCGGATTCCGCCGGGGGTGCGTGTTGTTTTCAGGTGTTCCGGAGGTCTGCCGCCCGGCGGAGATCGTCGATCAGCAGCAGGACATGGCCTGCCGCCTCCTCGGAAAGTCCGCTCAGGTCCGCGCACAAAGAGGTCTCCCGGCCCAGCAGATAGTCCGTGGATACCGAAAACAGCTGGGCAAGCCGCAAAAGCATCTCTATGGATGGCTGAATGTTGTCATTTTCCCAGTTGGACACCGCCTGCTTGGATACGCCCAGGCGCTTGGCCAGGGTCACCTGGCTATAGCCCTGGGCCACGCGAAGCTCGCGGATGCGTTGGCTCAGCATAGACTTCCTCCCGTCAGCAACTGTAATATCCATTATTAAAATACTATTATCAACAAACACTTGACATATGTAAAATACTATGGTATTTTAATAATAGACAATAACAGAGAGGAGATCGATTCCCATGGCATATACCTTGCGTCCCGGTCAACCATACGCAGATCAAGGCATCCGCATCAGCAACGGACAGGGCGCCGCTCTGCTCAGCAGCATCCAGCGTGAACTGGAGAATAAAATCCGGCAGCGCGGCTTCCCGGCCGTCGTCACCATGGACGAGGTCAAGAGCGGCACGGGCCTGTTCGCCCAGAAGCTGCCTATGCTGGTGATCCGGCATCCCAATCCCCCCTTCAAATATCGCGAGGTCGGCGTCATTGTCAACGGCAACACAGTCACCTTCCCCCTCTGGGGCCGGGACGTGCAGAAGGATCGTCAAATGAGCCAGCGCAGAGCCGGACTGATTGGCGGACTGCTTATCCCCGGGCGGAATGAGTTCCAGGCCCAGGAGGAAGAGGGCTGGATTCAGGACGTTGTGGACATGATCAACGAAGGGTTCGAGCGCACGTAAGGCACGAAGGAGGTTCACTATGGAAAAATGTGCGAACTGCCGGTTCTATCAGCCGCGCGACGGCTACTGCACCCTGCGGGACTGCGAAACCGGCTGGAACAGCTGCTGTTCCGACTTTGAAGAGGACTGAGAGGAGAGATCTGTTATGAGACGTTGCCCGGAATGCAGAGGCTTCGGCATCATCGACTGCCCCGTCTGTCGCGGCACAGGCCGGGATCCCCGGAACGAGGACATCGACTGCACCTACTGCCGCGGCACAACCACCATCAAGTGCAACATCTGCGGCGGCACGGGATGGCTGGACGATGACGACGATTATCGTGCCTGAGCCAACAAGCATAAGCGAACAAAAATCGCACCCCCGGCGGGATTCCGCCGGGGGTGCGTGTTGTTTTCAATTTTTAGGCGTTTTCCGCGATATAGCGGGCCACATACACGCCGCTGGCGCTGGCGTGGGACAGGGAGTGGGTCACGCCGCTGCCGTCGCCGATGACGAACAGGCCCGGGTGGCAGGTCTGGAGGTTCTTGTCCAGCTGCACCTCCATGTTATAGAACTTCACCTCCACGCCATAGAGCAGGGTGTCGTCGTTGGCGGTGCCGGGGGCGATCTTGTCCAGGGCGTAGATCATCTCGATGATGCCGTCCAGGATGCGCTTGGGCATCACCAGGCTCAGGTCGCCGGGGGTGGCGGACAGCGTAGGCGTCACGAAGCTCTCCTCGATGCGCTTGGGGGTGGACCGCTGGCCCCGGATCAGGTCGCCGAACCGCTGGATGATCACGCCGCCGCCCAGCATATTGGACAGCCGCGCAATGCTCTCGCCGTAGCCGTTGGAGTCCTTGAAGGGCTCGGAGAAGTGCTTGGCCACCAGCAGGGCGAAGTTGGTATTCTCCGTGTGCATGGCCGGGTCCTCATAGCTGTGGCCGTTGACGGTGACGATGCCGTTGGTGTTCTCGTTGACCACCGCCCCCTTGGGGTTCATGCAGAAGGTCCGCACCCGGTCCTGGAACTTCTCCGTCCGGTACACGATCTTGCTCTCATACAGCTCGTCGGTAAGGTGGGCAAACACCTCATAGGGCAGCTCCACCCGGACGCCGATGTCCATCCGGTTGGACCTGGTGGCGATGTCCAGCTCCCGGCACACCTGCTCCATCCACTTGCTGCCGCTGCGGCCCACGGAGATGACGCAGTAGCGCCCGTCGTAGCTGCCCTTGTCCGTCACCACCCGGTAGCCGCCGTCGGTGCGCTCCACGGACTGCACCGGCGTGTCGAAGTAGATATCCATCCTGTCCTTCAGCCGGTTATACAGGTGCTCCAGCACCACCAGGTTCTTATCCGTGCCCAGGTGGCGCACGGAGGCGTCCAGCAGGTGCAGGTCGTTCTCCAGGCACAGCTTCTTGATGGGGGTTGCGCCGGTGGAGTACAGGTGGGTGCCCTCGCCGCCGTTTGCCACGTTGATTTCGTCCACATATTCCATCAGCTCCAGGGCCTGCTTTTTGCCGATGTATTCGTGCAGGGTGCCGCCGAACTGGTTGGTGATGTTGTATTTGCCGTCGGAAAAGGCCCCGGCCCCGCCGAAGCCGTTCATAATGGCGCAGGTGGGGCACTTGACGCAGGACTTCACCTTCACGCCGTCAATGGGACAGTGCCGCCGGGCCAGGGCGTGGCCCGCCTCAAACAGGGCGATCTTCAGGTCCGGCCGCTTCTCCAGCAGCTCATAGGCGGAGTAGATTCCGCCGGGGCCTCCGCCCACGATCAGCACATCATACTGCATAGTCATTTCCTCCTGATTCACATAGTCATACATATATAGTATACCAGTTATTTTCCGCGGCAGCAAACAGATTTTGCTTATGGCAGGGTTTAGCTTCTCTGCACACGCAATAACTGCATTTGGCAAATCGCACTGTTTTTTTGATTAATTATGTTTGTAATTGACAAAAGCAAATATATATGCGATAATATTTTATATAATTATTGCAGAAAAGAGGATTTGTCGTTTACTTATATTTTCACTACTTCTGCGCGTGAAATTGAAATGGAGGTTATATATGAAAAAAAGATTATCTATTTTCCTAATTTTCGTACTTCTCTTTTCACTATCCTCTACAACTGTTGCCTCGGCTCTTCCGAACAAAAGTGAACTGCCCGGTCTCTATGCGGCCGAAGATGGTGATATGTTCATTTTACAATCCGAAGACCGAGATGCGACGATAATTACAAATGATACTCACCATTCCATGACAGTTTCAATTAAGTATTCTCATAATCCGGATACAGTGTACCAGTGGTATATTTCTGATTATCCAATGCCCTTTGAGCCATCTAGTTCCGCATTTTGGACGGACATTATTGCTTATGCGGAAGATCACATCAGTCAAGCGGAGGAAATCATTTTCGTCAGCAACACACCATCTGAAATGCATAATTCCATTCAGCCATTCAGTTCTGCGGGAGCAGATATTTATCCGCAACTCGTGAAGTACGTTGGCACATCGCCCTTTGAAGACATCATAAGGTATAGTACGACCATGGACGGAAATACTGTACGGGTTTATGAGGACATGAGGTTTGAAGTGCGCTTTTCACAGAATAAGAGTTGGTCGACTGCAGTATTTGTGTCAACTCTGATTACCTCTGTTTTGGGACTGATTGTGACAAATACTATTGTGCAAGCCATTTGTACTGCATTTAACGTCGTTGTAAGTGTGTATGCTTCCATTGCAGCCGGATCGATGAATTGTTATACCTGTACAGCAATATTTTCACGTTATGTTAATGTTAACAGTTCCGAGTATCCCTATAACATGACCATAAGAACGGTTTCATACGAGGCATATGAAGATGCCTCACCCTCTAGTACGAGAAGAGCAGAGATCGATAGCGGGTCCAGGACTACGAGTTATAACAAGAGTGAAAGTTACTATCAGAATTGCTATGCACAGGCACTGGATGGCTATAACGTTTACAAGAGCGTTGGCCCACGTTCCTAGGAGGTTGCCTATGTGGAGTCCTCTGCAAAAGTATACCGTCCAACAGTTCAGGCGGGGTATGCTTCTTCAATTGATCAACATTGTGCTTTGCACATTGTCCCTTATCTTCAATAATACCTACTTTCTCGTTGCGCTGGTGTTTACCTGCAACACGTGGTGGCTGCTACGCTGGCGCAGATACTGCGGCCTTCTTTTCCCGCTGCTGAGCTATCCCTTAGCCATGTATGCCACCGTGTCTCACAACGTCTTCCCGGCCATCCCCGCTGTTCTTGGGCTGAACGTCTGCTTTCTCATCTATTCTGCGATCATGCTTCTGCTGTTTCGATCTGAATTCAAGGATGAATCCGATCCGGCCTGAGCTATATGGGGTGCTTCCAGTGAATCCCGGCAGCCTTGCTGCCGGGATTTTTATTGCTATGCTCCCCCCGTTATGGTACAATAACCCCAAAACGTATAAGGAGGGGCCGCCTATGAGCCGCGCCGATGAAATATTTCAGCAGAACTGCCGGGACATCCTGGAAAACGGGGTGTGGGACACAGACCAGAACGTCCGCCCCCACTGGGAGGACGGTACTCCGGCCCACACGGTGAAGAAATTCGGCATCATCAACCGCTATGACCTGCGGCAGGAGTTTCCCATTCTCACCGTCCGCCGCACCTATTTCAAAACCTGCATCGACGAGCTGCTGTGGATCTGGCAGAAGAAGTCCAACAACATCCACGACCTGCGGGGCCACATCTGGGACAGCTGGGCCGACGAAAACGGCTCCATCGGCAAAGCCTACGGCTATCAGCTGGGGGTGAAGCACCAATACCCGGAGGGGGCGTTTGACCAGGTGGACCGGGTGCTGTATGACCTGCGGCACAACCCTGCCTCCCGGCGGATCATGACCAATCTGTATAACTTCCAGGACCTGCACGAGATGGCCCTGTACCCCTGCGCCTATTCCGTGACCTTCAACGTGTCGGGCCGGACCCTGAACGCCATTCTGAACCAGCGCAGCCAGGATATGCTGACGGCCAACAACTGGAACGTGGCCCAGTATGCCGTGCTGGTGCATATGATGGCCCAATCCTCCGGCCTGGAGGCCGGGGAGCTGGTCCACGTCATCGCCGACGCCCACATCTATGACCGGCACGTCCCCCTGGTGCGGCAGCTGCTGGAGCGGCAGGGCCGCCCGGCCCCGGCCTTCGTCATGGACCCGGAGGTGACGGATTTCTATCGCTTCACCCGGGACAGCTTCCGGCTGGAGGGGTACGACCCCCTGCCCTTTGACGAAAAGATCCCCGTGGCCATCTGATTTTCCCCGCCCCACAGGCTTTTTTCTTGACCGAAAATGGCCTGTGGGGTATAATAGTCTTAACGCAAATTCGGAGGCGATGGGATGAAAAAAATCGTTCACAAACCGGCTGCGCCGCTGTATGCGGCGGCGGCTGCATGGGTGCTGTATGCCCTGCTGTTCCCCCTGTACCGGCCGGGGCACTTTGTCATAGCCCTGGCGGCCTCCGCCGTGGTATACGGCATCGCCCGGCTGTTCTGCAAGGATATTGTGGAGGAGGTGCCCCAGGAGCCGAAAACCACCGGCAATCCGGAGCTGGACCAGATGATCGCCCAGGGCAAGGACGCTCTGGACGAGATGCGCCGCCTGAACGACAGCATCCAGGACGCGGCCATCAGCGCCCAGATTGAGCGGCTTTCCCAGGTGTCCGACAAGATTTTTCAGCAGGTGCAGAAGAATCCCTCCCAGCTGCCCCAGATCCGCAAGTTCATGAGCTACTACCTGCCCACCACCCTGAAGCTGCTGCGGGCCTATGACGACATGAGCCGCCAGGGCGTTCAGGGGGAGAACATCACCGGCACCATGGAGCGGGTGCGGGGCATGATGAGCACCATCGTCACCGCCTTCGAGCGGCAGCTGGACAGCCTGTTCGGCGACCAGGCCCTGGATATCTCCACGGATATCACGGTGCTGGACAACATGATGGCCCGGGAGGGCCTCAGCGACGATCCCATCCACCGCACCCAGGCAAAGCCTGACGACGGCCCCCAGGACGACGGGATCCAATTGGAGCTTTAAGACACCATTACTCATAAAGGAAGGACGATTACCATGACCGATAACATGACCCCCCAGCTGACCCTGGACCCCACCGCCGCTGCCGCTGCTGAGGCAGTGCCCACCCTGACCCTGACTCCGGAAGCCCCGGAGGCCCCCCAGGTGGAGGAGGAAAAGAAAATTGAGCCCGTGGAGATGGACGACAAGCTGCTGACTGACCAGGAAAAGCAGGCCGTGGAGGAATTCTCCCGCAAGATCGACATCCGCGACACCAACATGATCCTCCAGTATGGCGCCGCCGCCCAGAAAAGCGTGGCAGGCTTCTCCGAAAACGCCCTGAACAGCGTCCGCAACAAGGACCTGGGCGAGATCGGCAAGGACCTGAGCCAGCTGGTGGTGGAGCTGAAGGGCTTCGGCGAGGAGGAGGAAAAGAAGGGCCTGGCGGGCCTGTTCAAAAAAGCCGGCAACCGTCTGGAGACCATGAAGGCCCAGTACGGCAAGGTGGAGGCCAACGTGGACAAGATCGCCCAGAGCCTGGAACAGCACCAGATCACCCTGCTGAAGGATGTGGCCATGTTTGACCAGATGTATGAGCTGAACCTGAAGTATTACAAGGAACTGACCATGTACATTCTGGCCGGGAAGAAGCGGCTGGCGGAGGTGCGGTCCACGGAGCTGGAGGAGCTGCGCAAAAAGGCGGAGCAGTCCGGCCTGGCGGAGGACGCCCAGGCCTATAACGACCTGGTGAACCTGTGCAACCGGTTTGAAAAGAAGCTCCACGACCTGGAGCTGACCCGGATGGTGTCCGTGCAGATGGGGCCCCAGACCCGCCTGCTGCAGAACAACGACACCCAGATGATCGAGAAGATCCAGTCCTCCCTGGTGAACACCATTCCCCTGTGGAAGAGCCAGATGGTGCTGGCCCTGGGCATGGAGCACAGCCGTCAGGCCACCGCCGCCCAGAACGCCGTCACCGAGATGACCAACCAGCTCCTGCGCAAGAACGCCGACACCCTGAAGATGGGCACCATCGCCACCGCCAAGGAGGCCGAGCGCTCCATCGTGGATATCGAGACCCTGCAGCACACCAACCAGCAGCTGATCTCCACCCTGGACGAGGTGATGAACATCCAGAAGGAGGGGGCCGAGAAGCGCAAGGCCGCCGAGGTGGAGCTGGGCCGCATCGAGGGCGAGCTGAAGCAGAAGCTGCTGGAGCTCCGGGGCTAAGCCCCGCTCCCCCCTTCGCGGAGCGCCGTTCTCCCCCCCTCTGTAGGGGCGGACGTCTCTGTCCGCCCGAATGCGCCCTGATGCAGGCAAGGTCCTGATTCGCCGGCCCCTGCGGGCCGTTTTCCCTCAATCTCTCTGGAAAGGACTGGTGCCCTCACCATGAAATTCTATCAAAAACGGGGCTTTGCGCTGGTGGTGCTGATCCTGGCCATCATTTGCTCCGGCGTTTACGGCATCAGCAAAAAGCCCGCCGCCCTGCCGGAGGTGTCCTATTACAACTGGATCTGTGACCAGGCGGGCCTGCTGGACCAGGAGACCCGGCAGACCATCCAGGACTATAACACCGCCTGGAACAAGCAATATTACGCCGTGGTGGCGGTGGCCGCCGTGGACGATATCCGGGGCTGGTCCAGCGAGGACTATGCCCGGGAGCTGGGGGCCAGGTGGGGCCTGGGAGCCAACGATATGCTGTTGCTCCTGGTCAAAGGCGGCGACTGGTATGTGGCCTGCGGCGACAACCTGGCGGACCTGATGACCGACACCCAGCAGACCCGGCTGAAAACCGCCCTGGACACCCCCTATTACAGCGGGAATTACGCGGAGGCGGCGGTGGCCTTCTTCCGCCAGAGCGACGTGGTGCTGGCCCAGACCCTGGGCCGCTCAAGTACCGGCGGTCAGTCCCCGGCTCCGGGCCAGACCTGGCAGGAGCCTGCCGGTGCCTCCGGCGTCAGCATCGCCGGTGTGGTGCTGCTGATCGTGTGCATTTTCGTGGTTTGGGCGCTGCTGGACCGCATGCGCTACAACCGCTATCGCCGGCGTCCGGCTATGATGGGCGGGCCGGTGTACTATCCCATTTTCTGGGGCCGTCGGCCCCGGGCGCCCCGGCCTCCCCGGGGTCCCAGACCGCCCCGTCCCCCTCGGGGTCCCGGCGGTCCTATGGGTGGACCCATGGGCGGCGGTCCCCGTCCGCCTCGGCCCACACCGCCCCGTCCGCCCCGGTCTAACGGGCCCCGGCCCGGCGGTTTCGGCGGCAAGGGCGGCTTCGGCGGCGGACGCCGCTGAGATCCATCCCCGACAATCCAATAAAAATCGCACCTCAGGGGTCCCGGATATCCGGGACCCCTGAGGTGCTTAAAGGAAGAAAGATGAAAGAAGAAAGAGAGAGTAAAAGGGAAATGCGAAATATATCCAGTGATGCTTCCGAAGAAGCCGTCACGCTGCCTTAATTACCCCGGCCGCCGTTGCCCCGGCCGAAGAAGTAGTCGTACAGGTCGCCGTAGGAATCCTGCTGACCCTGGTTCTGGTTGGGGGAATCGTCCTCGGTGCCGGTGGTCTGAGGCTGCTGGTCGAAGGTCAGGCTCAGGGTGATCTCCTGGCCGCTGCGCCACACGGTAAGGGTGACGGTGTCGCCGGCCTTGAAGCCCTTCTTGGCCATGGACAGGTCGCTCATGGAGGTGATCTCCGTGTCGTTGAGCTTGGTGATGACGTCACCCAGCTGCAGGCCTGCCTTTTCACCGGCGCCGCCCTTTTCCACGGCGTAGACAAACACGCCCTGGGTCACGTCGATGTTGTACTGGGCAGCCATCTGCTCGGTCATGCTGCCGGCCTTGATGGCCATGTAGGCCTTATCGGTGACCTGGCCGTTTTCCATGATGTCGGTGATGATGGTCTGGACATCGCTGATGGGGATGGCAAAGCCGATGCCCTCCACCGTGGTGTCGGAATAGCTGGAATACTTGGCGGACACAATGCCCACTACCTCGCCGTACAGGTTCATCAGGGGGCCGCCGGAGTTGCCGGGATTGATGGAGGCGTCCACCTGGATCATGTTGAAGGGGGTGCCGTCCACGTTGATAGCCCGGTCGCAGCAGGACACGATGCCCTGGCTCATGGAGAAGGTCAGCTCGCCCAGGGGGTTGCCGATGGCCATCACCGTGTCGCCCACGTTGACGTCGGCGCTCTTGCCCAGGGTCACGGCCTGGAGGCCGGTGGCCTCGATCTTCAGCACGGCCACATCATAGTCGCTGTCGCCGCCCACCACAGTGGCGGGATAGGTATCGCCGTTATACAGGGTGACGTTGACGCTGCTGGCGCCGGACACCACATGCTGGTTGGTGACGATATAGCCGTCCTGGGTGATGACGAAGCCGCTGCCGGAGGAGGCGGACTCCACCTTCTGGCCGAAGATGTTGGTGGACACGGCGGAGCAGTTGATGGACACCACGCTGTTCACCGTGGAGGCGTACACCTCGGCGGGGGTCATCAGGGTCTGGCCGTCCACGGATTTGACGCTGACGGCGGAAGCCGTGCGGCCGGACTCCTGAATGGTGGCCTTGCCGCCCCGGCGGGCCAGAGACGCGCCGCCGAAGCCGCACAGGCCGCCGATCAGGGCGCAGCACAGAACCAGAGCCGTGACCTTGGTGCCGGTCTTTTTCCAGAAGGAGCCCTTTTCCGGCTTGGGGGGCTGGGGGTCATCCTGGCAGGTGCCGGTGGTGTAGGCCACAGGCTCCTCCGGGGAGACCGGATCCTCCGGCCGGGACGCCGGCTGCCAGCTGGTCTGGCTGGGGTCGGGCTGTCCGGGCTGAGGGTCCCGGTCCTTGGAATAGCTGTAATGATACAAGCTGTTTTCATCGTTGAAAGCGCCCTGATTGTTCTCGTCGTTGACACCGTTATACATAACTGCGAACCTCCTATTGTCGGGCGGGGCGGAATGTGGTATGATGTGGCATCATGCTCCGCCGCCGCTGTGGTTTTCCTTCCGATGGTTTATAGTATACGCGGAAACCTTAAGCGAAGCTTTAAGAAACGGCGGAAAAATTTGAACATTCTATGAAGAAAGGGGGCGGAAGCCCATGGTCAGGATCGAGGGGCTGAAGCTGGCCCCGGGGCAGGATGAGCAGCTGCTGCGGGGCAAGGCCGCCCGGCTGCTGCGGGTGCCGGAGGGGGACATTCTGTCCCTTCAGGTGCTGCGCCGGGCCATCGACGCCCGGGAGGAGCTGCACTTTGTCTATACGGCGGCGGTGATCCTGCGGCAGGAGAAGGCCGCACTGCGGCGGGTCCGGGACCGGCGGGTAACGCCGTATACGCCGGAGGTATACCGGCTGCCGGAGACCCTGGCGGCCCCCGAGACGCCGCCGGTGGTCATCGGCGCGGGGCCGGGAGGGCTGTTCGCGGCCCTTGTTCTGGCCCGGTGCGGCCTGCGGCCCATCATCCTGGAGCGGGGCCGGGACGCCGTGACCCGGCAGCGGGACGTGACGTCCTTCTGGCGCACCGGGGTGCTGGATCCGGAGTCCAACGTACAGTTCGGCGAGGGCGGCGCCGGGGCCTTTTCCGACGGAAAGCTGAACACCGGCACCCGGGACCGGCGGCACCGGTGGATTTTGGAGCAATTGGTATCCTGCGGCGCGCCGGAGAGCATCCTGGTGGACGCCAAGCCCCATGTGGGCACGGATATGCTCCATGTGACCCTGGTGAACCTGCGGCGGCAGCTGCTGGACCTGGGGGCCCAGGTGCGGTTCGGCCACCGGGTCACGGGACTGCGGGTCCGGGACGGGGCCCTGGAGGGGCTGGAGGTTACAGGGCCGGAGGGGCCGTATGTGCTGCCTGCCCGGCATGCGGTGCTGGCCCTGGGCCACAGCGCAAGGGATACCTTTGAAATGCTGCACGCCGCCGGGGTGCGGATGGAGCAGAAGCCCTTTGCCGTGGGAGTGCGGATCGAGCACCGGCAGGCGGACATGGACGCGGCCCAGTACCGGAGGTTTGCCGGGCACCCGTGCCTGCCCGCCGCCGGCTATAAGCTGTCGTGCCACCCGGAAAACGGGCGCAGCGCCTTCTCCTTCTGCGTCTGCCCGGGAGGGCAGGTGGTGGCCGCCGCGTCGGAGCAGGGCCGGGTGGTGACCAACGGCATGAGCGAATATGCCCGGGACCGGGAGAACATCAACGGCGGCCTGCTGGTGAACGTGACCCCGGCGGACTTCGGCAGCAGCCACCCCCTGGCGGGCATCGCCTTCCAGCGGCGGCTGGAGGAGGCGGCCTTCCGCCTGGGCAGCGGAGGCTATGCGGCTCCCTGCCAGCGGGTGGAGGATTTTCTGGCCGGGCGGCCCTCCACGGGACCGGGACGGGTGATCCCCAGCTATCGGCCCGGGGTCCGGTGGACGGACCTGCGGCAGTGTCTGCCGGAGTTCGTGTGGGAAACCCTGGCCCTGGCGCTGCCGATGCTGGACGGAAAGGTCCGGGGCTATGCCCAGGGGGACGCCGTGCTGACGGCGGTGGAGACCCGGTCGTCGTCGCCGGTGCGGATCATACGAGACAACAGCGGTCAGTGCAATGTCCGGGGGCTGTACCCCTGCGGCGAGGGGGCGGGCTATGCCGGAGGCATCCTGTCCGCCGCCGCAGACGGCATGCGCTGCGCGGAAAAAATATGGGAGGTATACGGCAAATGAGAAAAATCGCGGTGATGGAGGACTTCCTGACGCCGGAGCGCCGGAAAAAGGTGCTGGATACGGCGGAAAAGTGCGGCTTTGCGGTGGATTTTTACGGGCGGGGCGCGGCTCCGGCAGAGGGGCTGGACCAGTATGAGATCATCTACGGATGGTGCGAGCCCGGAGACCTGAAGCGGGCCACGGCGCTCAAGTGGTACTGCTGCGGCTTTGCGGGGGTGGACCAGCTGTCCGACGACAGCCTGTATGCCAGCCCCGACGTGGTGCTGTCCAACTCCTCCGGAGCCTACGGCCTCACCATCAGCGAGCACATCCTCATGGTGACGCTGATGCTGCTGCGGCGGATGCCGGAGTTCCAGGACATCGTCCGGCGGCGGGAATGGGTGTCGGAGCTGCCTATGCGGTCCATTTACGGCAGCCGCATCACGGTGCTGGGGGCCGGGGACATCGGCACCAACTTCGCCCGGCGGGCCAAGGCCCTGGGAGCGGGACACATCTGTGGCGTGTCCCGCAGCGGCCGGAACCCGGACCCCGCCTATGACCGGATGCTGCCCCAGGAGCAGCTGGACCTGGTGCTGCCGGAGACGGAGATCCTGGTGATGGCTCTGCCGTCGGTGGCGGACACCGTGGGCATCCTCAGCCGGGAGCGCATTGCCCTGCTGCCCCGGGACGCCATTGTGGTGAACGTGGGCCGGGGCAGCGCCATCGACCAGGAGGCCCTGATGGAGGCCCTGAACGCCGGGCGCATCGCCGGGGCGGCCCTGGACGTGGTGGTGCCGGAGCCGCTGCCCAGGGAGCACCCCCTGTGGAGCACCCGGAACCTGCTGCTGACGCCCCACATTTCGGGGAATATGTCCCTGGGCTACACCTGCGACATCAACGTGGACATGTTCTGCCGAGATCTGGAAAACTACGCCGCCGGCCGTCCCCTGGAGCACCGGGTGGACCGGAAGCGGGGCTATTAAAAGCTTGTCAAAAAAGTCATTTTGACAAGCTGCGTGCGGTTTTTCAGAACTTAGAAAGTTCTGAAAAACCTGTGATTGCAAACGAAAGACACCCCTGATGGGTTTCTTTCGTAACTATCTTCCTTTCCGATGGCGGAAGATTTCCGGGTTTTTTGACAGTCTCAGCAGGGCCGCCCGGAAGGGCGGCCCTGCTGCTTTATATTACTGCTTTGACGCCTGCTTCATGGACAGGCTGATGCGGCGCTTCTTTTCGTCCACCTCCAGGACCGTCACCTTTACCACGTCTCCCACGGATACGATCTCCGAGGGGTGGCGGATGAACCTGTTGCACACCTGGGAGATATGCACCAGGCCGTCCTGGTGGACGCCGATGTCCACGAACACGCCGAAATCCACCACGTTGCGGACGGTGCCCGTCAGCACCATGCCGGGGGCCAGGTCCTTAATATCCAGCACATCCGTTCGCAGAATGGGGGCAGGCAGCTCATCCCGGACGTCCCGGCCGGGCTTGGCCAGCTCCGCCGCCACGTCCCGCAGGGTGGGCACGCCAATGTCCAGCCGGGCGGCGGTCTCCTCCCAGCCCAGGGCCTTCACCTTCTGGGGCAGGTCCGCCAGCCTCCCGGCGGACACATCCGCCAGCGTATAGCCGCACAGGGCCAGCAGTCCCTCCGCGGCGGCGTAGCTCTCCGGATGGACGCCGGTGTTGTCCAGCACAGACTTGCTCTCCGGCACCCGCAGGAAGCCCGCCGACTGCTGGAAGGCCTTGGGCCCCAGCTTGGGCACCTTCAGAAGCTGGCGACGGCCGGTGAAGGCGCCGTTTTCCTCCCGGTATTTCACGATATTTTTGGCGGTGGCGGCGTTCAGGCCGGACACCCGGCCCAGCAGGCTGGCGGAGGCGGTGTTCACGTCCACGCCCACGGCGTTGACGCAGTCCTCCACCACCCCGGACAGCGTCTCGTCCAGCCGCTTCTGGGGCATATCGTGCTGATACTGGCCCACGCCAATGGCCTTGGGGTCGATCTTCACCAGCTCGGCCAGGGGGTCCTGCATCCGCCGGGCGATGGACACGGCGCTGCGCAGGTTCACGTCATACTCCGGGAACTCCTCCGCCGCCAGCTTGCTGGCGGAGTATACGGAGGCCCCGGCCTCGTTGACCATCATATAGCTGACGCCGCCTCCCAGGGCCCGGATCATCTCCACCGCCATCTGCTCGGTCTCCCGGCTGGCGGTGCCGTTGCCGATGGCGATGTGGGTGACGCCGTGGCGGCGGACCAGACGGGACAGCCGGTCGATGGCCTCCTGCTTCTGGCGGGGGCCGTAGGTGGGGTACACCACGGCGGTGTCCAGCACCCGGCCGGTGCCGTCGATGACCGCCACCTTGCAGCCGTGGGCATAGCCGGGGTCCAGGCCCATGGTGACGTGGCCCTTTACCGGGGGCTGCATCAGCAGGGGCTTCAGGTTCAGGCCGAAGTTGGCGATGGCCCCCTCGCAGGCGGCGTCGGTCAGGTCGGACCGGGCCTCCCGCTCCAGGGAGGGGTAGATCAGCCGGTCATAGGCATCCTCACAGGCGGCCTTGATAAACTCCATAGCCCGGGACCCGGGTCGCACCACCGCCCGGCGCAGAGTCATCAGACCCAGCTCCCGGTCCAGCAGCACGGTGACGGAGAGGACGCCCTCCTTCTCGCCCCGGTTGATGGCCAGGACCTGGTGCCCGGCCAGCTTGGCGATGGGCTGGTCAAAGTCGTAATACAGCCGGTAAACGGTGTCCTCCTCCGTGGCGGCCAGACTCCGCAGATGTCCCTGCCGGCGCAGCAGCTCCCGCAGGGTCTTGCGGATGGCGGCATCGTCCGACAGCAGCTCTGCTACGATGTCGTTGGCCCCCTGGAGGGCGTCGGCCAGAGTCTCCACCCCCTTCTCCGGGTCCACATAGTCCCGGGCGGCCTCCTCCGGAGCCGGGCAGTCCCGGCCCTGGTCCAGCAGCAGAAGGGCCAGGGGCTCCAGGCCCTTCTCCCGGGCCACCGTGGCCCGGGTGCGGCGCTTCTGTTTATAGGGGCGGTACAGGTCCTCCACCTCCGCCAGGGTGGCGGCGCTGTCGATGGCGGCGGACAGCTCGTCGGTGAGCTTCCCCTGGCCGTCGATGGCGTTTTTCACCTCCTGGCGGCGCTGGTCCAGGTTCCGCAGATAGCTCAGCCGGTCCTCCAGGGTCCGCAGGGCGGTGTCGTCCATGCTGCCGTGCAGCTCCTTGCGGTAGCGGGCGATGAAGGGGATGGTATTGCCCTGGTCCAACAGGTCGATGACGTTCTGCACATGGGCCAGGGGCTTGTCCAGCTCCCGGGCCAGAATTTCGGCAATGGTCTGCATGCGTGATACTCCTTTCTTGGGGGAAAACCGGGACGGATATCCTCCGTCCCGGCAGGCTTTTACTTGTGATACAGCTTCTTAACCTCGTACCGGGGCTGGCAGCTGACGTGGATGCCCAGGCGCTTATAGAGCTTCTCGTCCTCCTCGGAGATAATGACGGAGAAGTGGGCGTCGCAGCCCCGGAGGTCGTCCAGCTTCTTCAGCACCCGCTCCGCCAGGGGGTTGGTGACGGCGGAGATGGACAGGGCGATGAGCACCTCGTCGGAGTGCAGCCGGGGGTTCCGGTGGCCCAGGTGGGAAATTTTCATGTCGCTGATGGGGGCGATGATGGACGACGGCAGCAGGTCCAGATCCTTGTCGATGCCCGCCAGGGCCTTGATGGCGTTCAGCAGCAGCGCCGCCGAGGGTCCCAGCAGGGAGCTGTTCTTTCCGGTGACCACCCGGCCGTCCGGCAGGACCATGGCCCCGGCGGGGGCGGCGGTCTCCTCCGCCTTTTTCAGGCAGGCCGCCACGGCGGGACAAATATCCGGCGTGACACCGGCCTGCTGCATGATGATCTCCAGCTTGCGCACCACATCGTCGTCGCACTTGCCCCGGACCCGGTCCACCATACCGGCATAGTACCGGCGGAGGATCTCCATCCGGGAAGCCTCCTGGCATACCGCATCGTCCACAATGGCGAAGCCCGCCATGTTCACGCCCATGTCCGTGGGGGACTGATAGGGGGACGCGCCCTGGATCCGCTGGAACATGGCGTTGAGCACCGGGAAAATCTCCACATCCCGGTTGTAGTTCACGGTGGTCTTGCCGTAGGCCTCCAGGTGGAATGGGTCGATCATGTTCACGTCGTTCAGGTCCGCCGTGGCCGCCTCATAGGCCAGGTTCACCGGGTGCTTCAAAGGCAGGTTCCAGATGGGGAAGGTCTCATACTTGGCGTAGCCAGCCCGGACGCCCCGCTTGTTCTCGTGATACAGCTGGCTCAGGCAGGTGGCCATTTTGCCGCTGCCGGGGCCGGGAGCCGTCACCACCACGATGGGGCGGGTGGTTTCGATATAGTCGTTTTTGCCCAGGCCGTCGTCGGACACGATGTGGGCCACGTCCGAGGGGTATCCGGCAATGGGATAGTGGCGATAGCTCCGGACGCCCAGAGCCGTCAGCCGCTTGATGAAGGCGTCCGCCGCCGGCTGCCCGGCGTACTGGGTGATGACCACGGAGCCCACATAGAACCCCAGGCCCCGGAACACGTCCATCAGCCGCAGCACGTCCTCGTCATAGCCGATGCCCAGGTCGCCGCGGATCTTCTTCTTTTCGATGTCTCCGGCGCAGATGGCCACCACGATCTCCACCTCGTCCCGGATGGAGGCCAGCATCCGGATCTTGCTGTCCGGCTGGAACCCCGGCAGCACCCGGGAGGCGTGGTAATCGTCGAACAGCTTGCCGCCGAACTCGATATACAGCTTGTCGCCGAATTGCTCCCGCCGGGCCCGGATGTGCTGGGCCTGGAGGGCCAGGTATTTGTCGTTATCAAAACCAATTTTCATATGTGCTCCCTCTTTCTGGTGATTGCTTCAACCTAACTATTATACACGACCGCGCCCGGGGAGAAAAGGCCTTTTTGCATTTTCCCCTCCGGCAAATTTGCCGGTTTTCGGGGCGGGATTTTGGGCGAAACGCGCCGTTGCGTTTTGCCCCCGGCGGGGGTATACTAAAAGGTACACCACATATGCAGGAGGATGCACACCATGCGCTTTCAGGTTTTGCTGAAAAAGGAAAACGTTCCGGGGACCAATTTCTTCCCCTTTTTCGAGACCGACGACATCCACGAGGCCAAGGACTTCGCCATGCGCCTGGCCTTTGAGGAGTTCAACCTGGTGAAGGTCATGGACACCAAGCGCCAGGAGCTGGTGCGGGACTTTGACGCCGCCATCTATCGGGAGTAACGCGTATACGGACGAATACGGACAAAAAAGAGGCGCTGCCGCGGCAGCGCCTCTTCTCAATTGGTGGATCGGGTAAATCAGAACCACAGGCCCCAGGCCAGGAAGCCCAGGCAGGCCACCACGCCGGTGAACAGCAGAACGATGACCAGATAGCCCATGATATCCCGGGCAGACAGCTTGGCAATGCCCAGAGCAGGCAGAGCCCAGAAGGGCTGGATCATGTTGGTCCACTGGTCGCCCCAGGCAATGGCCATGGCGGTGCGTCCGGCGTCGATGCCCAGGTTGGCACCGGCGGGCATCATGATGGGACCCTGAACGGCCCACTGGCCGCCGCCGGAGGGAACGAAGAAGTTCACGATACCGGCCGCCAGGAAGGACAGCATGGGGAAGGTGATGCTGTTGGAGATGTTGACGAAGAACTGGGAGATAACGCTGGCCAGAGACACGCCCTGCTCGTTGGCAGCCACCATCATGCCCATGATACCGGCATAGAAGGGGAACTGCAGCAGAATACCGGCGGCGCCGGCAGCAGCCTCGCCGATGGCGTCCACATAGCGGCGCAGGTCACCGTGGAGCAGGATGCCCAGGAACAGGAAGATCATGTTCACGATGTTCAGGCCCAGGGTGAAGCCGTTCTGGACGAAGTAGTAAACGATGTAGGCAAACCCGGCCACCACCAGGATCACCCACAGGATCTTGGAGTGCTCGATGCGGTCAGCGGGGGTCTTGATCTCGTAGGTCTTGTCCTTCTCATCCTGCAGCAGGGTGGGGTCGATGCAGACGGTGTGGGCCTTGTCGGGATGCATGGCGTAGTTGATGAAGGGCATGGCGATCAGGATCACGACGCACATGATGATGTTCACAGGGTGGAACACGGTGGCGGTGATGGGGGCCTGATAGGTCACCTCACCGAAGGCCTTGCCGGCCACCAGGTCCAGGGGGATGGAACCGGACAGACCCGCGTGCCAGATCACGAAGCCGGAGTAGGCGGAGGCGATCAGCAGAGGATAGTCCACGGTGGGAACGCGGCGGACCACTTCCTTGGCCAGCAGAGCGCCCACCACCAGGCCGAAGCCCCAGTTCAGCCAGCAGCAGATGGTGGAGACCATGGTGGTGATCACGATGGCCTGCATGTTGTTGTGGCACAGACCCGCCACAGCCCGCAGGGCCTTGCGGCAGGGCTTGGCGGAAGCCATGGCGGAACCGAATACCAGAACCAGGGCCATCTGCATGGAGAACGCCAGCAGGCCCCAGAAGCCCTTTGCGTCGCCCCAGGCGTTGAGCACCTTCAGCGGACCCATTCCCGTGGCAAACATGGCGCCGATGAAAACGATGATGCTCAGGATGATGGCGAACAGGAAGGCATCCGGCAGCCAGCGATTGACCACGCGAACGCAGCCGTTGGTGAATTTCTTGAACACAGACTCACTCTCCTTAATTTGGGGGCGCGGCGCACCGCGCTGTTTCGTTTTCCGGTCCGCCGCCCTATACGCAGCGGACCCGTCTATGTTAATTCTATAACAGTCACAGAATGTTTACAATTGCCAAATCGCTGAATTTTTAACGAACATTTTGTGAAGTGTTACAGATTTCTCGGATTTTTCATATATCACGCTAAAATATCGCAGAAAAGCATAAAGAATCAATAAAGTAATGGAGTTTTCGCGTTAAGTTTTTGGTTGGAGTCACCGAGCGACAGAGCAATAAAAACGGATGAGATTCTCCGCTGCGGCGGACAGATTTTCCCGGCAGGAAACCCGCACCTGCTCAAAGGGCAAGGGCAGAGGATTGATGGGGAAGGCGGCGGTGAGGCCCAGCTCATAGGCCCGGGGCAGGGCGGAGACGTCCACCGCCCCGGCCAGGGCCGCGCAGGGAACTCCCAGCTCCCGGGCCCGCCGGGCCACGCCGATGACGGCCTTGCCGCCCAGGCTCTGGCTGTCCAGCCTGCCCTCGCCGGTTATGATCAGGTCCGCGTCCGCCGCCAGACGGGGAAAATCCGCCGCGTCCAGCAGCATCTCCACCCCCGGCCGCAGCCGGGCGTTCAGCAGGGCCGCCGCCCCTGCGCCGAAGCCGCCTGCCGCGCCGCCGCCGGGCATGTCCAGCACGTCCCGGCCCGTGTCCCGGCGCAGCACCGCCGCCAGATGGGCCAGGCCCGCGTCCAGCAGCTGCACCATGTCCGGGTCCGCCCCCTTCTGGGGGCCGAACACGGCGGCAGCGCCCCGGGGGCCGCACAGTGGGTTGTCCACGTCGCACAGCACCATCACCGGCGGCAGAGGCTCCAGGTTTTCGGCGCAGATGCGGTGGATATCCACCAGGGTACCGCCGGTGGGGACAAAGGTCCGGCCCCGGCGGTCGTAAAATTCCACGCCCAGGGCAGCGGCGGCGCCGCAGCCGCCGTCGTTGGTGGCGCTGCCGCCCAGGCCCAGCAGCAGACGCCTGGCCCCATGGCGGGCGGCGTGCAGCAGCAGCTGGCCCACGCCGTAGGTGGTGGCCTCCGCCGGATGCAGGTCCGTTCTGGCCAGAGGCAGTCCTGCGGCGGCTGCCAGCTCCACAACGGCGGTGCCGTCAGGCAGCAGGCCGTAAAACCCCGGCGCCGTGCCGCCATAGGGGCCCGTGCAGGGGCATTCGATCCGCTGGCCGCCGCAGGCCGCCAGAAACGCCTCCACCGTACCCTCGCCGCCGTCGGCCAGGGGGATGGAGAGCACCTGTGCCCCGGGATCCGCCCGCCCGATGGCCTCCCGGGCCACGGCGCAGAAGTCCCGGGCGGACAGGGTGCCCTTGAAGGAATCGGGGATGAGAATGTATTTGTGCATATTGCACCTCCCGGTGTAGCTTGTTGTCCATAGGATACTCCATCGGGGGGGAAATAACAAGAGGGCGCGGCCCAGCCGCGCCCTCTTGGGGGTGTACTCCCAATTGTACCATTTTCGGCGGCAATTCGTGCCCCTCCCCCGGCCCGCCGAGGGCAGCGGGCCCTACGGACTTGGCTCTCCCTCTGTGAGAGCTGTCGGCGCAGCCGACTGAGAGGGCCCGCGTCCCCCGCCGTTTGTTCACCGGATCTCGATGGCCCCTACCGGGCAGCTGTCCGCCGCCTCCTGGGCCGCCAGCCGGCACTCCTCCGGCACCGGGCCGCTGATGGCCCGGGCGGGTTCCCCGGGGTCCAGGGTAAACACGTCCGGGCATACTGCCGGACACAGCCCGCACTGGATGCACGTTTTTGCATGGACCATAGCCTGCATATTCCGCCCCTCCTTTCCGTTGATCTGCCCATAGTCTGCCCCGTTTCCCGGGGAATTATCGCCTGCTGCCTTGCCCGGGGCAACAAATCATGCTATACTGGTCTCATGTGTATAAAAAGGAGTGCGTTTCCATGTCTGATACCATCGCCGCCATTGCCACGGCTCCGGGGCCGTCGGCCATTGGCGTGGTGCGCCTGTCCGGGCCGGACACCTGCGCCGTGCTGGACCGGGTGTTCCGCCCGAAAAACGGCCGCCCCATGTCCCGGCAGGAGCCCCGCCGCCTGGTGCTGGGGGACGTGCTGGACCGGGACGGCCAGGTCATCGACAGCGCCCTGGCGGTGCTGTTCCCCGGCCCCGGCAGCTACACCGGCCAGGACTGCGGCGAGCTGCAGTGCCACGGAAGCCCGGTGGTGCTGGACGCGGCCCTGGCCGCCATGCTTGCCGCCGGAGCCCGCCAGGCCAAGGGCGGCGAGTTCACCCGCCGGGCCTTTCTCAACGGCCGCATGGACCTTTTGCAGGCGGAGGCCGTGGCGGACCTGATCGACGCCGAGACCGCCCAGGCCGCCCACAACGCCGTGGGCCAGCTGGAGGGGGTCCTCAGCCGCACCGTGGCGGAGATCTACGACGGCCTGATGGCCATTGTCTCCCGGTTTTACGCCGTGGTGGACTATCCCGACGAGGACATCGGCGACCTCCAGCGGGAGGACATGCTGGATACCCTCCGCCGCGCCGAAAACCGGCTGGAGGAGCTGCTGGCCACCTTCTCCCGGGGAAAGCTCCTGAAATTAGGGGTCCCCACGGTGATCCTGGGCCGCCCCAACGTGGGCAAGTCCTCCCTGCTCAACGCCCTGCTGGGCTATGACCGGGCCATCGTCACCGACGTGGCCGGAACCACCCGGGACACGGTGGAGGAAAAGGTCCGGGTGGGCCATGTGCTGCTGCGCCTGTGCGACACGGCGGGCATCCACCAGACGGAGGACGCCGTGGAGAAGATCGGCGTGGAGCGGGCCCGGGCCGCCGCCCGCCAGGCATCCCTGGCCCTGCTGGTGCTGGACGGCTCCCGGCCCCTGACGGAGGCCGACCGGGAGGCCATGGACCTGGCCCGGCAGGCGCCCAACCTGCTGGTGGCGGTGAACAAATCCGACCTGCCCCGGGCGGTGGACATCGGCCGACTGGCCGACGAGTTCGACAACGTGGTGTCCCTGTCCGCCCGCAGCGGCGAGGGGGTGTCCGTCCTGTGCGACGCCATCGGAGCCATGTACCCCGCCGGGGAGGGCCGCCCCGGGGAGCTGCTGACCAATGCCCGCCAGGCCGACGCCGTGTCCCGGGCTCTGGCCTCCGTCCGCAGCGCCCGCAGCGCCCTGCGCATCGGCATGACCCCGGACGTGGTGCTCACCGACGCCGAGGCCGCCCTGGAGGCCCTGGGGGAGCTGAACGGAAAACACATCCGGGACGACCTGATCCAGACCATTTTCTCCCGCTTCTGCGTGGGAAAATAAAAAGACGCAAAAACGCCGGGACAGGGCTTTCTGTCCCGGCCTGTCCCGGGGAAAAATCGGGACAAAACCCGGCTTTTGCGGGACGTCCCGCCGGAAACCGGGACAGCTTTTGGGGAGGTTTTATGGACATGAGTGAGGCAAAGAAAAAGGACCAGCTGCCCGCCTGCCCGGTGGAGACCACGCTGACCTTGATCGGCGACAAGTGGAAGGTGCTGATCCTCCGGGACCTGATGCCGGGCACCAAGCGCTTCAGCGAGCTGAGAAAATCCGTGGGCGATGTGTCCCAGAAGGTGCTCGCCGCCCAGCTGCGGGACATGGAGAAAAGCGGCCTGGTCCACCGGGAGGTCTATGCCGAGGTGCCGCCCCGGGTGGAGTATTCCCTGACCCCGCTGGGCCGGAGCCTGAAGCCCATTCTGGACTCCATGTGGGCCTGGGGCGAGGGATACAAGGCATCCCTGGAATGAAAAACCGCCGTGAAGCGCTTGAAAAAAAGAAGCGCTTCACGGCGGTTTTTGTTATTTTTTCAGCAGAACATAGGTGACGCCCCGGTTTTCGGCGTCCAGATCCCGGTCCTGCCGCAGCCGGGGACACAGGGCCAGCCACCGGCGGGCCTCCTGGTTGAAGATGCTGAACTCCTCCCCGGGCAGAAAGCACAGCTCCTGCTGCCGCAGCCAGGTGCGGCAGGCAGTGCGCAGCCGCCCGCCTTTGCCGGAGGAGCCGTAGCCATGGATCAGCTTCATGGCCGGAGTCCCCATTTTCCGGGCGGCCTCCACCTCCGCCGCCAGGCGGCGGAGGGCTTCCGCGGCGTCGGGCCGCCCCAGCTCCAGATTCAGCTCCCGCACGGGTCTGTCCATGGTTCTCCTCCTATCAGTGCAGCGAAATAGGCAAACAGGGCCTCTGCCCCGGGGGCGTCCGCCCGGCGCAGGCCATAGCTCTGGCGCTCCGGGTGCCACTGGACCCCCAGCACCGGCAGCTGCCGGTGGACCGCCGCCTCCACCACGCCGTCCGGGGACCACTGCACCGCCTGTAAGGGCGGGGCCAGGCGGTCCACCGCCTGGTGGTGGCAGCTGGTGACGGCGGGAGCTTCCCCCAGCAGACGGGCCATCAGCCCCTCCGCCCGGGTGGGGTGCACCAGATCGCCCCGGGGCAGCTGGTGGCCGGGGATATCCCGCAGGGTCCCGCCCCAGTGGACGTTCAGGGCCTGGAGTCCCCGGCAGATCCCCAGAATGGGCCGCCGGGACCGGGCAAAGGAGTCGATCAGAAAGGACTCCGTTCCCGGAAGGGGGCCCCGGATGTCCCCGCCGCCGGGCAGCAGCAGTCCCCCGCAGTCCAGACTGCGGTACAGGTCCCGGCACAGGACCACCCGGGCCCCGGCGCTCTCCAGTGCCGCCAGATAGTTTTCGTATTGACCCGGCACACCGTACAGATAAACAGCAGGCTTCATAGCGTTCCCCTCCCCTGTCTATTATGCGGCGGCGGGGAAAATTATGCCGGGACGGCGGACAAAACAATAAATCCGAACCCACGGCCAATCGGCAAAGGGTTCGGATTATATTGTGTTGGTGGACCTGAAGGGATTCGAACCCTCGACCTCTCGGATGCGAACCGAACGCTCTCCCAGCTGAGCTACAAGCCCATATGAACAGGGCAGCACACCCTGCTCATCTATTATACACATTTCCCGGCGGATTGCAAGCATTTTCTTCCCCGGCGGGCAAAAATCCGGTTCCGGCGGCGGGGCGGGAGCCGATTGTAAAGTCTTCTGATTTGTGATAAAATGCATGCCGGACCATAAAAGACAAAGGAGGCGCGCCATGGACCGGGAAGCCTTTGACCGGAAATATGCCGCCCGGCTGAACCGCCAGCAGCAGGAGGCGGTGCACGCCGTGGAGGGCCCTGTGCTGCTGCTGGCGGTGCCCGGCAGCGGGAAAACCACCGTGCTGGTGACCCGCCTGGGTTATATGCTGTGCTGCTGCGGCATTGCGCCGGACCAGATCCTCACCATGACCTATACCCGGGCCGCCGCCGGGGAGATGAAGCAGCGCTTTGCCGCCCTGTTCGGCCAGGACTGCCCCCATCCCCCGGAGATCCGCACCATCAACGGCGTATCCTCCAAGATCATCGCCTACTATGCCCAAAATTGCGGCAAAAGGCCGCCCTTCATCCTGGCGGAGGACGAAAGCGCCCTGGCGAAGCTGGTTTCGGACCTGTACCGGGACCTGTGCGGCGAGTACCCCACCCAGAGCGTGGTGAAGGAGCTGCGCAAGAGCATCGCCTATGCCAAAAATATGATGCTGCCGGAGGAGCGGCTGGGGGAGCTGGACACCGGCTTCGAGAAATTCCCGGAGCTGTACCGGGAATACGGCAAGGCCCTGCGGGACAATAAATGGATGGACTATGACGACCAGATGGTGTACGCCAAGAAAATCCTGGAGCTCCACGAGGATGTGCGGACCCATTTTCAGAACCGCTTCCCCTATATCTGCGTGGACGAATCCCAGGACACCTCCCGGATCCAGCACGTCATCATCCGCCTGCTGGCCGGGAAAAGCGGCAACATCTTCATGGTAGGCGACGAGGATCAGAGCATCTATGGCTTCCGGGCCGCCTATCCGGATGCCTTGATGCAGTTTGAACAGACCTATCCCGGGGCCCGGGTGCTGCTGATGGAGGAAAACTACCGCTCCACGCCGGAAATTCTCCGGGCGGCGGACGCCTTCATCCGGAAAAATCACCACCGCCGCCCCAAGACCATCCACCCCACCCGGGCCTCCGGCGCTGCCGTCCGGGTGATCTACGCCATGGACCGGGCCGACCAGTACCCCTGGCTGGTGAATATGGCGGCCAGCGTCCGGGAGGAGACGGCGGTGCTTTACCGCAACAACGACAGCGCCCTGCCGCTGATCGACCTGCTGGACCGGGGCGGGATACCCTATCGCTGCCGCCGGATGGACGACGCCTTTTTCACCCACCGGATCGTGGCGGACATCCGGGACATCATCGCCCTGGCCCATGACCAGACGGACGCGGAGACCTTCCTGCGAATTTACTACAAGGTCGGCGGCGGAATTTCCAAAAAGGCGGCGGAGTATGCCTGCCAGAAAAGCCGGGCCACCGGAGGCTCCATCCTCCGGGAGCTGCTGGGCTTTCCGCAGCTGTCCCAATACGGCAGGGACAGCGCCGCCGCCCTGCTGACCATGCTGCCCATGCTTTTGCAGGACAACGCCGCCCAGGGCCTGAGCCGCATCTGGGACGGCCTGCGCTACCGGGACTATGCGGAGCGCCAGAAGCTGGACGGCGGCAAATATGAAATTCTCTGCCTGCTGGCCCGGCAGGAGACCGGGCTGGAGGGGCTGTGCCGCCGCCTGGACGAGCTGCAGGCCCTGGTGTCGGCTCCCTCCCTGCCCTGCGGCGGGGGACTGATCCTGTCCACCGTCCACTCCAGCAAGGGCCTGGAGTACGACACGGTGTATCTGCTGGACGTGCTGGACGGCATCCTTCCGGCGGTGACGGAGCCGAAGGACGTCGGGCAGCAGGACCAGTATCAGGAGGAGCGGCGGCTGTTCTATGTGGCCATGACCCGGGCCCGGAACCGGCTGTATCTGTTCGCCTGCCGGAATCGGGAGTCCGCCTTTGCCGACGAGCTGCGCCGGGAGCTGCCCCGGGAATACATCGGGCCGGAGGACGTGTTCGCCTCCCTGAATACGGAGCCGTGCGGAAAGCACTATCGCCACGCCGAAAAGGGCGGCGGCGTGATCCGGGCCTGCTGCCGGGGGCAGTGCATGGTGGCCTATGCCTCCGGCGAGACGGAGTTCCTGACCCTGGGCCAGATGGTGGACCGGCGGGCCGTGGCCTGGAGGGCCCCGGACCGGCCGGCTCCGGCGGCATTGCCCCGGGAGCAGGCGGCGCTGCCGCCGTCCGGGGTCCGTTCCGGGCAGAGGGCCGTCCACAGGGTTTTCGGACCGGGAACCGTGTTGTCCTTCCGGGACCCCATCGTGGAGATACGCTTTCCTGCCAAGGGGGACAAGAAATTCGTCCTGTCCGACTCGGTGCAGCGGGGACTGCTGCGCCTTGAGGAGTGAGGGAGTGCCAGAATTTTCCCAGATTCAGGAAATCCCTGCATGATACTGTTCACTCTGGGGAAACATAAACAGTGAAAAAAGTAGATATGTCAGGGACGTTGTATAAGGAAATTGTATGACGCATTCGCCGAAATGTGTTGCATTTTTTGGGGCGTGTATTATAATATGGACATACCCGCAGTTCTATCAGGCAAATACAGACAAGAAGGTGATCAATTATGGAACTTCAGATTCAGGATCTTGTTTCTTCCATCAAAAAGGACGGCATCGACAGCGCAAATCAGCAGGCCGCCGCGATCCTGGCCGACGCCCGGAAGCAGGCGGACGCCATCATCGCCGACGCAAAGAGTCAGGCGGATAAGCTGCGGGACGACGCCAGGGCCGAGATCGAGGTGTTCAAAAACAGCGCCCAGCTCAGCGCCCAGCAGGCCAAGCGGGACGCGGTTCTGGCCTTCCGGCAGGAGGTGCAGCAGGAGTTTGAGAAAATCCTGGCCGCCGACGTGGGCAAGGCTCTGGACCAGCAGACGCTGGCCAAGCTTATCCAGGCGGCCCTCCAGGGAGAGGACGTTTCCGGCTACGCCGTGGAGGTGGGTCAGGTGACGGACGGCATCCGCCAGCAGCTGGCCCAGGAGCTGAAAAACGGCCTGGAGCTCCGCCCCTCCAAGAAGGTGGGCGCAGGCTTCCGGCTGGCCGCCAAGGACGGCTCCGGCTATTTTGACTGCTCCGACCAGGAGATCGCGGAGATGCTCATGCCCTTCTTCCGGGATATGCACCTGTAAGGGGGCGGCCTATGGCTTCCTACTACTATCTCATCTCCAGTCTGCCCATGCTCCGGACCCAGGGCGAGCCTCCCATGGACTACGCCGCGTTTCTGGCCATGTGCCGCTCGGCGGTCAGCGCCGGGGTATACCGGACGCTGGAGGAGCTGACGGTGGACTCGGACAAGGGGCCGCTGCTGTCGGAGTGGGCCGGGTTTTACAAGGCCCTGTGCCGGGAGCTGACCTATCAGCGGAATGTGAAGCTGGGACGGCCCTGCGCCGTGCCCTCCGACCGGGACGCTGGCATTGTCCAGACGGTGACGGCGGCGGTGAACGCCGAAAATCCCCTGGAGGGGGAGCGGCTGCTGCTGGACCTGGAATTCCGCCGCCTGGACGGCATGATCGGCCTGCACAACTTCGATGACCACGCCCTGTACGGCTACGCCATGAAGCTGCAGCTGCTGGAGCGGCAGCGGACCTTCCGGTATGAGTCCGGCAAGCGGGCCTTCGACGGCCTGATGCAGAGCATCCGCCAGCAGGTTTCCAGCCTATAACGAAACAGGAGAATCAAAATGGACAAAGTGACAGGATATGTGACCGGAGTGAACGGGAATCTGGTGGCAGCCACCTTTTCCGGCTCCGTCCGAAAGAATGAAGTGGGCTATGTCCTGGTGGGCGATGACCGGCTCAAGGGCGAGGTCATCCGCGTCAACGGCGACACGGCCAGCATGCAGATCTATGAAATGACCAACGGCATCCAGGTGGGCGACAAGGTGGAGCTCTCCGGCGAGCTGATGAGCGTGGAGCTGGGCCCGGGCCTGCTGACCCAGGTGTTCGACGGTCTGCAGAACCCCCTGCCGGAGCTGGCGCAGCAGTGCGGCTTCTTCCTGCAGCGGGGCGTGTATCTGGATCCCATCCCCAACAAGGACTGGGAGTTTACCCCCCTGGTGAAGCCCGGTGACCACGTCACCGCAGGCGACGCCGTGGGCAGCGTGCCCGAGGGGCTGTTCACCCACCTGATCATGGTGCCCTTCGGCCTGAAGGACCAGGGCTGGCGGGTGAAATCCGTCCGGGAAAAGGGCGTGTACAACGTCCGGGACACCGTGGCGGTGCTGGAAAACGAAAGCGGCGAGGAGAAGGAACTGACCATGGTGTTCTCCTGGCCCGTGAAGCAGCCCATCCGCTGCTATGAGGAGCGTCTGCGCCCGGATGAGACCCTGGTGACCAAGCTCCGCTCCATCGACACCTTCCTGCCGGTGGCCAAGGGCGGCACCTTCTGCGTACCCGGCCCCTTCGGCGCGGGCAAGACCGTTCTGCAGCACATGGAGGCCAAGAACGCCGACGTGGACGTGGTCATCGTGGCCGCCTGCGGCGAGCGGGCCGGCGAGGTGGTGGAGGTGCTGAAGGAGTTCCCCGAGCTGGTGGACCCCCGCACCGGACGCTCCCTGATGGAGCGCACCATCATCATCTGCAACACCTCCTCCATGCCCGTGGCCGCCCGTGAGGCGTCGGTGTACACCGCCGTCACCATGGCGGAGTATTACCGCCAGATGGGTCTGGACGTGCTGCTGCTGGCAGACTCCACCAGCCGCTGGGCCCAGGCCATGCGTGAGATGAGCGGCCGTCTGGAGGAGATCCCCGGCGAGGAGGCCTTCCCCGCCTATCTGGAGTCCGTCATCGCCTCCTTCTATGAGCGGGCCGGTAAGGTCCGGCTGAAGAACGGCAAGATCGCCTCCGTCACCATCGGCGGCACCGTGTCCCCCGCCGGCGGCAACTTCGAGGAGCCCGTGACCCAGGCCACCCTGAAGGTGGTGGGCGCGTTCCACGGTCTGTCCCGCGAGCGGTCCGACGCCCGCAAATACCCCGCCATCCACCCCATCGACTCCTGGTCCAAGTACCGGGGCGTGGTGGATATGGAGCGGGTGGAGCAGGCCCGCGCCATCCTCAAGCGCAGCAACGAGATCAACCAGATGATGAAGGTCATCGGCGAGGAGGGTACCTCCGCCGAGGACTATATCGTATACCAGAAGGGCGAGCTGCTGGATGCGGTGTATCTGCAGCAGAACTCCTTCGATCCCATCGACGCCGCCTGCGACCCCGACCGTCAGATCCACGAGTTCAACGTGCTGTATGACGTGCTGACCCGGGACTTCGCACTCAGCGACAAAAAAGAGATCCGCGCCTTCTTCAACCAGGTCCGGCAGGAGTTCCTGGACTGGCACAACACCGTGTTCCGCACCCCGGAATTTGAGGCCCAGGAAAAGCGGCTCAAGGACTTTTACCTGAGCAAGGCAGCGGGTTGAGAGGGGAGTCAATATGCAGAAAGTTTACACGAAAATTGAGTCCATCGTGGGTAACGTCGTCACGGTCCGGGCCTCCGGCGTCCGCAACGGCGACCTGGCCCTGGTGGGCGACAGCTATGCCAACGTCATCAAGCTGGACAAGGACCTGGTGACGCTGCAGGTGTTCAGCGGCACCCAGGGCGTCAGCACCACGGACCCGGTCCGTTTCCTGGGCCGCCCCATGATGGTGTCCTTCTCCGACCACCTGCTGGGCCGCATCTTCGACGGCGCCGGGGTCCCCCGGGACAACGGCCCCGCCCTGACGGAGAACATGATCCCCATCGGCGGCCCCTCCGTGAACCCGTCCAAGCGTATCGTGCCCAACAAGCTGATCCGCACCGGTATCCCTATGATCGACGTGTTCAACACCCTGGTGGAAAGCCAGAAGCTGCCCATCTTCTCCGTATCCGGCGAGCCGTATAACCAGCTGCTCTCCCGCATCGCCATGCAGGCCCAGGTGGACATCATCGTCCTGGGCGGCATGGGCCTGAAGTACGACGACTATCTGTACTTCCGGGACACCCTGGAAAAGAGCGGCGCCATGGGCCGCACGGTGATGTTCATCCACACCGCCTCCGACCCCACCGTGGAATGCACCCTGGTGCCCGATATGGCCCTGGCCGTGGCGGAGCAGTTCGCCCTGGCCGGAAAGCGCGTGCTGGTGCTGCTGACGGATATGACCAACTACGCCGACGCCCAGAAGGAAATGGCCATCACCATGGAACAGGTGCCCTCCAACCGCGGCTACCCGGGCGATCTGTACAGCTGCCTGGCCGCCCGCTATGAAAAGGCCGTGGACTTCGAGGGCGCGGGCTCCATCACCATCCTGGGCGTCACCACCATGCCCGGCGACGACGTGACCCACCCGGTGCCCGACAACACCGGCTATATCACCGAGGGCCAGTATTACCTGAAAAACGGCCACATTGAGCCCTTCGGCTCCCTGTCCCGCCTGAAGCAGAACGTCAACGACAAGACCAGAAGCGACCACCGGGCCCTGATGGACGGCATGATCCGGCTGTACAGCGCCTATAAGGAGAGTCTGGAAAAGAAGTCCATGGGCTTCATGATGTCCGAGTGGGACGAAAAGCTGCTGAAATACGGGCACCTGTTTGAAACGAAGCTGATGGACCTGAGCGTGAATATCCCGCTGGAGGAGGCGCTGGACCTGGGCTGGGAGATCCTGGCCGAGTGCTTCGAGCCCAACGAAACCGGCCTGAAAACCAGCCTCATCCAGGAGAGATGGCCCAAGCGGTCCGCCGTGGAATGAGGGTGCGCCTATGGCTGTCAAACTTACCAAAAATGAATTGAAGGTGCAGAAGGACCGCCTGAAGCAGTTTCAGCGCTATCTGCCCACCCTGCAGCTGAAAAAGCAGCAGCTGCAGTCCGTGGTGATGCAGGTAACGGCCCAGCTGGAGCAGGTGGAGCAGCAGCGCCGGGCCGCCGTGGCGGGACTGGACGACTGGGTGGCCGTTTTCGCGGAAAACGACAGCTTCCCGGCGGACAAGCGCCTGGAGACCCTGATCCGCCCCCACCATGTGGTGTGCGGCCAGGAGAACATCGCCGGTGTCACCGTTCCGGTGTTCCAGGAGCTGAGCTTTGAGGAGATCCAATACGACGTGGCGGACTATCCCCTGTGGGTGGACACCGCCGCCGTGCGCCTGCGGGAGATCGCCCGGCTGGACGCTCTGGAAAAGACCCTCCGCCGCCAGGTGGAGCTTCTGGAGCAGGAGCTGCGCTCCACGGCCCAGCGGGTGAACCTGTTTGAAAAGGTCAAGATCCCCGAGGCCAAGGAGAACATCCGGGTCATCGGCATCTACCTGGGCGACCAGCAGACCTCCGCCGTGGTGCGGGGCAAGATCGCCAAGAAGAAGCTGCAGGAGGTGAGCGGATGATCGAAAAAATGAAGGTCGTCCACATTGTGGCGGCCGCATCGGAAAAAACCGCCCTGCTGGACCGGCTGCGGACCCTGGGCATCGTCCACTTCGCCGAAAAGGCCAGCGCCGACCAGCGGCATCTGGAGCGCTTCGCGGAGCTGTCCAGGATGGAGATGCTTCTCCAGGAATACACGGGACAGGAGCCGGAAAAAAAGCTGCTGTCCGACAAGGAATTTGAGGTCTTTTACAAGGACCTGGCCGCCTGCATAGACCGGCACAAGGCCCTGCAGGAGCAAAAGACCGCCGTCCATGCGGCTGCGGAGCGGCTGTCCGAATGGGGAGCCTTCTCCCCGGCGGAGCTGCGGTCGCTGGGGGACCAGGGCCTGGATATCCACATTTACCGCACGGACAAAAAGACTGCGGCCGCCCTGGCGGCGGACCCGGACGTGCGTGTGATCCGGCTGGCCCCGGTGGGAAAGATGCCCACCCTGGCCTCCATCGGGCCCCTGCCCGCCCCGTATCCCGTCACCGAGTTCCCCATCCCCGAAAAGGGCCTGGAGGAGCTGAACCAGGAGTGGGAGGACTGCGACCGGGGCATCCGGGTCTGTGAGGCGGAGCTGCACGACGCCGCCCGGCACCTGCCCAGCATCCACGACCAGATGCTCAAGACCCAGAACGCCGCAGAGTATTCCGCCGTCAGCAACACGTCCCAGAGCCAGGATGGCCTGGTGTGGCTGACGGGCTATATCCCGGCAGCGGAGGTGGAGGGCTTCAAAAAGGCCGCCGCCCAGGCGCACTGGGCCTGGGCCATGGAGGACCCCGCCGCCGATGACGACAAGGTCCCCACCAAGGTCAAGTACAACAAGGTCACCCGGCTGATGATCCCGGTGTTCGACATCCTGGGCGTGGTTCCCGGCTACCGGGAGTATGACATTTCCTTCTGGTTTCTGGGCTTTTTCACCCTGTTCTTTGCCATGATCATCGGCGACGCGGGATACGGCTGCCTGTTCCTGCTGGCGGCCCTGGTCATGACCCTGAAAAGCAAGAAGGCGTCCACCGCGGTGCAGCTGCTGTGGCTGCTGTCCATCGCCACCATTGTGTGGGGCGCGCTGACAGGCACCTGGTTCGGCCTGGAGCAGGCCATGGACGTGCCCTTGCTGCGGAGCCTGGTGATCCCCACCTTCGCCAACTATCCCGCCCACTTCGGTGTGGAATCCACCACCCAGCAGAACGCCATCATGAAGTTCTGCTTCATCCTGGGCACGGTGCAGCTGTCGCTGGCCTGCGTCATGAACATCCGGCGCAAGCTCCGGGAGAAGGACCTGAGCTGGCTGGCGGACCTGGGCTGGCTGGCCGCCATCGACGCCCTGTATTTCGTGGTGCTGTACCTGGTCATCGGCCAGCAGGTGAACCTGATGCCTGTGGCCTGCGTGGTCATCGCGGGCTTCCTGCTGGTGGTGCTGTTCGGCGGCATGTCCCCGGACAAGAGCTTCGGCCAGGGTCTGAAGGCGGGCCTGGGCGACGCGTTCACGGTGTTCCTGAACACCATCAGCGCCTTCGGCAACATCATGAGCTACATTCGCCTGTTTGCCGTGGGCATGGCCTCCCTGGCCATCGCTCAGAGCTTCAACAACATGGCCCTGGGCTTCAAGGGCCCCTTGGTCATCGCCGCCGTCCTGATCCTGCTGATCGGTCACGGGCTGAACATCGTCATGGGCCTGCTGTCTGTGGTGGTCCACGGCGTCCGCCTGAACCTGCTGGAGTTTTCCGGTCAGCTGGGTATGGAGTGGGCCGGTATTGCTTACGATCCCTTTAAAAAGCACGATAAAATCAAAAAATAAACGGATAGGAGATCAACTATGAATATCGAATTTATTGGTATGGCGTGCGCTCTGGGCCTGTCCGCCATGGGCTCTGCGTTCGGTTCCGGTTTTGCTGCTCAGGCCTCCGTGGGCGCGTGGAAAAAGTGCTACGCCAACGGCAAGCCCGCTCCCTTCATCATGGTGGCCTTCTCCGGCGCACCTCTGACCCAGACCATCTATGGCTTCCTGCTGATGAACTTCATCCGCAGCGCCGTGGAGGGCGGCTGTGACGCGGCTCTGGCCATGTTCACCGGCATCTTCGCGGGCCTGGCCATCGGCCTGTCCGCCTTCTTCCAGGGCAAGGTTGCCGCCGCCTCCGCCGATGCACTGGGCGAGACCGGAAAGGGCACGGCAAACTACTTCATTGTCATCGGTATTATCGAAACGGTGGCACTGTTCACCCTGGTGTTCAGCCTGCTGCTGCTCCAGTAACCCCGCAAAAGCAAGGGGATCCGGTCCCCTGCCAGACAACGCAAAAACTTCCCCTGCCATAGGCAGGGGAAGTTTTTTGCTTATTAAAAAGGTCTCGCAGAGTTTGCCGCCCGCAGGTTTCGCGCATTTTGGACAAGTATTAGTAATACTTCACCAGCCCCGACAGCAGCAGGGTGGGGAGCAGCAGCAGAACCAGGAAGGCCAGCATGTACAGCGGCGACAGGGCGGCGAAATCGCCGGCGGTGGTCAGATAGTACGACAGCACCAGGCCGCACAGGCCGCCGATCCAGCTGAGGACGGTGGACCAGCGCACCGCCTGACACATCCGCTGGCTGCCGATGACGGTTTCCGCCATAGGCAGCAGGCCGTCCCGATAGATCAAGGCGTTGGGGGTCTCCCCGGGCTGGGCGGTCAGGTCCGCCAGGGCCAGCCGGGTGGCCACCCCCGGGTAAATGGGCCGGGCGTTCAGGCGGAATTTCCGCTTCAGCAGATTGGGGGTGATGTTGACGCCCCGGGTGGCCAGCACCGGGGTCACCCGGTTCCGGCGCAGGGCCCGCAGGGCCCACTCCACGTTCCGGGAGGGCAGGTACTTCACCGCGAAGATGGCCGCCAGGCGGCCGTCCACCGTCATGAAAACACCGGTTTCCATTTTCAGGTCCCGGGGCAGGGCGATGCGGCGCTTTTTCATGAAATAGGCGCTGCCCATGGCCACCGTGGCCCCCCGGATGGTGCAGTCGATGCCGCCGTCCTCGTAATAGTGCAGGTCGTGGGCGTCGTATCGGAAGCTGACCTGGCCGTCCATCAGCTGCAGCAGCAGGGGCGTCAGCTGGCTTCCGGCGGCCCGGCACAGGGCCTCGGCATAGGCCAGGGCCTCGCCGATCTCCTGATCGTATACCTTCAGGCCGTTAAGCTCCACCGTACCCAGGGCGGCGGAGGGCTCGTTCTTCTCCTTGCCGTGCAGGGACAGGACCCCGGCCGGGAACAGGTCCTCGTCCGTGACCACCACCCGGCGGGCGGCGGTAATGGCCCGGGCCCCCCTCCAGCCCGCCACGGCGCAGCCGCTTTTGTGCAGGCGGCGGCACAGCAGGGACAGGGGCAGCGTCCCGGACAGGGGCAGGGACAGGGGTACCGTGGCCGACAGCAGCGCCGACCACAGCCAGAGGAAGCGGTTCATCTGGTGCCCGCTGAGGGCTGCCACCAGGGCCAGCACCGTGGCCAGGGCCAGGTACAGCGGCGTCAGAATGGGCTGCCACCGGGCGGCGGGGTCCGGGGACTGCCACATGCGGTAAAAGCCCTCCAGACGCCCCTGCTGCTTGCAGGCTCCGGCGGCGGTGACGGAGGCCACATACGGCGGCGTGCCACCCAGCTGGGCCAGGCGGAAGCTGTCATACCGGGCCCGGGCGGCGCGATATTGGCCGCAGGCGCACAGATACAGCAACGCCGCCGCCGGGGCGGCAAAGGGCAGATTCGGGCATTGCCCCAGAAACAGGCACTGGGCGCTGTCCGCCAGGGCTGCCAGGCCGCACACCAGCGCCGCCGCCGGGGCGGTGACGCGCCCATGGCCCAGGCTCTCCCCTGCCTCGTGCCACAGTCGGGTGCTCAGCAGCAGGCACAGGGCCAGCAGCCCCGCTGGTATGCCGCAGCGCAGCCAGACGTGGTCATACCACCCCTGGGACAGCAGGTCCAGCCCGTCGATGACGGCCACGGCTATGGCCAGCAGGGTGGGCGCCGTCAGCAGCAGACGCTGCCGGTGCAGCCGGGCGCACTGCCACTTCTGCTCCCGGGCGGCGTCGTCCATGGTGGGCTCCGGCTCCGGCGGCTCCTCCGGGGCGTCGTCCGGGTTTTCCAGGTCCCGGGCGGGGATGCGGTCCCGGACCCACTGGGCGGCGGCGGACAGGCGCTCCCTCAAAGGCACCCGCTCCGGCAGGACGCCGTCCTCGTCGTCCTCCTCCGGAACGGCCTGGGGCTCGTCCGGGTCCTCCTGCCGCTGCCGGAAGCGGCGGCGCAGCCGGTCCAGGGGGTTCTCCCGGGGCGGTTCGTCGTCCGGGCGATACTCCGGCTCCGGAACAGGCTCCGGTTCCGGTTCAGGTTCTGGTTGTGGTTCTTGTTCCGGCTCTTGTTCCGGTTCGGGGGCCGGCTCCGGCTCAGGCTCCGGTTCGGAGACCGGTTCGGGTTCGGGGATGGGCTCCGGTTCGGGGGCCGGCTCCGGCTCCCTTCGGGACCCACCCGAGCCGAATTCGTCCAGAATGTCGTCTATGGTGAAGTCCATCTCCGGCGGCGTGGGCCGCATGTCTTCGTTACGCATGGTGATCCCTCGTTGTTATCCCCGGCGCTGGCGCACGGCCTCATACAGCAGGATGGCGGCGGCCGCCGACGCGTTCAGGGAGGAAATATGCCCCTTCATGGGGATGCTGACCAGGAAATCGCAGTTTTCCGCCACCAGGCGGCTCATGCCATCTCCCTCGGAGCCGATGACAATGGCCGCCGGGCCCTTGAGATCGGCGCTGTACAGGTTGGTGGAGGCTCCGGCGGCGGTGCCGAAGATCCAGACCCCCTGTTTTTTCAGGTCCTTCAGGACGGAGGTCAGGTTGGCCACCCGGGCCACCGGCAGATAGCTGACGGCCCCGGCGGAGGTTTTCCCCACGATGGCGGTGAGCCCGGCGGAGCGGCGCTTGGGGATGATGAGCCCGTGGGCCCCGGCGCACTCGGCGGTGCGGAGGATGGCCCCCAGGTTGTGGGGGTCGGATATCTCGTCGCACACCACCAGCAGAGGCGGCTCCCCCTTGGCGGCGGCGGCATCCAGGATGCTCTGGACGCTGACGTATTCCCGGACGGCGGCCAGGGCGATGACCCCCTGGTGGGAGTGGGTGCGGCTCATGGCGTCCAGCTTCCGCCGGTCCGCCACCACCACCACCACACCGGCCTCCCGGGCCCGGGAGGCGATATGGCCCAGGGTCTTGTCCGTCTCGCCCTTGGCCAGATAGATCTTGTCAATGGCCGTTCCGGCCCGCAGGGCCTCGATCACAGCGTTGCGGCCCTCGATGAGGCCGTCGGCCTCCGCCTGGGGGGCGGGCCATCTGGTTTCGTTGTCTCTCATGGTGCGATGTCCTCGTTTTTTCGATATTTTATCCAGTATACCATATTCCATGGACAAGATAAAGCGCCCGGGACACAAATTTTTCGCCATTTTTCCCGGCGGGCTTTCTTGTATCAGGCCGGAAAATGTGGTATGATAAATTATTAAATTAGGGAAGTGCCGCCTTTTTCACGACACGGGGCGGCTGGGAGGTTTCCATTGGACAGAAAGCAAGTGCTTCTCGACGACGGGCAGATGGCCCGCCAGCGGGAATTTACCGAAAAAATCCACGCCATGCACCAGGCCCGGGGCCGGACGCCTCTGGCTCTGGTGGACACCTTCGGGTGCCAGCAGAACGTGGCCGACAGCCAGCATATCCTGGGGATGCTGCGGGACATGGGGTGCGAGTTCACCGACGATGCCGCCCGGGCGGACATTGTGGTGATGAACACCTGCGCCATCCGGGACCATGCGGAAAAGCGGGTATACGGCACCCTGGGCGCCCTGACCCACACCAAGAAGCAGAACCCGGAGCAGATCATCTGCCTGTGCGGCTGCATGGCCCAGCGGCCGGAGGTGGCGGAGAAGGTCCGGACCAGCTATCGCCATGTGGACCTGGTGTTCGGGCCCCAGGCCCTGTGGAAGTTCCCGGAACTTCTGTATCAGGTGTATACCCGCCGGGGCCGGGTGTTCTCCGTGGAGAACGAGCACGGCTCCATTGCCGAGGGGATGCCCGTGGTCCGGGAGGGCCGGGTCCGGGCGTGGGTGTCCATCATGTATGGGTGCAACAACTTCTGCTCCTACTGCATCGTCCCCTATGTCCGGGGCCGGGAGCGCAGCCGCGCCCCGGAGAAGATCGTGGAGGAGGTCCGCCAGCTGGCGGCGGAGGGCTTCAAGGAGATCACCCTGCTGGGCCAGAACGTGAACTCCTACGGAAAGGACCTGCCGGAGCCCTGGGACTTTGCGGACCTTCTGCGGGAGCTGGACAAGATCGACGGCGACTACCTGATCCGCTTTATGTCGTCCCAGCCCAAGGATGCCAGCTATAAGCTGTTTGACACCATGGCCCAGAGCCGCCACGTGGCCCACCAGCTGCACCTGCCGGTGCAGTCCGGCAGCGACCGGGTGCTGCGGGCCATGAACCGCCCCTATGACCGGGCGAAATACCTGGACCTGATCGGCTATGCCCGGAAGGTCATGCCGGACCTGGTGCTGACGTCGGACGTGATCATCGGCTTCCCCGGCGAGACGGAGGCCGAGGCCATGGAGACGGTGGACCTGGTGCGGCAGGTGGAATTCGACGCCCTGTTCACCTTCATCTTCTCCCCCCGGCCCGGTACGCCGGCGGCCAAAATGGACGATCCGGTGCCCCGGGCGGAGAAGCAGAAGTGGTTCGACACCCTGTGCAGCACCCAGAACGAGATTTCTGCCCGGCTCCACGCCGGGTATGTGGGCCGGACCCTGCGGGTGCTGGTGGACGGCGAAACCGACGACACCCGGTGGCCCCTGTCCGCCCGGACGGCGGGGGGACGGCTGGTGCACCTGGTGGGGGACAAGTCCGCCCTGGGCCAGTACCGGGACGTGAAGATCACCGACAGCAACACCTGGGCCCTGTTCGGGGAGATGCTTCCTGCATCAAAAGAACAACGTTCTTTTGATGCATAAGATACCACGGCCAACGCCGCGAAGCGGGCATATGCCCCATAGAACAATAAGTTTTGCACTTTTCAACAATGTTTTCCACCACCATTCGACAGATCAGCCGCCTATGCGGCAGAAAGCGCGGGTGAAACCATGGCAGAGCTGACCCCCATGATGAAGCAGTATCTGCAGATCAAGGAACAGAATCAGGACGCCATCCTGTTTTTCCGGCTGGGAGATTTTTACGAGATGTTCGGCGACGACGCCCGGAAGGCGTCCAAGGAGCTGGACCTGACCCTGACCACCCGGGATAAGGACAAGAACAAGAGCTTCGAGGAGAAGATCCCCATGTGCGGCATCCCCTATCACGCCTCGGACGCCTATATTGCCCGGCTTATTGCCAAGGGCTACAAGGTGGCCATCTGCGAGCAGACCGAGGACCCTGCCACGGCCAAGGGCCTGGTGGACCGGGACATCATCCGGGTGGTGACCCCCGGCACGGTCATTGACGCGGCCTGCCTGGAGGAGGGACGCTCCAACTTCTGCGCGGGGCTGTATCTGGACGACACCTGCGCGGGCTTCAGCGTGTGCGACATCTCCACCGGCAAGACCCACGTCACCGCCTTCCAGGGTCCGGACCGGGCGGAGCACCTGCTCAACGAGCTGGGGCGGTTTTCCCCGGCGGAGGCGGTGGTGAACCAGGCGGCCTACGACTGCGGGCCGCTGCTGAGTCTGATGCAGGATAAGCTCCACTGCCATGTGGAGCGGCTGAGCGCCGGACGCTTTCAATTGCAGGAGGCGGAAAGGACCGTCCGCGCCCAGTTCGGCGATGAGGCTGCGGGACGGCTGCCAAAGGGGAATCCCGCGGCGGCGCTGTCGCTGGGAGCCCTGCTGGACTATCTCCACGAGACGCAGAAAACCGACCTGCGCCATGTGGACGACCTGGACTATTACCAGCAGGGGCAGTTCATGGAGCTGGACCTGACGGCCCGGCGGAACCTGGAGCTGACGGAGACCCTGCGCAGCAAGGAGAAGAAGGGGAGCCTCCTCTGGGTGCTGGACAAGACCAAGACCCCCATGGGCGGGCGGATGCTCCGCAGCTGGCTGGAGCGGCCCCTGCTGTCCGTAACGGCCATCACCCGCCGCAGCGGCGCCGTGGGCCAGCTGGTGGACCACACCATGATCCGGGAGGAGCTGGCCCTGGCCCTGACGGGCATCGGCGACATGGAGCGCCTGGTGGGCCGCATCGTATACGGCACCGCCGGGGGCCGGGACGTGGTAGCCCTGAAAAACGCCATGGCGCGGCTGCCTCATGTGAAGGAGCTGCTGTCGGCCTTTGACCGGGGCCGCCTGGGGGAGCTGGCCCAGCTGGACACCCTGGAGGACCTGACGGACCTCATCGGCCGCACCCTGTGCGACGATCCCCCCTTCTCCGTCCGGGAGGGGGAGTTCATCCGGGAGGGCTTCGACCCGGAGGTGGACCGCCTGCGGAGCATCCTCCATGGCGGCAAGGGCGTCATCGCCTCCATGGAGGCCGCCGAAAAGGAGAAAACCGGCATCCGCACCCTGAAGATCGGATACAACAAGGTGTTCGGATACTACATCGAGGTGTCCAACTCCTTCAAGGACCAGGTGCCGGATACCTATATCCGCAAGCAGACCCTGGTCAACGGCGAGCGATACATCACCCAAGAGCTGAAGGACCTGGAGCACGACATCCTGTCCGCGTCGGACCGGGTATCGGCCCTGGAATATGAGCTGTTCACCCGGCTGCGGCAGGAGCTGAGCGGCCATGTGGCCCGGATCCAGGCCACGGCCGCCGCCGTGGCGGAGGCGGACTGCCTGTGCTCCCTGGCGGCGGTGGCGGTGAAGAACAACTACTGCTGCCCGGCGGTGGACGAGTCCGGGGTCATCGAAATTCACCAGGGACGCCACCCGGTGGTGGAGGCCATGCGGCCCGACGCCCTGTTTGTGCCCAACGACACCTATATGGGCCGCAGCGAGGACCGGGTGTCCATCATCACCGGCCCCAACATGGCGGGCAAATCCACCTATATGCGCCAGGTGGCGCTGATGGTCCTGATGGCCCAGATCGGGTCCTTTGTCCCGGCTAAGGCGGCCCGCCTGGGCATTGTGGACCGGATCTTCACCCGCATCGGGGCCTCCGACGACCTGTCGGCGGGACAGTCCACCTTTATGGTGGAGATGACGGAGGTCAGCGACATTCTGCGCACCGCCACCGCCGACAGCCTGCTGATCCTGGACGAGATCGGCCGGGGCACCTCCACCTTCGACGGCATGAGCATCGCCCGGGCGGTGCTGGAATACTGCGCCGACCCCAAGCGCCTGGGGGCCAAGACCCTGTTTGCCACCCACTATCACGAGCTGACCGCCATGGAGGGGACCCTTCCCGGCGTGAAGAACTATAACATCGCCGTCCGCACCCGGGGGGAGGAGATCGTGTTCCTGAGGAAGATCGTCCCCGGCGGCGCGGACCGCAGCTACGGCATCGAGGTGGCCAAGCTGGCGGGCCTGCCGGAGGCGGTGGTGTCCCGGGCCAGAAAGATCCTCCGGCAGCTGGAGGAGGAGTCCGGCCACCCGGCGGCAGCCCCCGCTCCCCGGGAGGACCAGGTGTCCTTTGCCGCCGTGGCCGAGGGAGAGGTCATCGACCGGCTGCGCCGGGCTCAGGTGGACTCCCTGACGCCCCTGGAGGCATTGCAGCTGCTGTATGAGCTGAAAAAGAAGCTGACGTAACACGAAAGGACAACTCTATGCCTGATATTCAATGCCTGCCCCGGCACGTGGCGGACCTGATCGCCGCCGGCGAGGTGGTGGAGCGGCCCGCCAGCGTGGCCAAGGAGCTGCTGGAAAACGCCCTGGACGCCGGGGCTACCGCCATCGTGGCGGAGGTGCAGCACGGGGGCCTGACCTATCTGCGGATGACGGACAACGGCTGCGGCATCGCGCCCCAGCAGCTGCCCACGGCGTTTCTGCGCCATGCCACCAGCAAGCTGCGCACCGCCGGGGACCTGGCTGCCATCGGCACCCTGGGCTTCCGGGGGGAGGCCCTGGCGGCCATCTCCGCCGTGTCCCGGGTGGATATCCTGACCCGCCAGACCGGAGCCCAGACCGGGGCCTCCCTGCATCTGGAGGGGGGCGTGCCCGGCCAGGTGGAGGAGATCGGGTGCCCGGAGGGCACCACCATCTGCGTCCGGGACCTGTTTTACAACACCCCCGCCCGGATGAAATTCATGAAAAAGGACAGCGCCGAGGGAGCCGCCGTGGCGGGCATCGTCCAGCACCTGGCCCTGAGCCATCCGGAGGTATCCTTCAAGCTGCTGCGGGACGGGGCCGAGGTGCTCCACACCCCCGGCGACGGGCAGCTGCTGTCTGCCGTATACGCGGCCATGGGCCGGGACTTCGCCATGGGCCTGCAGGAGGTCCGGGGCTGCGGCGGCGACGTGCAGGTGTCGGGTTATGTGACCCGGCCCCTGAACGGCCACGGCACCCGGGGCCGCCAGCTGTTCTTCGTCAACGGCCGGTTCGTGAAAAGCCAGCTGCTGTCGGCGGCCCTGGAGGAGGCGTACCGCAACCGGCTGCTGAAGGGGAAGTTCCCCGGCTGCGTGCTGCATCTGACCCTGCCGGAGGACCGGGTGGACGTGAACGTGCATCCAGCCAAGACCGTGGTGAAATTCGTATCCGACAAAACCGCCTTTGACGCGGTGTACTATACCGTCATGGACGCCCTGAACCGGGCGGAACAGCCCGCCCAGCAGGAGGAAAAGCCCTTTTACCGGACCATGACCGCCCAGGAGTTCCGGCAGCAGCAGAAGCCCCAGCCGGAGAAGCCGCCGCTGGGCAGCTATACTGCCCGGCCCGCCGCCGCGGCCCGGCCGGTGCGCCCGGCGGAACAGCCGGCCCTGGCGGTGCGGGACGTGGCCCCGGAGCCGGGGAAGGCCTTCACGGCCCCCACGGCCCGGCCCGGCGTCAGCTATCACATCACCCCGCCGTCCCCGGCCCCTGCGGCAGAGCCGCAGGAACCGGCGCCTGTGCGGGAGGAACCGCCTGTGCAGGAGACGGTATCCCTGCCGGAGCAGGTGACTCTGGAGCCGCCGCATGAGGCCCCCTGGCGCATCGCCGGGGAGGTGTTGCGGACCTATATCATCTGCGAGGACGAGGGGGAGAACGTGTGGCTCATCGACAAGCACGCCGCCCATGAGCGGGTGCGGTTCGACGCGCTGAAGGCCGCCGCGGAGCCGGTGATGACCCAGACCCTGCTGGAGCCGTTGGCGGTGGAGCTGCCGCCGGAGGACTGCGCGGCGGTGCTGGAGCAGCTGCCCCTGCTGGAGCGATACGGCTTCCGTTGCGAGGATTTCGGCGGCGCGGTGCTGGTGCGGGAGGTACCCGGCGATATCGACGACCCCGCCGGGGCCCTGGAGGAGCTGGCGGAGGACCTGCGGCTGAACCGGGCGGACCCGGACGCGGCCCGGGACAGCCTGCTGTCCACCATGGCCTGCAAATCCGCCATCAAGGCCGGGATGCACACCGACCCCGCCGAGCTGCGGCGTCTGGTGGACCGGGTCCAGTCCGGGGAGATCCAGTATTGCCCCCATGGCCGCCCGGTGGCGGTGAAGCTCAGCAAATACCAGGTGGAGAAGATGTTCAAGCGGGCGTGACAGCCCGGGAAAGGAGCCGCCTATGACCGTTCTGTGCGTGGTAGGCCCCACCGCCAGCGGAAAAACGAAAATGGCCGTGGCCCTGGCCCGGCGGCTGAACGGCGAGGTGGTGTCCGTGGACTCCATGCAGATCTACCGGGGCATGACCATCGGCACCGCCGCCCCCACGGCGGAGGAGATGGAGGGGGTCCCCCATCACATGATCGCCGTGGCGGACCCGGCGGAGCAGTGGTCTGCGGCCCGGTTCTGCCAGGCGGCGGACGCCTGCATTCAGGATATTCTCAGCCGGGGAAAGCTCCCGGTGCTGGCCGGGGGCACGGGCCTGTACCTGGACGCCCTGATCCGGGGAGACGACTTCGCCCCCGGCTGCCAGGGGGGCCGGACCCGCCTGCGGCTTCAGCAGGAGCTGCGGGAGCTGGGGCCCCGGGAGATGCTGCGGCGGCTGGAGGCCGTGGACCCGGAGACGGCGGCGCGGCTGCACCTGCGGGATGAAAAGCGCATTCTCCGGGCACTGGAGATCTATGAGCAGACCGGGGAGCCCATGTCCCTGCGGGACAGGCGGGGACGGCAGCGTCCGGACCGGTACGAGGCGGTGTATATCGGGCTGAGCTTCCGGGACCGGGAGGACCTGCGCCAGCGCATCGACCGCCGGGTGGACGAGATGGTCCGCCGGGGGCTTTTGCAGGAGGTGCAGGCGCTTCTGGACAGCGGCCTGCCCCGGGACGCCACGGCCCTGCAGGCCATCGGATACAAGCAGTTCCTGGCGGTGGCCGACGGCGCGGCCACGGCGGACCAGGCGGTGGAGGAGGTCAAGCTCCGCTCCCGCCAATATGCCAAGCGGCAGCTGACCTGGCTGCGGCGGAACCCGGCGATCCACTGGATCTACTGGGACAAGGAGCCGGATTTCCCGGCGGCTCTCCAGAATGCGACAGATTTTCTCACAGCCCATGGCTTAGGATAAGGGCAGGCGGACAGCCGTCCGCACAAAGAGAAAAGGAGCATTCGTTATGCAGAAAAACAACCTTCAGGACATCTTTTTGACCAAAGTCCGCAAGCAGAGCCTGCCTGTGACCGTGTTTCTGATGAACGGTTTCCAGATGCGGGGCAGCGTCACCGGCTTCGACAGCTTCACCGTGGTGCTGGACACCGACGGCAGGCAGCAGGTGATCTACAAGCACGCTATATCTACGATTGTCCCGCTGCACCCGGTGGCCCTGTATGACCCATGCCTGCCGTCGGAGGCGCAATAGCGCCCCGGCCGGAAGGCCGTCAAGCGTTTTGCCCCGGGCAAAACCTTGGGCACGGAGAATTTTTGAGACATGCCCCGGCGCGCGGCAGCGCCCCAACACCATCATCCGGCCACCAAAGGAGGTTACGCCATGAAATCCACCCGCGTATTCAGAATTCTGTCCATTGCCCTGGCGGCGGCGGTGGTGTTCTATTTCCTGGTCCAGGGGGTGCGGTATCTGACGAACCCCTACGCCACCACCCGGGTGTATACCAGCACCACGGAGGATGCCGTGGAGGCCTCCGGCTGGCTGGTGCGGGAGGAGGAGACTTTCCGCACCGACGCCGAGACCCTGAGTCCTACCCGGGAGGAGGGGGAGAAGGTGGGCCAGGGCCAGGTCATCGCCGCCACCTATGACAGCCCCGGGGCCCTGGAGGCCGTGGCCCAGATCCAGGCCAAGCGGCTTCAGCTGGAGCAGCTGGAGTATGCTCTGTCCTCCTACCTGAACCCCGACGCCGCCCTGAAGCTGGACGGCTCCATCTCCGACGACATCATAGCCCTGCGGAAGAACCTCACCGGCGGGGACTATACCGCCGCCTCCGGCGACCTGTCCCAGCTGAAGGCTGCCATCGTCAAGCGCAGCCGGGCCTACACCTCCAGCCAGGAGATCAAGGCCGAGATCGCCGCCGTACAGGACGAGATCGACTCTTTGCAGGCGGGGCTCACCGGGGCGGCCAACATCACCGCCCCCCGGGCGGGGACCTATTCCGCCGTGTGCGACGGATACGAGTCCGTGCTGACCCCGGCGGGGCTGGATGACCTGACCCCCAGCGCCCTGGACAAGCTCACCGCCGGGGAGAACACTGCCAACGTGGGCAAGCTCATCTACGGCAACACCTGGTACTATGCCGCCGCCGTCACCCAGGAGGAGGCCCAGCGCATCGCCGGCTGCGGCAGCG
>OFOK01000241.1_pt1 | contig 58551 bp, 50 predicted proteins | sample 1542001 | NCBI WGS metagenome assembly OFOK01 (sample SAMN04209242, study PRJEB22552) | human gut metagenome | biome: gut; material: feces | host: Homo sapiens | place: USA: Oklahoma
GGGGGCAATGACTGTGAGCACCGCCGCAGGCAAGGTGCTCACCGGAAGCAGCCCCCGGCGATTCTTTGGTGCCTTTCTGATCGTTCAGAAAGGCACACCCGTTCCCAAAATAAAAAGGGATGGCCACAGGGCCATCCCAAAGAAAAGATAAAAAAGTTTATTTCCCCACGCAAAACCGCTGAAAAATCCGCGCGGTTACGTCCTCTCCCACACTTTGTCCGGTAAGCTCACCCAAAGCCTGGAGGGCCTCCTCCACATCGGTGAGCAGGGCGTCGGGGGTCATCCCGGCCTCCAGGGCCTGCAGGGCCCGTTCCACGCCCTCCAAAGCCCGCTGGGCCGCCTGGGCCTGCCGGGCGTTGGACAGGAGTTCTCCATAAGCGGAGTCGCTTCCCTTGGGGAACAGCTGGGCCACGGCGGCCTCCAGGTCGGCCAGACCCTCCCCGGTCTTGGTGCTCAGCTCTACCACCGGGGGCAGAGAGTCCAGGTTGAGGAAAGGTATTGGGGCGGAGGGCAGATCCTTTTTGGTGGAGATTAGAATAGTGGGGGCCAGACTCAGGGCGGTTTCCAGCAGCTCTCCATCCTCCTGGGTGGCGGTCACGGAGCTGTCCCACAGCACCAGGATAAGCTCCGCATCCTCCATGGCCTGACGGCTGCGCTCCACGCCCAAGCGCTCAATGGGGTCGCTGCTGTCCCGCAGACCGGCGGTGTCGATGAGCCGCAAAGGCACGCCGCCCAGCTCCACCTCCGCCTCCAGAGTGTCCCGGGTGGTGCCGGGGATGTCGGTGACGATGGCCCGGTCATAGCCAACCAGGGCATTGAGGAGGGAGGATTTTCCTGCGTTGGGCCGCCCTACCAAGACGCAGCGGACGCCTTGATTGAGCCGGCGTCCCCGCTGGTAGGTGGCCAGCAGGTCATGGAGAGCCCGGCTCTGGGCGGACAGGTCGTCCTCCAGCTTGGTGAGGGTGAAGGGGTCGATGTCCTCATCGGGGTAGTCCAGCACAGCGTGGAAGTGGGCCATAACGTCCACCAGAGCGGAGTAGATCTGACCTACCCGGCGGCTTAATGCGCCGGACAGCCGCCCGGCGGCGTGGCGGGCGCCCTCCCGGCTCCGGGCGTCCAGCAGATCGGCCACGGCCTCCGCCTGAGCCAGGTCCAGCCGCCCGTTGAGAAAGGCCCGCTGGGTAAACTCGCCGGGCCCTGCCTGACGGGCTCCCTGGGCAAACAGGGCCTCCAGAGCCAGGGTGAGCACCATGGGGGAGCCGTGGCACTGCAGCTCCGCCGTGTCTTCCCCGGTGTAGCTGCCCGGTCCCCGGCTGTAAGTGCACAGTACCTGGTCGATGACCTCCCCCTGGGCGTCCAGCAGGCTGCCGTAAACCAGCTTGTGGGCCGGGTGGTCCTCCAAACGGTTGCCCGCGGCGGGCCGGAAGCAGGCCGAGGCCGTCTCCACCGCCCGGGGACCGGACAGGCGCAGAATACCGATGGCCGATGAGACGGCGGGGGTAGCCATAGCGGCAATGGTGTCTTGTTTCATGGGGAAGGCTCCCTTCTCAAAGAATGGTGGAAAACCGCCGGGATGGCGGGCAGTTCCTGCAAAAATCGGATTTGTGGATTTTTCCGCGAAAAAAAGACTTGACACGGATTTTACCTGGATTTTCGGTAAAAATCCAATGTTTCTGTTCACATAACAACCTGTGGAAAACTTTGTGGATTGTGTGGAAAACCCTTGCCCCGCAAGGAAATGGGGGAGATAAAACCGGCGGTCGAAAAAATTTGTGGATTTGGATAGAGGATTTGGCGGTGCAGGGGAAGGGGTAAGAAAACTCCGCCGGAGCGTCTGCCCAAAATGCAGGAATGCCGCCGCGGGATGACCCGCGGCGGCAGGTGAGGGTTTAAACTTCCTCCTGGATGCGGCGCAGCACCGCCCGGGCGGCCTGCACGCCGGAGGCTCCGGCCTGGGCCAGACCGCGGGTGACGCCCGCGCCGTCGCCGGCGGCGAAGAAGCCGGGCAGGGCGGTCTCCAGCTCGGGGGAGAGAGCCAGACGGGCGGAGTAGAACTTGACCTCGGCACCGTAGAGCAGGGTGTCGTGGTTGGCGGTACCCGGAGCGATCTTGTCCAGCACGTAGATCATCTCGATGATGTCGTCCAGCTGCCGCTTGGGCAGAGCCAGGGACAGGTCGCCGGGGACGGCGGCGGTGAGGGTGGGCCGGGTGAAGGACTTGCCCAGCCGGTGCTCGTTGGTGCGCACCCCCTTGACCAGGTCGCCGAAGCGCTGCACCAGCACGCCGCCGGCCAGCATGTTGCTCAGAGAGGCGATGTGCTTGCCGTAGCGGTAGGGCTCATTGAAGGGCTGGGTGAAGCGGTTACTTACCAGCAGGGCGAAGTTGGTGTTCTCGCTGCGCAGGGAGGGGTCGGCGTAGGAGTGGCCGTTGACCGTGTTGATGCCCTCCACGTTCTCGGCCACCACGTGGCCGTAGGGGTTCATGCAGAAGGTGCGCACCTGGTCGCCGTACTGCTTGGTGCGGTAGACCAGCTTGGACTCGTAGACCACGTCGGTGATGTGCTCAAAGACGGTGGCGGGCAGCTCCACCCGCACGCCGATGTCCACCTGGTTGTTGAGCAGCTCCAGCCCCAGCTGCTTGCACTGGTTGGAGAACCACTCGGCGCCCGAGCGGCCGGGGGCGGCGATAAGCCGCTTGCAGGTGACTTCCTCCCCACCGGCCAGAGTCAGGCAGAAGCCGCCGTCGGCCTGGGAGATGTGCTCCACCGCGGTGTTGAAGCGGAACTCCAGCATGTCCTTGAGTCCCTCATAGATATTCTGGAGGATGCGCAGGTTGTTCTCGGTGCCCAGGTGCTTGCACCGGGCCTGAAGCAGGTGCAGGTCATAGCCCAGGGCCTTTCGGGCCAGAGCCTTGGCCTCGTCGCTCTGGGTGGAGAAAACCTGGGTGGTGGCCCCGTGGGCGACGTTGATGGAGTCCACGTAGTCGATGAGGTCCATGACCACCTTGGGGTCCATAAAGTCGGTGAGCCAGCCGCCGAACTGGGTGGTAAAGTTGAACTTTCCGTCGGAGAAAGCGCCTGCGCCGCCAAAGCCGCACATGGTGTCGCATACGGCACAGTGGATGCATTCGCGGACCTTGCCCGCCACAATGGGGCAGCTGCGGTGGTAGATATCCCGGCCCTGGTCCAGGGCCAGCACCTTCAGGTCGGGACGGCTGTGGGCCAGCTCGTAGGCGGCAAAGATGCCCGCCTCGCCGCAGCCCAGGATCACTACGTCATACATGGCATTCATGGAAGTTCTCCTTACATTTTCTTCTGTTTCGGCGGCAAAAAGCCCCGTTCATACAGAATACAGTATAACATACTTTTCAAAAAAACAAAATGGGAAATCCGGTGAAAAGGCACGAAAAAGGCCGCCCAAAGGCGGCCTGACGGGGGAGAATTCAGCTTCGCTCCTCAAAGCTGGCGCCGCAGCTGCGGCAGGTGACGGTGATTTTTCCCTTGCCCCGGGGGACCCGCAGCTGTTGGCCGCAGTTAGGGCATTTGAAGTAGCGGTGTTCCTTGTCTCTGTGTGCCGTGCGCTGAAAGCGCCACCAGCGGATCACGGGGCCAGCCACCTGGAGAAACTTTGCGTTTTCAGCCCGGCGGCGGGCGGCGTTGCGGGAGAGGGTACGAAACAGGAGAAGGAAAAGCACCGCCAGGGACAGCCAGTACAGCACCCCCCACCGGGTGAGGGCGGAAACCAGATACAGGACCAGGTATAAGCCCAGCAGAGCCAGATTGAGCTGGTCGGTCCCGTAGCGGCCGTACATAAAACGCTGGATGGCGTTGCGGATCATAGGCAGCCTCCTAAGTAGAGAAAACAGGCGCGAGGGCGGTTTTTTCTCTTGAAATATCTTGAAAATATGATAGCGCGAGAGTATGAACTCGTCAAGGAAGCAATCGTAAACAAAGTGTGAATTGTTCCTGGCAGAACAACAGAAACCGGGGCATTTGTCTTGCGCCAGGGGACAAAATAGGGTATACTTTTCCCAAATGAACTGGGAGGACCGCTGTATGAAGCGCATCGACAAAGAGAACTATTACCTGGATATCGCCGAGACCGTGTTGGAGCGGTCCACCTGTATGCGGCGGTGCTATGGAGCCATCATCGTCAAAAACGACGAGATCGTCTCCACCGGCTATAACGGCGCGCCCCGTGGCCGGAAGAACTGCATGGACCTGGGCTACTGCACCCGGGAGGCCATGAACGTGCCCAGCGGCGAGCGCTATGAGCTGTGCCGCTCGGTCCACGCGGAGATGAACGCCATCATCTCGGCCGCCCGGCGGGACACCCTGGGCGCCACCCTGTACCTGGCGGGCCGGGAGGCCAAGACCGGGGAGCTCCTCCACGACGCCACCTCCTGCTCCATGTGCCGCCGACTCATCATCAACGCGGGCATCCAGCGGGTGGTCATCCGCAACACCGACCGGGATTACAGCGTGGTCCATGTGGAGGACTGGGTGCGGGAGGACGACTCCCTGCCGGAGCAGCATAAGTAAGGCTCCACCTTGACAGCCCCTGCCGGGGCGGGTACAATAAAGATGACCGCATAACAATCGAGCACAGGGGCGCTGGAAGCTTTTCCGGCTGAGATGCAAAGGCGAATAGGCCGCCTTCGGTCCCTTAAACCTGATCCGGGTAATGCCGGCGTAGGAAGTGAACGGAATGTGGACTCATGTCGTTTCTTTCGTACCGCACTGCACCCGCTTGGATGTGTTGCGGTACAACATTTTTTAGGAGGAAACGAGTATGAATTCCACTGCTGTGACCCGGCGCGCCCAGTCCATCCGGCTGCGCCGCCTGGTAGAGAGCGCCATGATGCTGGCCATCGCCACGGTGCTGAGTATGTTCCCCTTCCAGGGACCCTGGGCGCTGGGGGGCGGTATCACTGTGTGCTCCATGCTGCCCTTGGTGGTGCTGTCCTGGCGGTACGGCTGCAAGTGGGGCGTGTTTGCCGCCTTTGTGTACAGCCTTCTGCAGATGGTGCTGGGCATCCAGAACGTGCAGTACGCCGACAGTGTGCCCACCGCGATTCTGATCATTTTGTTTGACTACGTGCTGGCATTCTCGGTCATCGGACTGGCCGGAATGTTCAAGGGCCGGCTGGGCAATCCCCGTCTGGAGCTGGTGCTGGGCATCGTGCTCACCTTTTTGGTGCGCCTTGGTTGCCACTATGTCTCCGGCGTGGTGGTTTGGGAGGTGCTGTGGCCCAATGAGCTGGGCTGGGCCGCGCCCATCTGGTCCATTGCCTACAACGCCAGCTATATGATCCCGGAAATTATCATTACCTCCCTGGTGGCGGCGCTGTCCTACGGCCCGCTGAAGAAGTATTACCAGGGCCAGGACCTGAACTGACCCCTTCGGGGGCGAAGAAAGAGAGGCCCCCATGGGTAAATTTGACGGCCTGCTGCTGGTCAGCGACTTTGATGATACCTTATATGATTCCCATCACCGGGTGCCGCCCCGCAATCTGGCAGCCATCAACTACTGGCTGCGGGAGGGGGGACGGTTTACCGTGGCCACCGGGCGAGCCTACACCACCTTTGCCCCCTACGTCCACTTAGCGCCCATCAACGCCCCGGTGGTGCTGTCCAACGGCTCGGCCATCTACGATTTCCACACCGATACCATGCTGGTGGAGACCCAGCTGGACCCCCGGGCGCCCCAGGACTTCCAGGCCCTGATGGACGCCATCCCCTCTCTGGGAATGGAGGCCTACCACGGGGAGGACATCTATGTCTACCGCCCCAACTACGTCACCTACGGCCACATGCGCAAGGTGGGCACCGACTACACGGTGGCGCCCATTGCCGATATGCCCACCCCCTGGAACAAGGTTATTGTCCAGCAGGAGTACGACCAGCTGCTGCGCGCCCGCGCCTGGCTGGAGGAGCACTGTCCGGAGCGGTACGAGGCCATTTTCTCTAACCGCTACTACCTGGAGGTCACCCGCCGGGGATGCAATAAAGGCGGCATGGTGCAGCGGCTCATCGATATGCTGGGGGTGGAGCGGGACAACCTCTACTGCGTGGGGGACAACCAGAACGATATCCCCATGATGGCCCTGTCCGCCATCCCCTTCGCGCCGGCCAACTGTGCCCAGGAGGTCAAAGACTGGGGCACCAAGCTGCTGTGCCACTGCGACGAGGGCGTCATCGGCGACATCGTGGAGATCCTGGACCGGAAATATTGAGCATCACCTCCCCGCCCTTCAAATGGGGATTGACAAAGAGGGGCGGGGGGTGGATAATAAACCCGTCCCAGCTAAGGCCGGGACATTCTTCGGACGGAAAATACAATGGGGAGCGCGTGAGCGCTGAGAGGAAGTTCGGCTTCGACCCAGAAACCTGATGCGGATCATGCCGCCGTAGGGATGTGGACGTGCTGTTGTGCGTCCGGGCGTGCCTGCGGCACGCCTCTTTTGTTTTTTTCGGCCGGAGTGCGAGGAAGGACTGCCAAAGGCGGCAGGCCGAGGGGGAGCGCCCTGGGCCTGTGTCCTGCTTTCGTATACAACTGGACAGCGATGGGAGGCCGTGTTCCGGCATGAGAGGAAGCCAGTAAGCTTCGACCGACCCGACCCGGTAGTTTGCCCGGGCGGGGGCTCCGCGGCGCTGGGAGACCGGCGTGGGGGAGGGCTGTCCATGTGGGATCCCACTCCTTTTCCGCGGAAGCTTTTGGGAAAAGGAGTCTTTTTTATGAAACGCAACCCCTCTCTTCTGCGCCTGGTGGTGCTGGCCATGCTGGTGGCCGTGGGCGTGGTCATCTCGCCCATCCTCCGTGTGGAGGGCATGTGCCCCACCGCCCACCTTATCAACATCGTGTGTGCGGTGCTGCTGGGTCCGGTGTACTCCTTCGTGTGCGCCTGCACCATCGGCGTCATCCGCATGAGCCTGATGGGCATTCCCCCTCTGGCCCTCACCGGAGCGGTGTTTGGCGCGGCCCTGTCGGGCATTTTGTACCGCCTCAGCGGCGGACGGCTCATCTTCGCCGTCATCGGTGAGGTGGTGGGCACCGGCATCATCGGCGCGGTGGCCTCCTACCCGGTGATGACCCTGTGGTGGGGCTACACCGGCCTCACTTGGGTGTACTATGTGCCCTCCTTCATTGCCGGTACCCTCATCGGCGGCAGCGTGGCCTTCCTGCTGCTCAAGAAGCTGGCCAAAAACGGCATGCTGCTGAAAATGCAGCAGGAGCTGGGGGCCAAGGTGTTTGACCGCCCGGTCACCGTGGCCGGGGACAGCATGGGCATCGTCTTCCTGGGCATCATTGCCTACCTGGCGGTGCTGGTGCTGGTAAAGAACGTGCTGAAGGCCACCGGCGTTGCCATGGCCATGCCCTGGGTGGTGCTGGCTCTGTTCGTGGCCGTGGCCGCCTACTACTATTTCTCCCACCGAAAGGAGAGCGTCAACGCATGAGTCAGTCCCTGGGAGCGCTGCTGGAGGCCCTGCGCAGCCGCCGGCCCCTCATCCACTGCATCACAAACCCCATCTCCATCAACGACTGCGCCAACCTGATCCTGGCGGCAGGGGGACGGCCCATCATGGCCGAGCACCCCGGGGAGGTGGCTGAGATCACCGCCACCGCCGCCGCTCTGGCGGTGAACCTGGGTAACATCACCGACGTGCGCATGGAGTCCATGGTGCTGGCCGGGCAGGCAGCCCGGGAGGCGGGGGTGCCTATGGTGCTGGACTGTGTGGGCGTGGGGTGCAGTAGCCTGCGCCGGCGTTATGCCCAGGACTACCTTGCCAAGATTCAGCCTCAGGTGGCCAAGGGGAACCTGTCGGAGCTGTTGTGCCTCTCCGGCGCCCGCCAGGGCATGTCTGGGGTGGACGCGGACGGCAGCGACCGGCTGGAGGGGCAGACCCTTTCCGCCCTGCGGGAGTTCAGCCGCCGCCAGGGAGCGGTGCTGCTGGCCTCGGGGCCGGTAGACGGGGTGTTTGCTCCCGACGGGCGGCGCTGGGAGATCCGCAACGGCCACAGCATAATGAGCCGCCTTACCGGGACGGGGTGCATGCTCAACGTGCTCACCGCCGCCTTTTTGGCAGTAGGGGAGCCGGAGGAAGCGGCGGTGGCCGCCGCCGCCATGCTGGGCATCTGCGGAGAGCGGGCAGCCCGAGAGGCCCGTGGGCCGGGAAGTCTGCGCGCCGCTCTGTTGGACGCGGCCTATACCCTCATCCCGGAAGAATTGGACCATGAGGCGGCGGTACGCCCCTTTGAGAAAGGATGAAACATATGAACCCTGTGGATTTGAAGCTGTACTTGGTGACGGACAGCGGCTACTACGATGAGAAGCGGTTTTTGGACATGGTGGAGAAGGCCTGCCGGGGCGGCGTGACCCTCCTGCAGCTGCGGGAGAAGAACCGGGGCGGCCGGGAGTACCTGCGCCTGGCCCAGGCGGTGAAGGAGATCACCGACCCCGCGGGGGTGCCCCTCATCATCGACGACCGGGTGGACGTAGCCCTGGCCTGCGGCGCGGCGGGCATCCACGTGGGCCAGACCGACCTGCCTGTTTGGGCGGCCCGGCAGCTCATGGGTCCGGACAAGATCGTGGGTGCTACCGCCAAGACGGTGCCCCAGGCTCTGGAGGCCTATGAGCAGGGGGCGGACTACCTGGGCGTGGGAGCGCTGTTTCCCACCGAGACCAAGGTGAACACCGTCCTCACCTCCATAGACACCTTAAAGGATATCGTCAAGGCGGTGCCCATCGGCGTGGTGGGCATCGGCGGCCTGGATGAGAGCAACGTGGACATCCTCACCGGCAGCGGCGCTCAGGGCGGCGCGGTGGTGCGGGCCATCGTCAAGGCCCAGGACCCCGAGCAGGCGGCCCACCGTCTGCGGGAAAAGCTGGACGCCATCCTGAAATAAAAAATCCGGACCTGGTTTTTAAAACCAGGTCCGGATTTTTCTATGTGGATAAAGCCTTCTGCCTCAGTACCAGTACAGGGGGATAAAGAACAGCCAGGGGGCGGTGACGATGGCCATGGTGAGAGCTACCACATGCTTTTCCCGCTGGGTGAGCAGCTCGCACTCCTTCATGGCCCGCTTGTCAAAACGATAGATGCACACCCCGGCCAGGGCTACACCCGCCAGCATCCAAAGAAACGCTACGGGGTGAAGGAAGGCGTTGGCACAAATGGAAGCGCTTATGTCGTCAGCCCAGGACGCATGAGGGAAAAAGAAGGGGAGTAAGACCCCTGGCAGCAGGAGTACCATCCCAATAAAATCGGCGACAAAGCCCCACCACCAGAATTTCAACCCCAGTTTTTTTACCACTGCCCACTTGTTTTTGTGCTTCAGGCCCATCAGAGCCAGGGTGAGCACTAGGCAGTCCACCAGCAGGTTGGCGGGGGCGACGATCAAAAAGATCTGGGGAAAAGCCAGAGAAGCCACACGGGAAAGAGCACGTTGTACAGGCGCACTTCCTTCTTCATGGAAGGTCCTCCTTCCCAGTGTTGCGTTTTGTGTGGCTTTCACGCCACAGCGCACCCAGAATATTGCCTGCCAGAGCGGGAATGGCGGTCATAAAGCAATGAAACAGGGCGCTTTCGTTAAACAGCAGGTATACCATAGGCAGATAGCACACAAAGCAGGCAATGGGGAACAGGGGACATACCCCCTGGCGCTTGCCCAGGGACAGCCTCACGCACAGACTGGCTACTGGCAAAATGAGGTAGGGATATACGAGCCCGGTGAGGGCGGGGAAGTCAACTCCCGCCGCCCGCTCGATCCCGCGCAGCCCCAGCGGAAGGGCGGTGCACAGCAAAAGGACAAAGGGCAGATAGGGCAGCGTCTCCCGCCACTTGAGGGGAGTGGGGCCAGGGTCCAGGCCCAGCAGCTCCCGCAGCTGAGCTACCTCCAAATACCACCCCGTCCAGTGGCCCAGCCAGATGAGCAGGTACAGCAAAAGCAGCAGGCTTTCCCAGAACAGCACGCCGCGTATGTCCTTGGCCATGTTCAGCTCTACTACCAACAGGGCAAAAAAGGCGGCGGTGCATACAAAATGGCCCATAGAATGGAGCAGCAGCGCACGGCCGCTGTCCGCAAAGGGCTGGGTGGCCAGTCCCGCCATGGCGCCCAGTCCTACACAGGCCAATACCGCCAGAAATGAGCTCTCCCGGCTGTGTATCACGTAGGGAATCCAGATGATCCCCACCAACAGTCCCAGTGCACTACCCAAAAGGATGTGCACCAGAAGCATCCGTGTCTCTTGTTTCATCGTGTCCGCCTCCTCTCCAGCCGTAAGGCCTCTTTGATTTTCTTCACATATCGCCGGGATACATAGGCGTATCCTGCCTCTCCCAGGGTCATACGGATGGTGCCGGTGAGGGACAGATCCACCGCCGTTACCTTGTCCAGATTGATGATCTCTCCGTTGGAGATGCGCACAAATTTTCCCCGGTCCAGCTGCTCTTCCAGCTCATACAGCCGCTCCCGCAGCAGATAGACCGCCCCGCCGTCCACCGTGGCATATACCCGCTTGTCCTGGGCGTAGCAGCGCACTACCTGGCTCTGGGGCAGCAGGGTCATGGTGTCCTCCTGCCAGCCCCGCAGGGGGGAGAGCTGTTCCGACTACAGCCGCCGCACCAGCTCGTCCAGCTCCGGCGAGGGAGCGGGCGCCAGCACCACGATCCCGATCTCCTTGCGCTCCGGGTCCAGTTTCACTTCCACCTGCATCCCTTCGCCCCCTTTCTTGGCTTTAGTATAGACGAGAGCTTCTTCTCCGTCTACCGATTTTGGACGAATGGCCGTCAGCACAGGACAAACGGAGCGGGACAGCTTTCCCGTTGACAGTTTTCCGGCGGTGGGCTACAATAGAGGGGCTGTATCGCCAAACTGAATATGCGCCAGTAGCTCAATAGGATAGAGCGCGCCCCTCCTAAGGGCGAGGCTGGGGGTTCGATTCCCTTCTGGCGTGCCAAAAATCCCGGAAATCGATCGATTTCCGGGATTTTTATTGATGATGCAAAATACAATACACATAAAAAAGCCCCCGACGTGGAGCTGCAAGAAACAGCAGCATGCCAGGGGCCTTGATATGTTTTATTAGAATTCGGCGTTGCCCCAGGTTCTGGGATGCAGCTCCACGTCGCGGATGTTGTTCACGCCGGTGAGGTACATCACCATACGCTCGAAGCCCAGGCCGTAGCCAGCGTGGCGGCAGGAGCCGTAGCGCCGCAGGTCGCAGTACCACCAGTAGTCCTTGGGATCCATGCCCAGCTCCTGGATACGGTTCTCCAGCAGCTCCAGGCGCTCCTCACGCTGAGAGCCGCCGATGAGCTCGCCGATGCCGGGCACCAGGCAGTCGGCGGCGGCCACGGTCTTGCCGTCGTCGTTCTGGCGCATATAGAAGGCCTTGATCTCCTTGGGGTAGTCGGTGACAAACACAGGGCGCTTGTACACCTGCTCGGTGAGGTAACGCTCGTGCTCAGTCTGCAGATCGCAGCCCCAGTAGACCTTGAAGTCAAACTTGTCGTTGTTTTCCTCCAGAATCTTCACCGCGTCGGTGTAGCTCACCCGGGCGAAATCGGAGGAGGCCACGTGCTCCAGGCGCTCCTTGAGGCCCTTATCCACGAAGGAGTTGAAGAAGTTGATCTCATCGGGGCACTTGTCTAGCACATAGCGGATGACATACTTGATCATGGCCTCGGCGTTGTCCATGTAGTCGTTCAGGTCGGCAAAGGCCATCTCGGGCTCGATCATCCAGAACTCGGCGGCGTGGCGCTGGGTGTTGGACTTCTCGGCGCGGAAGGTGGGGCCGAAGGTGTATACGTTGCCGAAGGCCATGGCGAAGTTCTCACAGTTGAGCTGGCCGGACACGGTGAGGTTGGCTCGCTTGCCGAAGAAGTCCTTGGAGTAGTCCACGGTGCCGTCCTCGTTCTTGGGCACGTTCTCCAGGTCCAGAGTGGTCACCTGGAACATCTCACCGGCGCCCTCGCAGTCGCTGGCGGTGATGATGGGGGTGTGGACGTAGACAAAGCCCTGATCCTGGAAGAAGCAGTGGATGGCGTGGGCCGTGGCGGAGCGTACCCGGAAGGCGGCGGAGAACAGGTTGGTCCGGGGACGCAGGTGCTGGATGGTGCGCAGGAACTCCACGCTGTGGCGCTTCTTCTGCAGGGGATAGTCGGGGGCGGAGGGACCCTCCACAGCGATGGTGTCGGCCTTTACCTCCAGGGGCTGCTTGGCGCCGGGGGTGAGCACCACAGTGCCGGTGACGATCAGGGCGGCGCCTACGTTCTGGCCGGCGATCTCCTTATAATTGTCCAGCACGTTGGCGTCCATGACGATCTGAAGATTCTTAAAGCAGGAGCCGTCATTGAGCTCGATAAAGCCAAAGGTCTTCATGTCTCGGATGGTGCGGGCCCAGCCGCAGACGGTGACCGTCTGGCCGCCCAGCGCCTCCTGATCCGCAAAAATGGCGGCAATGGTGGTGCGATCCATAGTTGTTCTCTCCATTTCTCCGCGTCTGCGCCGGAAAGGGGCGCAAGACGGTAATATAATGTGTCATTATACCGCGTTTTCCCCGGATTTACAACCCCTAAGCCTGGTGTGGAGATGGAGAAATGTGGGATTGCGGCTTGCTTTTTCGCACAAGGAATAGTATAATATGTACACAGCTTTTTGGCGACTTTGATGAATTGGAGGCGACACTATGAATATCCGGTCCAAACTGAACCCCAAGGTAGAGGTATCCGTGATTGCAGGCCACTTTGCCACCCGTCACTCTCACAATTCCCACTACATCGACATCACCCGCATGAAGCACGAACACACCATGGCCCGGGAGGCCGCCATGACGCTGGCTCAGCGCTACGCCTACGACAAGGGTGTGGACACCATTGTCTGTCTGGACGGCAGCGAGGTGCTGGGTGCCTTCCTGGCCCGTCATCTCACCAAGAATGACCGTTTTGCCGTCAACAGTGATAAAAACATCAATGTTATCACCCCCGAGTACGACTCCAACGGCCAGCTGATCTTCCGTGACAACCTGTCTCCCATGGTCACCGGCAAGGATGTGCTGATCCTCATTTCCACCGTCAACTCCGGCAAAAGCGTACGCCGGGCGGTGGAGTGCGTGCAGTACTACGGCGGCAAGGTGCAGGGCATCGCCTCGGGCTTCAGCACCCTGGATGCGGTGGACGACATCCCCATTTACAGCCTCTTTACCCCCGAGGATATTCCCGGATATGCCACCTACTCCCCCAAGGACTGCGCCATGTGTGCCCAGGGTCTTAAAATCGACGCCCTGTCCAACAGCTACGGCCTGTCCCGTCTGTAATCGATATTTCTTTGCGGCCGCCCGAAGGACGGCCGCTTTTTTAACCTTGCGCCGGATCATAGAATATAGTATGATGGTTTCGATCCAAACCATTTCGATACAGAGAAGGAGGGGCCAACCATGGTTCGACCTCGCAGTATTCCCTTAAGTATTGTACTGTCCATTATTACATGTGGTATTTACGGCATCTATTGGTTCGTCAGCCTCACCGATGAGGTAAACGAAGTGACCCAGGAGTATGATACCTCCGGTATCGTAGCATTTCTGCTCAGCCTCGTCACCTGCGGCATTTATAGCATCTACTGGGGCTACAAGATGGGTGACAAGCTGGACCGGGCGCGGATGCGCAACAATATACCGGCCGGTTCCTTCCCCATTCTGTTTCTGGTGCTGAATATTTTCGGTCTGAGCATCGTTACCTGCGCCATCATCCAGAGTGAGCTGAACCACTATACCCCTGTACAGCCCCTGTGAAAGAACGCCTGAAAAAGCTGGCCATTGGGGGCGCAGCCCTGGTGGGATTGGGAGTGGCCTACACCGCTCTGATCCTTGTCATCGGCCGGGGACTGTATTGCCCGGTCTGGAAGCTGACCGGCCTTCTGTGTCCCGGCTGCGGGGTGACCCGGATGTGTCTGGCCCTGCTGCGCCTGGATGTGGCGGCAGCCTGGCGGGCCAATGCGGCCCTGCTGCTGGCCCTGCCGGTGCTGCTTTTGCTGGCGGCGCGCATGGCGGTGCGCTATGTGCGTACCGGCCAAAAGCTGCCCAGCCGGGGAGAGGAGCGGGTTTTCTGGGCCCTGCTTATTTACTTTCTGGCCTGGGGCGTCCTGCGCAATCTGATGGCCTGACCATACGAAAAGAAAGCGGAGAGGACTATGTCCTCTCCGCTTTGTTATGTATGGCAATAAAACTCCAATTTGTATTGGAAATCCCGATGCATTCAGCCTGCGGCGCTCTGCTGGTCGGATTCCTCCATGGCCTGCTTCACCGCGCTAATCAGGGCGGGGACCATCTGCTTTTTTCGGCTGACGACCTGGGGCAGGACCGCCATGCCGTCCTTGACCTCCACGCCGAAGGCGTGCTCCACCAGGCGCTGGGCGCCCTTGCCCGCCATGAGCAGGTCGGTGCTGGCCGAGCGTACATCGGTGAACATGTAGAAGATGAAGTCCAGCCCCTGCTTCTCCAGGGCGATGGGCAGGTAGGGACCCAGCAGCTTTTCGCTGGCCAGACGGTTTTTCTGGCTCATGTAGCTGCCCTGGCCTACGCCGAAGCGCACCTCGCCGCTGGTGAAAATCTTGTAGTCGCCCCGGAAGACCTCCTCGGCGGTCTTGCCGGTGATGTCGCCGCCCGCCTCAAACATGGCGTCGGCGTACTTCTCCAGATCCACACCGGCAATCTCGGCCAGCGCCCGGGCGGCCCGCTCGTCCATGGGGGTACAGGTGGGGCTGCGGAACATCAGGGTGTCGGAGAGGATGGCGGAGAGCATGAGTCCGGCAGTGGTGGGGTCGATCTCCGCCGCATTTTCCAGGTACATCTGATAGATAATGGTGCAGGTGCAGCCCACCGGGACATTGCGGAAATAGACCGGACCCTCAGTCTCCATGGAGCCGATGCGGTGGTGGTCGATGATCTCCAGCACCTCGGCCTGGTCAATGCCGTCCACGGCCTGGCTCTTCTCGTTGTGGTCCACCAGAATGATCTGCTTTTTCCGCAGGTTCATCATGTTTCGGCGGGAGACCACGCCCACATACTTGCCCTCGTCGTCCAGAATGGGGAAGTAGCGGAAACGTACCGAGGCCATGCGCTTGGTGGCCGCCTCCACCGAGGTGTTCAGGTTAAAGTAGAGCAGGTTTTTCTGCACCATGTAGTGGCGGATGGGGGCGGCCTGGCGGATCATCTGCCCGGCCACATAGGTGTTGCAGGTGGTGCTGAGGATGATGCAGCCCTTTTCCTCGGCCAGCATGCAGATGGTGCGGGAGATCTTGCTGTCCATGCACACCACCAGACAGCCTGCGTCCATCTCCAGGGCGGTGAGCTGGCTTTCAATGCGGTTGCCCACAATGACGATGTCACCCTTGGAGATGGCCTTCTCCATCTGTTCGGGGCTGCCCGAGCCGATAATAATGCTGCCCTCGACCCGCTTGCCCTCCACGTCGCCTACCACCACGGTGGCGCCCAGGGTGTCAATGATGTTCTGATAGCTGGTTTTGGCCTCGGCCAGGATGTAGGTGTCCAGCACGTCCATGTTGGCGGTGGCCACGTCTTTTACGGTGATGACGCCTTTCAGATTTTGCTCCTCGTCCACCACACACAGGGTGTCGATCTCCTGGTCACGCATGGTGACCCAGGCGCTGCGCAGGCTCATCTCGCCGTCCACGCCCGCCATGCGGCGGATGTCCACGTCCCGGATTTGGGAGCGCACGTCGGTGTAGAGCTGCGGCGCGGGTACGTTAAAATAATTGAGGACAAACTCGGTCTCCCGGTTGAGAAGACCGGCCCGGCAGGGTTTGCAGGGGTGGTCGGGGTCGATCATATTTTTCAGCCGGCTGTATGCAATGGCGGAACAGATGGAGTCTGTATCCGGGTTGCAGTGGCCGATTACCTTGATCTGATGGGTGTTCAGTTCCTGATTGGTCATATACGCCTCATTCCTTCTCATAGGGCGGCAAATGCCGCGAATATTGGGGTCGGTTTGGGGTGGATTCGCTCTTTTCTATGTCATTATAGCATAGTTCGCAGAAAGGAGGACGTTTTTTAAGAAAACTTTTCCTTCCTTTCTGTTTTTTAAAGATGGAAAAGCCGGGCCGCCTGTCTCAGGCGGTCCGGCTTACGGAACATCTGGCTCTTACGCGGGGAACGAAGCCGGCGGTGCGGCTCAGGATTCCGAGGTTTTTTTCTTGCATGGTTCGGGCTCCACAGGGGGAAGCTGCTTTTTCAGCTGCTCCAGGTGAAGCATCATACGGGTGAGGGTGCCCTGCATTTCGTCCAGGGTGGCCTTGTCCACGTTGTAGTGGAGGAACAGGCTCTCCAGCTCGTGGGAGAGCTCCACACCCTTGCGGGAGACGTCCACAAACTCCTCAAAGTTGCTGCTGTGCTCCGCGGTGCGGAAACGGCGCAGGTCCTCTTTGATAAACTTGGTGATCTCCTTGGTGTCGGCATACTTGCCCTGCACCATGGCGTAGGGGCGCATACGCTGCAGGAAGTACTTGTCGTGCTTGGTGATATTAAAGACGTAGGAGATCTCCATGCCGTTTTCCAGAGTAAAGTCCACGATGTACATGTGGCTGCGCAGCTTGGTGATCTGGGTGGCGCCCAGCTGACTGAGCTTTAAATCTACGATATCACCACTTACGGTATTTTGGTTCATAACCCTTCCTCCCTTTCCATCACGCAAATCGAATCAGCAGATAGACGGTACAAATGGCTACCGACAGCAGCATCAAGGGGAAGCCCTTTTTCAGGTAGCTCATAAAGGTGATGGGGTATCCGTTCTTGGCACTGACTCCGGCCAGAACCACGTTGGCGCTGGCGCCGATGAGGCTGCCGTTGCCGCCCAGGCAGGCGCCCAGAGACAGGGCCCACCACAGGGGCAGCACATCCATGCCGCCCTGCTGCATGGTCTGGATCATGGGGATGAGGGTGGCCACAAAGGGGATGTTGTCCAGGAAGGCGGAAATGAGGGCGGAGGCCCACAAAACCAACACAATGGCCAGCACCTCATTGTCGCCCACCAGCTCCAGCATGCCGTTGGCCAGCATGGCGATGACGCCGGTGCTGTTCAGGCCGCCTACCACCACAAACAGGCCGATGAAGAACAAGATGGTGGACCACTCCACGCCCAGAATCACGTCTTCTGCGTCCTGACCGCCGATGAGCAGCATCACACCTGCCGCGGTGAGTGCCACGGTGGCCGACTCGATGCCCAGCTGGGCATGGAAGATGAATCCCACCACCACCAGTACGATCATTATAACACTTTTCCGCAGAAGGGAAGCATCTTTTATGGTCAGTTTTTCATCCAGGGTGAGAACTTTTTCCATGTTCTCCGACTCCACGTGGAGGTTCCCCCGATACATGAGGAAAAAGATGGCTACCACCACAGCCAGAATGATCAGTACCACCGGACCGGTGTTGACAATAAAGTCGGCAAAGCTCAGACCGGCGGCGCTGCCGATCATGATGTTGGGCGGGTCACCGATGAGGGTAGCGGTACCGCCGATGTTGGAGGCCATGATCTGAGAGAGCAGAAAAGGCACCGGATTGACCTCCAGGATCTGGGTAATGGCAATGGTCATGGGGCCGATCAGCAGCACCGTGGTGACGTTATCCAAAAAGGCGGAGAGCACCGCGGTGATGACCGCGAATACCGCCAGGATAGCCATGGGCTGGCCCCGGGTCAGCTTGGCCGACCAGATGGCAATGTACTCAAACAGGCCGGAACTCTTGACCACGGCCACAAAGAGCATCATGCCCACCAGCACGCCGATGGTATTCAGATCCACATAGTCGGCGGCGGTTTCAATGGTAAGTACGTGGGTCAGCAGCAGGACCACCGCTCCGGCCAGCGCAGCCACGCTGCGGTGTACTTTTTCCGAGATGATGGCGGCCATCACCAACAGGAATACGCCCACCGCAATCATTTGTTGCAGGTTCATACTCGATCACTTCCTTCACAGGCGGTCATTTTAACGCTTTGTTTCCCCGGTTGTAAAGAATAATTTTGCAAGATTAACAACAATTTAACAGGAAAGTTTTTTGGCGTTTTCACCTGTACATCACATATAACAGTCTAAATGCGACTTTTCTGTGGAATCTGTTTTCCTAATGCAGGATATCCTGCAAATCAATGGAGCGAGCGGTTGGAGTCAAGGCCGGGCAGAAAGAAGCGGGAAAATAAAAACGCAGGAGCGGCGCAGAGCGTCACTCCTACGGAACTGTTTCTTATGGGTACAGAGGCGAAACGAAGTTTCGCAGAAAGTTCTTTGCCAAGCTTTCTTTCAAGAAAGCGGAGCTTCGCAGGAAGCTTTTTTGCCTACTTTTTTCTCGAAAAAAGTAGGAGATTTCTTTCAAGAAAGCTGACGAGAAGAAATGCGGACCACCATGGCGGTGCGGTCGTCGGTGGCCTGTTGGGGACTGTTGGCAATGAGGTCCCGGGCCAGCTCTTTTGGACTGTCGCCTTTGAATTGCAGGAAGCGGTCCCGCAGCCACTGGTCGTCCTGAGGTCCTGCCACCCCGTCGCTGATCATCAGCACGCAGTCCCCCGGGGAGAGGTGGATGGGGGTGCGGTCGGGCACGGCGGCGCTCCCTTGCTCCAGCCCTGCCGGGAGGGAGGCGGCGGTGATGCGGCGGACCGTCTCGCCCTTTTTCACGTAGGTGGGCGCGGCTCCCAGCTTGAAGATGACTCCGTCGCCGGTGAACAGGTCCAGCTGGAGCAGGTCCACCGTGGTAAAGCCCCCCGTCTCCTCCCCCCGGAGGGCCAGAGCGGAATTCAGTGTGGTAAGCGCGTGCTCCGTGTCCACCCCCGCCTGCAAGAACTGTTCCAACAGCCGCAGTGCCAAACTGCTCTCCCGATTGGCAGCCAGACCGCTGCCCATTCCATCACACAGTAAAACATATAACGTTCCATCCTCCCGCTTGAAGTAGGTGCCGCCATCGCCGCTGACTGTCTCTCCGTCCTTTTTCCGGGCCGCCACTCCGGCCACCGCCATGAGAGGCTCCTGTTGGATGAGGACCAGACGCTCCTCCTCCTGCTCCTCCACCCGGAGAGGCAATCCCAGCAGCTGAATGAGAGAGCCCAAATGCTGGGGCTGGGCCAGCTGGGCGGCGGCAGGACCTACCACTTCCAGGCGGAGAAGTCCCCGCCCATCCCGGAAGGCGCTGCCCTGGCTCTGGTCGTCCAGCAGAGCCAGTCGGCCCTGGAGCTTGCGCTGGGTCACCGGATCGGGAATTAATTCCTCTCCTAACTGGGCGGCGGCCTGCTCCAGCACGCTGGAGAGCTGGGCATACTGCCGGCACACCGCCCAGCGGCTCTCCTGGATGCGGCTGTTGTACTGGCGGCGGTAAAGGAGAGCGGTGAGCTCCCGGTTGACCGCCGCCAAAAACTCGGGAAAGTGGATGCACCGGCTGGAAAAGTGGGCAGGGAAGTCCCCGGGCTCCCCCTGGCCCCGCTCCACCATGGCCTGGGTGGCGTCGTTGAGGGCGTTGAAGGTAGTCACATAGCCCCGCTCCCAGCACTGGCTGCGCAGGGAGCAGGTGCGGCACACCTGACAGGCCGCCCGGTCAAAGACGGTGGCCACATCGTTGTCATTCCGGGGCGGCCGAAAGGAGGAGCGCATGGTCTCGTAGAGGGTGCGGAAGGCGTGGGCGGTGTCCTCCAGACGGCGGCGGGTGCGCTGCTGGGCGGCCTGGTCCGGATCGGCGGGCACGGCGGGGGTGAGCCACCGGCCCAGCTTTTTCAGGGGCACCTGCGGCAGCAGGAGAAATACCACCGAACCTAAAAACGCCTCGTATAAAATAGAGATGGGCAGTCCTTTGTCCCAGGTCCACAGGACCGAGGCCCCGTTGACTAATACGTAAGCCAGCGCGGAGCGGAGCTTCCGCCCGCCGGAAAAGGCACCCGCCGCCAATCCCGCCAGCCCCAGAGCCATGGCATACATGGGCACCCCATTGGCGGCCAGATCCAGGGCCAATCCCGCCGAGATGCCCAGCACTGTCCCGGCGGCGCAGCCTCCCTGCCAGGCCACCGCCAAGACCGCGGTCACCGCCAGACACCGGCCCAGGGAGATGTCCCGGTAGAGGCAGACCGGCGCCAGGGCCAGCAGCACCGAGCAGAACAGAAACAGCAGGCTGGCGGTGCGGGCGGGGGTGGAGAGGGTGTCGGTGCGTCCGGCACGCATGGGTGCCAGGAGCTGCCGGTAACACCAGCCCGCCGCGGCGCACAAGATGAGCTCCGTGGCAAAGTAGATGACGTCCACCGTGCGCCAGCCCTCCTGGGAGAGGTAGACAAACCCGGTGCAGCCGTTGAGCAGGGCGGCCAGCAGGGGCATGGCCCAGGGGCGGCGGAGAGCCTGTACATCATAAAACGCAAAGCTCACCGCAAAGGTGAGGATGGCCGCGGCGGCATAGCGAAGGCCGTCGGCAAAGCCCAGCTGAATAAGATACCCGCCAAAGGCTCCCAGCAGGGCGGCCGCCCCGCAGGTACCGGAGCCCGCTGCCCCCACCAGAGCGACCCCCCAAGGGGCGTATTCTTCAAATACTGCCGCTCCCGTCAGTACCGAGGCGAGCAAAAAATGGATGCCTGCCTCGCTCCAGCGCAGCAGCGCCGAGGCGTTCACCGGCACCGGCTCCCCCTGTTTTGAGTGCCAGCGCAGTCTGTTGAGTTTGGTTTTCACCGATTCCCTGGCCGCCATAGCCTTTCCTCCTTTGTAAAAGACCCGGTCGCCGGGCCGTGTGTGGAAGCCATTATATTCCATATACTGGAAAAATCACGTCGGAACAGGGAGAGGCGCACCGGCGGGGCAAGCCAGCAAATTCTACTTGTAATTCCAAGGAAAATAGACTACAATATAGACTATATCAGTGTGAAATCCTATCCTCAGCGAAAGGAAGGTATCCAACCTATGAAACTGCAAAACGATCTGGGCGAGATCCGCATCAGCAGCGAGGTGTTCACCGCTGTCACCGGCAGCGCCGCCACCAACTGCTATGGCGTTAAGGGCATGGCGGTGCGCTCCAAGACCGACGGCCTGGTTCACCTGCTCAAGCGGGAGTCCATGGCTAAAGGCGTAAAGGTATATTATAATGAGGACGGTACCGTCTCCATCGAACTGCACATCATCGTGGAAAACGGAGTGAATCTGATGGCGGTCTGCCGCTCCATTATGAGCGAAGTGCGCTATGTGGTCAGCAAGACCACCGGCGTGGAAGTAAAGTCTGTGGATGTCTGTGTGGACTCCATGCGCTTTTAAGGACATTTGTAGAAAGGAATTTTGCCGATATGACACAAACCATTGACGCGGCGGCCTTTCAGCAGATGGTCATCCACGCAGCCGCCTCTATCAACGCTGAAAAGCAGCAGATCAACGACCTCAACGTGTTCCCCGTGCCCGACGGCGATACCGGCACCAATATGAGCCTGACCATCGGCGCCGCGGCCATCGAGCTGAAAAAGAACCAGTATGCCACCGTGGGCCTGGCCGCCAAGGCGGCCGCTTCCGCGCTGCTGCGGGGCGCCCGCGGCAACTCGGGCGTCATCCTGTCCCTGCTGTTCCGCGGCTTTGCCAAGGGCATCAAGGAGTGCGAGACCATTGACGGCCGGGACCTGGCCATCGCTCTGGACTTCGGCGTGGCCGCCGCCTACAAGGCCGTTATGAAGCCCGCCGAGGGCACCATCCTCACCGTGTCCCGCATGGCGGCCGCCCGTGCCGCTGGCGCTGCCCGGGAGGATAACTGCCTGGAGAGCGTGCTCCAGGCCGCCATTGAAGAGGGCCAGATCGCCCTGGACAACACCATCAACCAGAACCCCGTCCTGAAAAAGGCGGGCGTGGTGGATGCCGGCGGCAAGGGTTTCCTGGTGATCCTCCAGGGTATGCTGGACGAGATCCGGGGCGTGCCCATGCCCCAGAGCGAGCAGGAGGAGGAGAGCGCCCCCGCAGACAAGGCCGACTTTGCGGCCATGGCTGCCGAGGACATCACCTTTGCCTTTGATACCGTGTTCATCGTGCGTAAGCACACCGAGAATGTGGACCTGGACCCCTTCCGCAAGTACCTCAACAGCATCGGCGACAGCCTGGTCATCGGCGAGGATGACGAGGCCTTCAAGGTCCATGTCCATACCAATATTCCCGGCGAGGCTCTCACCGAGGCCCAGAAGTACGGCACCCTGGAGCTGGCCAAGATCGAGAACATGCGCACCCAGGCCGACGATCTGGCCGCGGGCAAGCATGTCCAGAGCACCGATGACCTGGAGGCCATCGAGGCCGAGCTGGAGGCGGGCTGTGCCCAGAGTGAGCCGGTGAAGGCCGCGCCCGAGAAGAAGTACGGCTATGTTGCGGTGTGCGCCGGCGCGGGCCTGGAGTCCGTGTTCAAGGATCTGGGCGTGGACGGCGTCATCTCCGGCGGTCAGACCATGAACCCCTCCACCGAGGATATCCTCAAGGAGATCGACAAGACTCCCGCGGAGATCGTCTTCGTGCTGCCCAACAACAAGAACATCATCATGGCCGCCCAGCAGTGTCAGCGGCTGTGTGAGGACAAGAAGGTAGTGGTCCTGCCCACCAAGACCGTGCCCCAGGGCATCGCGGCCATGCTGGCGGTGGACCCGGACATGGACGAGGACGCCATGACCGAGGCCATGACCGAGGCCTTCGGCCGGGTGCGTACCGCCGAGATCACCTACGCCGCCCGCAATTCCGACTTTGGCGGCTTTGCTATTCAGCAGGGAGACTACCTGGCTCTGCTGGAGCACCAGCTCTTCGGTACCGACCAGGATCTGGACGCGCTGCTGAACAAGCTGGCCCAGTCGGAGGAGATGCAGGATGCGGAGTTTATCTCCGTGTTCTACGGTGAGGACGTGAACGAGGAGCAGGCCCAGAAGGCGGCCGACCTCATCACTGCCGCTTGCCCCAACGCCGAGGTCAGCCTGCTGCCCGGCGGACAGCCTGTGTACTACTATATGATCTCTGCCGAGTAAAACGAAAAACCAAATTCAGTGCCCCCGCCCGAACAGGGACGGGGGCGCTGTTCTATCCGCCGGAGGCGAGGGAGGGAAAAGGATGAGAAGATGGATGGCGGGTGTGCTGCTGGCAGGCGCATTGACTCTGGAGGCCGGAGCGGCCCCGGTGCCGGATACCCAAAATCCCGGCCAGAGCGGCCCGGAACAGGAGACGGTGGGACTATTTTTGGATGTGCCGGAGGACGCCTACTACGCCCCGTGGGTCCGTTGGGCGGTGGAGCGGGGAATGGCCAGCGGCACCGGCGAGGGAATGTTCTCCCCGGATGCCCAGTGTACCACCGCCCAGGTGGTGACCATGCTGTGGCGAAGCGTGGGGTCGCCGGAGCCTGTGGGCCAAAATTCCTTCTCCGACGTGCCTGCCGGCTGCTACTATGAAAAGGCGGCGGTGTGGGCCGCAGAGGCGGGACTGGTGTCGGGCACCGAGTTTGGCGGCGATGGGCTGTGCAGCCGGGGAACCATCGTCACCATGCTATGGAAGCTGGCGGGAAAGCCGACTGCCCAGCAGGAAAGCCAGAGCGAAACGGAGTGGAATCTGCTTCTGGTCAACCCCTGGAACCCTGTGCCCCAGGATTTTTCTATCGCACTGGCCCAGATCGAGGGGAGCGATTACTCGGTGGATGAGCGGTGTGTGGATGCCATGAATCAAATGATGGCCCACTGCTGGTGGGCGGGAAACCGGCCGGTGGTCTGCTCGGCCTACCGCACCCCGGAGAAGCAGGAGCAGCTGTTTACCAAGGCGGTGGCCAAGTGGATGGGGTTTGGACTGTCCCGGGCGGATGCGGAGAGGGAGGCGGCTCAGGAGACCGCCGTGCCCGGTACCAGCGAGCACCAGGCGGGTTTGGCTGTGGATATCATCGACGCCGGCTACCCCAAGCTCAACGAGAAGCAGGCCTCCATGCCCACCCAGAAGTGGCTGATGGAGCACTGCTGGGAGTACGGATTTATCCTGCGCTATCCGGAGGATAAATCAGAGATTACAGGCATCATCTACGAGCCCTGGCACTACCGCTATGTGGGCGTGGAGACTGCCAAGGTGATCCATGAACAGGGTCTGTGCCTGGAGGAGTATCTCCAGCAGCGGGCGGAGTACCAGAGCGCCGTGGCTTGGGCCTGGGAAAAGGGTGTTACCGCCAGTCAGAATGTGGACGACTTTGCGCCTTATGACACTTGTACCCGAGCCCAGCTGGTCACCTTTTTACATCAGGCTCTTGCCGAAAGCTAGAAACCCCAATCCTCCCCCACTGACCTGCGGCACAGTGGGGGAGCGGTTTTTACCGAAAGTTTTCCACCGTTAGCCGCCAAAATGGGGAAAACTTTTTGAAATTTGAATTTTCCTCTTGACTGTATACCAGGTGGATAGCTTACGCTCCAGACAGAAGGAGGTGGCGGCATGACCATCAAGGAGCTGGAGAAGCGCAGCGGGCTGCCTCGCACAGCCATCTGCTTTTATGAACAGCAGGGACTCATTACCCCGGAGCGCCGGGAGAACAACTACCGCGACTACTCAGAGGAGGACGCCCGGACCCTGGAGAAAGTGAAGCTGCTGCGGCAGCTGAGTTTGGACCTGGAGGCCATCCGGGCGCTGAAGGAGGGGAGCCTCTCTCTGGCCCAGGCCATGGAGCGCCAGGCGGAGGTGCTGGAGGGGGACCGGGCGGACCTAGAGCGGTATGCCCGGGTGTGCCGGGAGCTGAGCCAGGCTCAAGCCGACTATGACTCTCTGGAGCCAGGCCCCTGGCTGGAGGAGCTGTCCCAGACCGAGCTGCCCCCTACACGAAGGGTGGATCCGGCCCGGGAGGACGGCCTGCGGGGGCCTCACCCCTGGCGGCGGTTTTGGGCCCGGTATCTGGACCTGATGTTGATGACCCTGGTGTGGCAGGTCCTGCAATTTCAGGTGCTGCACTGGTATATGCCCACCCTTTGGTTTCGGGACCAGCTCCAAACAGCCGTCAGCGTGGGCCTGTCTTGGGTACTGTTACTGTTAGTAGAACCAATCCTTCTATGTACCTGGGGATACACCCCGGGCAAGTGGCTGCTGGGCCTTCGGGTGCGGCGGCTGGACGGCCGGAAACTCGCTTGGGACCAGGCGGTGGAGCGGCTGTTTTTGGTGCTGTGGCGGGGACAGGGGCTGTGTATCCCTCTGTACCGGGAGTGGCGCAGTTGGATGTGCTTTGTGGACTGCACCGACGGGAAACCACTGCCCTGGGAGAAGGAGAACCGCTGCATGGCCCAGCCCATTCGCCGGGGCCGCTGGGTGGCCTGGGCGGTCTGCTGGGCTGCTATGACGGCCCTGTCCGGTGTGAGCCTGCTGTGGAGCCAGGTGCCGCCCCATCCAGACGCGCCGTTGACCCCTATCCAGGTAGTGGAGAACTACAATTTCTATGAACGCCAGCTCTCCGACTTTGACCAGCACGCCAGCGCTCTGACCCCCGACGGAAGCTGGGAGACCGTGCCGGCTGTCTACCAGAACCGGGAGTGGAGAGAACTGCGGGAGGAAGAATTTGGAGAGTGGTCTTCCGTCCGTTTTGAAACCAATGCAGATGGGACAGTGGCCGCCATGCAGCTGGATTTTTCCCCCAAGGGGGACCCCTATGATGAACTGGTTCATGTGGGGTGGGTGATGAATGAGGTGCTGGAGCCGCTGCTTCTGGCAGCGGACCCCAGCGGAGAGGCCCGCAACCCGCTCCAGGAGGGGGAGAGACAGCGCCAGGCCGGGGGTGCCTGTGATGCCCTGCTGAGCATCCCTTTCCAGGGGGCGGGGGCAGAAAACCAAGTTGAGGGTCCCGGCGGCATAACGGTGACCGTGGAGGTGAGCCAGTGCCAGGGGTATCAGGCTTCATCCTATTTTGGGGACTACTCCATCCTGCTTCAGGAAAAGCCTGGAGCGGGCACGCTCTCCTTCCATATTACCCTTGAAATGCCCTAAATGAGCAAAAAAGTCCGCCGTCCGTGTGGGACGGCGGACTTTTTTAGAAACATCAGCGGTCGGCCACCGCTTTGCGCATCCACTTGCCGCTCTTGACTCGCAGCAGGGAGACTGCAGCGCCGATGGCCCAGCCGGCGGGAATGGACCACCAGATGGAGTTGGCACCCAGAGGGGTGAGGCAGGCCAGGCCGTAGGCGATGGCCACACGGGAGAACAGGTTGGCCATGGAGCTGAAGGTGAAGGCGCCCATATCGCCCGCGCCCCGGAGCATGCCGTTGGGCACGAAGAGCAGGCCCATGAGGATGTAAAACACCGACACGGTGTGCATATAAGCAAGGCCGTAGCCCAGTGCGCCGGAGGTATCTCCCGGGTCCAGGAACAGGGAGAGCAGCTGGCTGCCGAAGAGGAAGATGATGATGGTAATGGCTAGGGAGAAGACCACCACCATAAACAGGCAGGCCTTCAGACCCTCTTTCACCCGGTCGTACTTGCCCGCGCCGATGTTCTGGGCGGTATAGCTGGACATGGCGTTGGAGAAGTTCATGTTGGGCAGCATGGCCAGGGTGTCGATCTTGGTGGCGGCGGTATAGCCGGCCACCAGCACCTTGCCGTAGGAGTTGACCAACCCCTGCATCATCATCATAGACAGGGAGACCAGAGACTGCTGGAGCATGGAGGGCAGGCCGATCTGGGCGATACGCCGCACGGCGGTCATGTGAAACAGGGGAACTTTCTCATTTTCCCGGCCCTCCTCGCAGGGCAGACGCTTCATCCGCCGGTACATGACGATGAGGGAGGCCACCGCGCACATGCCCTGGGCAATCAGGGTGGCCCAGGCAACGCCGGCCACCCGCATGTCAAACTGGATGACAAACAGCAGATCCAGCACAATGTTGGTCAGGCTGGAGATGATCAGAAAAATCAGTGGGGTTTTACTGTCACCCTGGGCGTTGTAGATGCCGTTGAGGGTGTTGTAAAGGAAGAGGAATACCGCTCCGCCAAAGTAGATCTGTAAGTACAGCTCCGAGTCGGCCATAATGTCCGGGTCGGTGCCCAGCAGATGGAGCAGAGGACCGGCAAACACGGTGCCAAGGCCCATAATGATGAGACCCAGCACGCTCAGGGAGATGATGGCGGTGGAGATGGTGGATTTCATCTCATGGATACGCCCCGCGCCAAACAGCTGGGACACCACCACGTTGCAGCCCATGGACAGTCCCGAGGCCACGGCTACCGACAAAAACACGATGGGGAAGGAGGAGCCTACGGCCGCCACCGCGTCCTCGCCCACAAATTTTCCCACCACTGCCGTGTCCACCATGTTGTACAGCTGCTGAAACAGGTTGCCTGCCACCATGGGCAGGGCAAAAAAGAACAGCAGCGGCAGCGGCTTTCCTTCCGTCAGATTTTTAACCATGCTCCTTCTCTCCTTGTTTGTATTCCATAGCATTCTGGGTGATGCGGGTAAACAGATCAGTAAACAAAGCCCGCTCCTGTGGAGAAAATCCCTGGAAACAGACGGCGTTCCACTCCTCCACTGACTGCTGGATGGCGCCCGCCAGCATCAGTCCCTCCAGGGTGGGGGAGACCAGCTTTTCCCGGCGGCAGCGGTCGCTCACCGCCCGCTCCACCAGGCCCAGCTCCTCCAGCCGGGCCAAAGCGCGGGCCACCGCCCCCTTGTCCAGAACCAGCTGTACCACCAGATCTTCCTGGCGGGTCTGGCCCTGTTTGCCCAGCCAGCGCAGAAGCATTCCCTCCACGGTGGACAGGCCCAGCGTCCCCATCCGGTCCCGGTAATACTGCCGCTCAATCCGTCGAAAAACGTCCTTGTTGTCCTGCAACCCAATTCCTCCTTTGTTGCCAGTATCAACAGTTGTATTTTACAACAGTATAAACCGGCTTGCCAATCCACAAAATATACAAAAAAGGAAGAAAAGGGGCACACTTTTTAAAAAGTGCGCCCCTTTTCTTAAAAAATGGGAACATTTGGTTCAAGGCCGGCGGAAGATCACCGTGCCGTTTTGCGTCTCCATGACCAGGTCGCCCCGGTCTACCAGAAACTCCAGGAAGAAGCGGATGTTGCGCTCAAAGCGCAGGGCGCGGCGAGGTTTTCCGGTGAGCAGCTTATGATACTGACACACCGCCTGACATACCTCGCTGGCCGTCATGGGCCGGGTGACCTGGTCATAGACCTCCCGGGAGCGAAGCTGGGCCAGCTCCTGGTTCTGGTCGATGAGTTTGTCAAGCTCTGTGCCGGGGCAGACTCCCCGGTGGGCCATAATGAGGTAGTCCCAGGAAAAGCTCCGCAGCTTCTCCCGGCTCTCAATCCCCATCTGGTGGGACAGGCAGTAGGGCAGCTTGGAGGTGAGCATCTCCTGGGAGAGCAGGGCGTCACCGGCATAGCACACGTTGTCGGGGGTGACGGTGCACACGTGGCCCACCGAGTGACCGGGGGTGTGGAGGATGGTAAACTCCGCTCCGGCAAAGGAGAAGGGGCCGTCCTGGTCAGGGATAATCACGTCGGGAGTGTGGACCAGGTTGGAGGACTCCCGCTCCACCATGTCGGGGGGCAGGAGCAGAAAGTAGCACTTCAGGGACAAAATGCTGGCGCACATGCCCGCCTCCCGGGCGGTGAGAGCCACGGGAATGCGGTACTTCTCCTGAAAATAGCGGTTATTTCCCGCGTGGTCGATGTGGGCGTGGGAGCAGAGGATGCCTGCGGGAGTGAGCCCTGCCTCCAGCAGGGTGTTCTCGATGTCCTCCCGCTCCTGCTCCAATCCGGTGTCCAGCAGGATGCACTTGTTGTTGTCCAGGCGGTAGAGGGGGATGAGCTCAAACCCCTCCAGCACCCAGGTGTTGCCTTTGACTTGGGTCAGTTTCATATCGGTCTCCTCCTGAGACGGTCACGCGCGCCCGTCGGTGCGCTGTTTCAAATAGACCATCAGCACCGCCACGTCCGCCGGGGACACGCCGGACACCCGGCTGGCCTGTCCCAGGTTCCGGGGGCGGATCTGCTGCAATTTCTGCCGGGCCTCCAAACGCAGACCCTGGATGGCCTCATAGTCCGTGTCGGCGGGCAGGGGCCAGCTCTCCAGCTTCTTCATTTCCTCCACCTGGCGTAGCTGGCGCTGGATGTAGCCCTGATACTTGACGGCGATCTCCACCGCCTGGGTGATCTCCGGGGAGAGGTCCGGGCGGTCGGGATCAAAGGGAGCCAGGGACTCATAGCTCACCGGGGGACGGCGGAGCAGGTCGGCAAGCCGCGCTCCGTTCTGCACGGGGGCTTGGTTCCGGTCCGCCAAAAAGGCGTCCAGAGCGGGGGAGGGGGCCACGCCGGTGTGCTCCAGGCGCTTGCACTCCCGGTCCACGGCGGCGTATTTGGCCTGCACCGCCTCCAGCTGCTCCTTGGGGACCAGGCCCAGCTCATAGCCCAGGGGGGTGAGCCGCTGGTCGGCGTTGTCCTGGCGGTGAAGCAGGCGGTACTCGGTGCGGGAGGTCATCATGCGGTAGGGTTCGTTGGTGCCCTTGGTGACCAGGTCGTCAATGAGTACCCCAATGTACCCCTGGTCCCGGCCCAGAATAAAGGGCTCCTTGCCCTGAATTTTCCGAGCGGCGTTCACGCCCGCCACAAAACCCTGGACGGCGGCCTCCTCATAGCCGGAGGAGCCGTTAAACTGTCCCGCGCCGTACAGGCCGGGGACGGTCTTGACCTCCAGAGTGGCCAGCAGCTGGGTGGGGTCAATGCAGTCGTACTCGATGGCATAGGCGGGACGGGTCATCTCGGCCTGCTCCAGGCCGGGGATGGTATGGAGCATCTCAATCTGCACCTGTTCGGGCAGGGAGGAAGAGAAGCCCTGGATGTACAGCTCCTCGGTGTCCAGGCCCATGGGCTCAACAAAGAGCTGGTGGCGCTCCTTGTCGGGGAAGCGGACGATTTTCGTCTCAATGGAGGGGCAGTACCGGGGGCCTACCCCTTCGATGGTGCCGTCGTAGAGGGGGGAACGATCCAGATTGGCCCGGATGATGTCGTGGGTCTTCTCGTTGGTGTAGGTGAGGTAGCACACTGCCCGGTTCTGGGGGTGCTCCCGGGTGGTGAAGGAGAAGGGCTGGGCGTCCGGGTCCCCCTCCTGAAGCTCCATCTGGGAGAAGTCCACGCTGCGGGCATTCACCCGGGGGGGCGTGCCCGTCTTGAAGCGGCGGATGGACACCCCCAGCTCCAGCAGTGACTGGGTGAGGGGCAGGGCGGCAGCCAGGCCGTCCGGGCCGGAGTCCCGCACGACCTCGCCCACAATGGTGCGGCCGCCCAGGTAGGTGCCGGTAGCAATAATGGCCGCCTTCACGGCGAACACTGCCCCGGTGTGGGTGACCACGGCGGAAACGGCCCCGTTTTCGGTACGGATGGCCACCACCTCGGCCTGCTTGACCCACAGGTTCTCCTGGCGCTCCAGGGTGTGCTTCATGATCTTCTGGTACTCCCGCCGGTCGGCCTGAGCACGCAGGGACCACACCGCCGGGCCTTTGCCCCGGTTGAGGATGCGGTACTGGATGCAGGCCTTGTCGGCGGCCCTACCCATCTCGCCTCCCAGGGCGTCCAGCTCCCGCACCAGGTGGCCCTTGCCTGTGCCGCCGATGGCGGGGTTGCAGGGCATGTTGCCCACCGCGTCAAGGTTAATGGTAAAACACACCGTGCGCAGGCCCATGCGGGCGGCGGCCAAAGCCGCTTCAATGCCCGCGTGGCCCGCGCCGATCACGGCGATATCATATTGTCCAGCGTCGTAATAGGTCATAAGTTCGTCTCTTTTCTCTCCGCAGAGCGGGGGAAACCCCAAAATAACTCCCGTATTTTATCACGTTTTTTTTCACCGGACAAGAGCCAGGGCGCCCATGGGCGGGGTGTGCTTTTCCACTTGTGTCTTTGCACAAAAATATGGTATAATAAGTAGTGATACTGCCGCAGTATGCTTGCGGCAAGCTGGGAGGAGGTGACTGCCGGTGAAGTACAAAGAGTGGAGTATGCCCTCGGGCAGCCCCAGGGTGCGCCAAAATCTGGAGGCGGCGGGCATCCCTGCCCTGCTGGCGGCCATCCTGGCCGCCCGGGGCATCACCCAGCCTGACCAGGCCCGGCGGCTGCTCACCCCTGGAGCGGAACCGGTGCTGGACCCCATGCTGCTGCGGGACATGGACCGGGCGGCGGCGCGGGTGCGCCGGGCGCTGGAGACAGGGGAGCACCTGGCGGTCTACGGGGACTACGACGTGGACGGCATTACCTCCACCTGCCTGCTTACCGACTGCCTGCGGCGCATGGGGGGACAGGTGACCCCCTACATCCCCGACCGTTTGGAGGAGGGGTACGGCCTCAACCTGGAGGCCATCCACACCCTGGCCGACCAGGGGGTGACCCTCATTGTCACGGTGGACTGCGGCATCACTGCCGTGGAGGAGGTGGCCTTTGCCGCCGGACTTGGTGTGGACGTGGTGGTTACCGACCACCACGAGTGCAAAGACCCGCTGCCCGCCGCCGTAGCGGTGGTGGACCCCCACCGTTCCGACTGTCTCTACCCCTTCAAGGGACTGGCCGGTGTGGGCGTGGCATTGAAGCTGGCCATGGCGGTAGCCGGGCCGGAGCGGGCGCGGCAGGTATTTGAAGACTATGCCGATCTGGCCGCCGTGGGCACGGTGGCCGACGTGATGCCCATGACAGGGGAGAACCGCACCATCGTCCAGACCGGATTGGCCGCTCTGGCCCACCCCAAGCGGCTGGGTCTGGCCCAACTCATCCAGGAGGCTGGGCTGGGGGAGCGGCCTCTCACCTCGGTGTCCATCGGCTATACTCTGGCTCCCCGCATCAACGCTGCCGGACGCATGGGCAAGGCGGCTCTGGCCGGGGAACTGCTGCTGACCCACTCCCCCCAGCGGGCTCAGGAGCTGGCCCAGGAGCTGTGCCAGCTCAACCGGGAGCGGCAGAACATTGAGGGAGAGATTTTTCAGGAGTGCATCCAGCGCCTGGACCACCAGCCCCAGCAGGGGGCCATTGTCCTGGCCGACCCGGAGTGGCACCAGGGGGTGGTGGGCATCGTGGCCTCCCGCCTGAGCGAGAAGTATACCTGCCCCACCTTTATGATCTGTCTGGACCAGGGGATGGGCAAGGGATCCTGCCGCTCCTGGGGCGGGATCAACCTGTTTGAACTGCTCATGACCTGCGGCGACCTGCTGGAGAGCTTTGGCGGCCACGCTTTGGCGGCGGGCTTTATGGTGCGGGAGGAGAACATTCCCGCTCTGGCCCAGCGGCTCCGGCAGGGGGTGCTGGAGCAGCAGGCGGGGCAGGAGCCTCCCTCGGTACTGGAGACCGACGGCATCGTCCAGCCTCAGCAGCTGGATGTGGCCTCGGTGGAAGCGCTGGACGCTTTGGAGCCCTGCGGGACCGGAAATCCCCGCCCGGTGCTGGTCATTACCGGGGCCCATGTCCAGTCTGCCGTCCAGGTGGGCCGCGGCCGGCATTTGAAGCTGCGGCTGGAGGCCAGGGGGAGCGTGCTGGACGCCATCTTCTTCTCCGCCGACGCCGCCCAGCTGGGCGTGACTCCCGGCTGCCGGGTGGACGTGGCGTTTTATCCCCAGATCAATGAATTTCGCGGCGTGCGCTCGGTGCAGCTGCAGGTGGTGGATCTCCACCCTGCTCTCACCCGGGCGCAGATGGAGCGCTGCATTTACGATAAATACCGCCGGGGCGAGCTGCTTTCCCCCGACGAGGCCCAGTCCCTGCTGCCCGACCGGGCGGAGTTTGTCTGTCTGTGGCGCTATCTGGAGCACCAGAGCGGCCCGGGCGACTGCCTGGAGGACACCCTGGCCCGCATGACCCGCAGCGTGGCCCACTCCAGCGGCCGGCGGGAGCGGCCCAACCACACCCGCATCTGCCTGGAGGTGATGCAGGAGCGGGGACTGATCTCGCTGAAGGTCCAGTCGGGCCGAGTGCACATCACCCTGCACCGGCTGGAGCATAAAGTGGACCTGGAGGCTTCGGAGATCCTGCGCCGTCTGCGGGCGGCTCTGCAGGAGTAGAGCCGGGGCCTGCCCCTGTTACTTTCGATTGTCGAGGTGATTCGATGGACCCCATTTTGGAACGCTATCATGCGCTGGAAGATAAAGTCAGCGCATATACTCCGAATCTGGATACTCAGCGGCTGTTTGCCGCCTTTACCTATGCCGACGCCGAGCACCACGGCCAGCTGCGCAAGAGCGGCGAGCCCTATATCATCCACCCCCTGGCCGTGGCCGACATTGTGGCCGACCTGGGGCTGGATGTGGACAGCGTCATCGCGGCCCTGCTCCACGACTGCATCGAGGACACCAACGCCACCCACGACGAGATCGCCAAAAAGTTCGGCGCGCCGGTGGCCGCGCTGGTGGAGGGCGTCACCAAGCTGACGAGGGTGCAGTATGTCTCCAAGGAAGAGGAGCAGATGGAGAATCTGCGCAAGATGCTCATGGCCATGGCCCAGGACATCCGGGTGATCCTCATCAAGATCTGCGACCGCCTTCACAACATGCGCACCATGGAGTACCAGTCTCCCAAGAAGCAGCGGGAGAAGAGCCTGGAGACCATGGAGATCTACGCCCCTCTGGCCCACCGCTTAGGTATGCAGAAGCTCAAATGGGAGCTGGAGGACCTGTCTCTTCGTTACCTGGACCCGGTGGGGTACAAGGAGATCGAGGAGGAGATGGCCAAGCGCTCCGCCGCCCACGAGGAGTTTCTGGCCTCCATCCAGCTGCGCATCCAGCAGCGGCTGGAGCAGGAGGGCATCCGATGCAAGGTGTACGGCCGGGTGAAACACACCTACTCCATCTACCGCAAGATGTTTGCCCAGAACAAGACCCTGGATGAGATTTTCGATCTGTACGCCTTCCGGGTCATCGTGGACGACATCCCGGAGTGTTATAACGTGCTGGGCTGCATCCACGATATGTTCAAGCCGGTGCTGGGTCGCTTCAAGGACTACATCGGCACCCCCAAGCCCAACATGTACCAGTCCCTGCACACCACCGTCATCGGCCGGGAGGGCATCCCCTTTGAGGTGCAGATCCGTACCTGGCAGATGCACCAGACCGCCGAATACGGCATCGCCGCCCACTGGAAGTATAAGCAGGGCATGGCCAACAAGAAGCTGGGCTCTGAGCAGGACTTTGAGTGGGTGCGCAAGCTGCTGGAGAGCCAGCAGGACACCGACGCGGAGGAGTTTGTCCGCACCCTGAAGGTGGATATGTTTGCCGACGAGGTGTTCGTCTTCACCCCCAACGGCGACGTGAAGAGCCTGCCCGCCGGAGCCACCCCCATCGACTTTGCCTACAACATCCACTCCGCCGTGGGCAACGGCATGGTGGGCGCCAAGGTCAACGGCCGCATGGTGCCCTACGACACCCCCCTGAAAAACGGCGACATCGTGGAGGTCATCACCTCCAAGAACGCCAAAGGCCCCAGCCGGGACTGGCTGAAGATCGCCAAGAGCAACGAGGCCCGCAACAAGATCCGTCAGTGGTTCAAGCGGGAGCGCCGGGAGGAGAACATCGCCACCGGCCGCGCCCTCTTTGAGGCGGAGCTCAAGCATATGAAAATCCCCATGACGGCCATCACCGCCGAGGACGTGCTGCCCCACATCCTCCACAAGGTGCGCTTCGGCACTCTGGATGAGCTGTATGCCTCCATTGGCTACGGCGGCACCACAGCGGTGAAGAGCGTGGCCCGCATCAAGGACGAACTGGCCCGTCTGGGCCGTCTCCAGGCGGAAAAGGCGGCGGCTGCCGCCAAGACCACCGCCGAGAGCGTCATTGTCCCCGGTTCCACCGCCCAGACGCCCACCTCCGGCCAGGTCAAGCCCAAGCACTCCGACTCGGGCATCATCGTGGAGGGACTGGGCAACTGCCTGGTGAAGTTTGCCAAGTGCTGTACCCCCGTCCCCGGCGACCCGGTCATCGGCTTTATCACCCGGGGTTACGGCGTGTCCGTCCACCGCTCCGACTGCCCCAATGCCGCACCCGAAAAGCGCAAGCCCGAGGAGGCCGACCGCTGGGTGAAGGTGTCCTGGGTGGAGAGCAGCCTGCCCAACTACAAGACCGCCCTGGAGCTTTCCTCCAAGGATCGGGACGGCCTGACCCTGGATGTGGCCATGGCCCTGTCGGCGGCCAAGGTGAAGGTGAATGCCCTCACCGCCCGGTCTCTGCCTGACGGCCACGCCAGCATCAATATCGTGGTGGAGGTCAAGGACAAAGAGGAATTGGCCACCGTCATCAACAAACTCAACAACATCCAGGGCGTGTATCATGTGGCCAGAGCGTCTGGCAAATGATGAGTTAGGAGGGGGTCATGGTGCTTGAGATTTTAGGCGTTCTGTTTGTCTGGAGCTGGCCTATTTGGTCGTTTGTATTTATTTTCAGCCTGATTTCGGCCATCAAAAAGGCAGTCCAAGCGCCGGATGACATAGAGAAAAACCCCGCCCTGTGGCCCGGTGTATGGGCTTCGGTATCTCTGAGTGTGATTTTGGGCGGAATGGTTTCTCTGATCATCTTGGCAACCAGATAAAATAGATAGAATTCAGTTAAACGGAGTCGAATGTTATGCGAGCTGTTGTTACCCGGGTGTCCTCCGCCTCCGTCACCATCGACGGAACCGTGCGGGGCGCCATTGATCAGGGCTATCTGGTCCTGCTGGGGGTCGGTCCCCAGGATAATGAGGCCGTTTGCGATAAGCTGGCCGAAAAGATCTGCAATCTGCGGGTCTTTGAGGACGAAAACGGCAAAATGAACTTGAATCTGGAACAGGTGGGCGGGTCCTTGCTGGTCATCAGCCAGTTTACCCTCTACGCCGACACCAAGAGCCGCCGCCCCGGCTTTACCGGGGCCGCCAAGCCCGATGTGGCTATCCCCCTCTATGAGCGCTTTCTGGACCAGTGCCGCCAGAAGGGCTTCCGGGTGGAGCACGGGGAGTTTGGCGCGGATATGAAGGTGGCTTCGGTGAACGACGGCCCCGTCACCATTCTCTTCGATACGGAACAGGGATAAGGAGGAACGACCCATGAAGGTATCTGTCATGCAGGTGGGCCCCATCGGCACCAACTGCTATTTTCTCCAGGATGAGGAGAGCGGCCTGATGGCCATCATTGATCCCGGCGACGACTGGGAGCGCATCCTCCACCAGGTAAAGAAGGCGGAGGGCGAGGTGAAGTACATCCTCCTCACCCACGGCCACTACGACCACACCACCGCCGTGCCCGACCTGGTAAAGGCGCTGCCCGGTGTGCAGGTCTACATCCACCAGGCCGACGCCAACGGGGCGGGCTCCCAGCTCTTCCCCCTGGCCGCCCAGGTAAAGGATCTCAACAACTACGACGAGGGGGACACCCTCTCCCTGGGCTCTCTTACCATTGAGGTGCTCCACACCCCCGGCCACTCCAAGGGCTCTGTTACCTTGAAGGTAGGGGATGTGCTCTTTACCGGCGACACCCTGTTCTGCGGCTCCTGCGGCCGCACCGACCTGCGGGGGGGCAGCTACGAGGAGATCATGGCCTCCCTCAAGCGGCTGGGCGAGCTGGAGGGAGACTTCCACGTCTGTCCCGGCCACGACCGCACCTCCACCCTGGAGCGGGAGCGGAAGTATAATCCCTTCCTGCTGGAGGCCATGGGCGCGCGATGAAGCTGTATTGGAACCGGGGCGACTACGACTGGCAGCCAGAGCGGTATAAGTACTCGGTGGAGCAGATGATGCTCACCCTCTTCCCCGGAGAGCGGCCCGAGTACCCTGAAGAGCCTGCCGGAGCAGGGGAGGACTGGGCCCGTTTTGCCGTCACACCGGGAGAGAAGTGGGTCACCGTCACGGCCCAGGTGGCGCGGGAGGGCCGCCAGGCCCAGGGCCGCGCCCGTTTTCCCAGGGAGAAACTGGACGAGCCCGCCGAAAAGGTGTATCATACTGTCCAGCACGGACTGAAGATGGCGTTTTACCGCGCGGGAGTGACCCTGCTGGGCCAGGAGCCCCCCTGGGGCGCCCTGACTGGAGTGCGCCCCGTGAAGCTGCCCACCCGGGCCATGCTGGCGGGCGCCACACCCAGGCAGGCCCAGCTGGAGCTGGAGCGGGACTTCCGGGTCTCTCCGGTACGGGCCTCTCTGGCGGTAGGCTGCGCCAAGGCCAGCCTGGCGGTGGACCGGGATTTGCGAGACGACCAGGTGTCGGTGTACATCGGCGTCCCCTTCTGTCCTACCCGGTGCGCCTACTGTTCCTTTGTCTCCGCCGACGTGGGCCGCACCTTAAAGCTGGTAGAGCCCTATCTGGAGGGCGTTTTGCGCGAGATCGCCGTCACCGGCGAGAGTCTGCGCCGGGCGGGCAAGACCGTCCACTCCCTGTATGTGGGGGGAGGAACCCCCACCACCCTGTCCGCTTCCCAGCTCTCCCAGCTGCTGGAGGCCGTCCACCGGGAGCTGCCGGTGGAGCACTGCGTAGAATATACCGTGGAGGCCGGCCGCCCTGACACCATCGACCGGGAGAAGCTGCTGGCCCTCCGGGAGGCGGGCATCGGCCGCATTTCCATCAATCCCCAGACTCTGGAGGATCCGGTGCTCCAGGCCATCGGCCGCCGTCACAGCGCCAAGGACATTCTGGACGCCTACGCTCTGGCCCGGGAGGTGGGCTTTGATTCCATCAACATGGACCTCATTGCCGGGCTGCCCCGGGACAGCTTTGAGGGCTTTTGCCGCTCCCTCAATGGAGTGCTGGCCCTGGAGCCGGAGAATATCACCGTCCACACCCTGGCCCTGAAAAAGGGCTCCCGGCTCATGGAGCAGGGCGGCGCCCTGCCCAGCGGCGAGGAGACTGCCCGGATGCTGGACTACTCCCTGGAGTGCCTGAGCGGCAAGGGGTATCTGCCCTACTACCTGTACCGTCAAAAGTATATGTCCGGCTCCCTGGAGAACGTGGGCTGGTGCCTGAGCGGCCAGGAGAGCGTATACAATATCGTCATGATGGAGGAGCTGCAGACGGTGGTCTCCATCGGAGGCGGCGGCGTCACCAAGCTGGTGGATCGCGCCGCCGGTACCATTGTCCGTCGGCCCAACCCCAAATATCCCCACGACTATCTGGCCGCCCTGGACCGGGTCCTGGCCCAGAAGGAGGAACTGGCGGCCTGTTTCCTTCCCACTCAAAACTGATGTAGTTTTTGATCAAACGCGCAGAACCCGTTTGCGCGTTTGATAGCGCCAAAGGCGCGTCAAGAACTGATCAGACGGCTTTTGCGGCTTCTGCCGCAAAAGGGCAGCGCCTAAGGCGATGCCTCTCTCATAGAAACCCGGGGTTTTTATGAGAGAATAGTATGAAAGGAGCGTTCCCACCATGGCTTACCAGTTACAGGAGATCAACCGCCGGATCCAGAGCGATGTGAAGGAATTTTTAGCCGAGTGCGACGAGAACTACAACCAACGGGTCTCTCTGGCGGCGGATAAGATTCTCTCCAATATTGAGCGCAGCCCCATCGTGCTGCTCTCTGGTCCTTCCGGTTCCGGCAAGACTACCACCGCCATGAAGATCGCGGAGGAACTGCAGCGGCGGGGAGTCAACACCCACGCCGTGGCGATGGATAACTACTTTACCACCATCAACCCCCGCACCGCGCCCCGCACCCCCGAGGGAGATATCGACTATGAATCCCCCCAGTGCCTGGACATGGAGCTGCTCTCCCGCCATTTTACCGCCCTGTCCAACGGGGAGGAGATTCTCATTCCCAAGTATGAGTTTGTCCGCCAGATGCGCAACGACAGCCGGGGCACTCCCCTGAAGCTGGGGAAGAATGAGATCGCTATTTTTGAGGGCATCCACGCCCTTAACGACCAGATCGCCGGACGCCATCCCCAGGCCACCAAGCTGTATATCTCCGCCCGTTCCAATGTGAACGAGGGATCGGTGCTGCGCTTCAAGGGTACCTGGATGCGCCTGACCCGCCGGGCGGTACGGGACTACAACTTCCGGGGCACCGATGTGGAGGATACCCTGGACATGTGGGCCAATGTGCGCCGGGGCGAGAAGCTGTATATCTCCCCCTTTAAAAACAAGGCAGACATTATTTTCGACTCCTCTCTGCCCTACGAGGTGTCGGTCATGAAGAATTATGCGCTGCCTCTGCTGCGGGCCGTGCCTGAAGAGAACGACCGCCGCAGTGAGCTGCTGGAGTTCATTGACGCCTTCCGCTACTTCCAGCCCATCGACCCGGAGCTGGTGGCCAAAGACTCCCTGCTGCGGGAGTTTATCGGCGGAGGGAGCTACTCCTACTAAGCATTTTCCCTATCCCAAGTTTGTTTGGAGGTCCAAATATGCCAGACCGTTCCGTATACAATTCCAGAGATCCCCGCTGCAAAACCCCTTACGGTGCCGTTCCATCAGGCACCAAGGTGCAGCTCACCCTGCGCCCCCTGCGCGCGGAAGGGTTTTCACGGGCGACCATGTCCGCCCGCTTCGAGTTCCGGGATGACGCCACCGTCACCTTGAATATGCCCTGGTCGGGGCTGGACGGAGCCCGGGATCTGTTTACCTGCACCCTGGACACAGGGGACTATGTGGGACTGGTCTGGTACTCCTTTGGTCTGGAGCGGCTGGACGGAAAGGGTCGGAAGATGTTCGGCCCCTACCAGCTCACCGTCTACGACGGGGGAGAGGTGGTGCCGGAATGGTTTGGCGAGGGGACGACCTACCAGATCTTCCCCGACCGCTTCCGCCGCACCCGTGTACCCGATCCCCAGGGTATGGTGGGAGGACGGTGGGTCCACACCGCCTGGCAGGAGGAGCCGGAGTTCCGCCCGGACAAAAACGGAGAGATCCGCAACCGGGACTTCTTCGGCGGCGACCTGAAGGGCGTCATGGAGAAGCTGGACTATCTCCAGGGCCTGGGGGTGGAGACCTTGTACTTCTGCCCCATCTTTGAGGCGGCGGAGAACCACCGCTACGGTACCGCCGATTACAGCAACATTGACCCCATGCTGGGCACCGAGGAGGACTTTACCCAGCTTTGCGCCATGACCCACCAGAGGGGGATGCGGGTGATGCTGGACGGCGTGTTCAACCACACCGGCTATGTCAGCCGCTACTTCAACGGTGACGGCTTCTATCCCACTCCTGGCGCTTGCCAGAGTGAGGATTCTCCCTACCGCTCCTGGTTTAACTTTATTCACTGGCCGGACCAGTATGAGAGCTGGTGGGGCATTTACTCCCTTCCCGCGGTGAACGAGCACGACCCCTCCTACCGGGAGTTTATCTTCGGCGGGAAAGACAGCGTGGTGCGCCGGTGGCTGCGGGCAGGGGCGGACGGCTGGCGGCTGGACGTGGCCGACGAGCTGCCCGACGACTTTGTCCGGGGCATCCACGAGGCCGCCCGGGCGGAGAAGCCCGATGCGGTGATCATCGGCGAGGTGTGGGAGGACGGCTCCACCAAGGTGGCCTACGGCGTGCGCCGGCGGCACATCATGGGCCGGCACTGCGACGGCCTGATGAACTACCCCTTCCGCAACGCGGTACTGTCCTATTTAAAGGGCGGCGATGCCGCCGACTTTGTCAATGCCATGGAGACGCTGCGGGAAAACTACCCCCGCTTTGCCTACTACTCTGCCATGAACTCTCTGGGTACCCACGACACCGCACGTATCCTCACCTTGCTGGGGGCGGAGGAGGGCTGTGAGCACCAGAGCAAGGAGTGGCGCTCCAACTACCGCCTGGGACCTGACCAGCGCCGCCGGGCCAAGGAGCTTTTGAAGCTGGGGGCGGCCCTGATGTTTGCCTTCCCCGGCTCCCCCACCGTGTACTACGGCGATGAGGTGGGCATGGAGGGCTTTGAGGACCCCTTCAACCGCCGCACCTTCCCCTGGGGAAGGGAGGACTCGGAGCTGATGGGCTGGTTCTCCCGCCTAGGCCACATGCGCAAGCAGAGCCCCGCCCTGCGCCAGGGAGATATCCACTACCGGGTGGGCAAGGGTCCTGTGCTGGCTTTCACCCGCACCCAGGGAGAGGAGACCATCCTGGCTGCCTTCAATACCGGCAGCGAGGAGGCCACCCTGCGCCTGCGGGAACACGAGGGCGTGCAGCTGCTGCTGGGCTCCGCCCGGTTCCACATCGGCCCTGAGGGACATCTGCTCACCTTGCAGCCCCGTACCGGCAGCCTGCTGCAGATTGTACCCATGGAGGAAGAAGAATAAAAAAATCCTGCTGTCTCAGACAGCAGGATTTTTTTATGGCGAGACCGCACAATTCGACAAGAATGATTTGCGAGCAAATTTTTTGTCCGGATGCGGCGCGATTTTGCGACAATACTGGATGTATTGTAAGAAATCGCAACAAAATCCGGGCGCAAAATTTCCGCAAAGCATCGCAGGTGCATTTGTGCGGTGTTGCCTTATATATATCGCTCTAAAATCAGCATGATCCGGCCCTTTTTGGACTGGCCCAGCACTTCTTTGACCACGCACTTGCCCAGCCCCCGGCAGGAGAGCACGTCCCCCTGCTCTACGGTGCGGTCGCTTTTCATACACTCCCGGTGGTTCACCGATACCCGCCCGGCGCTCACCAGCTGAGCGGCCTTGGAGCGGGAGGTAGAAAACCCGGAGGCCAGCACCGCGTCCAGCCGCAGGGCGGCCACCGTGTCCCGGATGGTCTTCACCTGAGGCGGCTTGGGGGTGAGCTCCGAGAGGGAAATCTCCCGCAGCTTGGCCTTCCACCGACCGGCGGACTCCCACTGGCTCAAAAGGATGGGCAGGGCGTCCCGCAGGGCCAGGACCTGGCAGCGGTTTCCCTCCACCAAAATGTCCCCCAGCTTCTCCCGGGTGATTCCAAGCCCCATGAGGGAGCCCAGAATGTCCCGGTGGGACAACTCTGCCCCGTTGGGGAAGGTGGCCTCCAAAGCGGCCAGAGGACCCTCCGGGTCGGCGATGGCGTCCTCTTCCTCCTGCCAGTCGGGGAGAAAGAGACACACGGTGCGCTCGGCATCGGGGTAGCCGCCGAAAAACACGTGCCGGGGGTGCCCCCAGGCGGAAAGTAAATCGGTCACGGACGCCCGCTCTCCCGGGGAGAGAAAGGGGGTATGGGCGGGGATGCCCCGGTTTTGGGACAGCTCCAGCTTGTCCAGCACCCGGGAGAGAAGCACACGCTCCTCGCCGCTACGGACGCAGCGGTCCAACAGTTCGGTCTTTGTCATCTCAGTAGCGCCGCACCACCGCTACCACCTGGCCCAGGATCTGGGCCTTGGTGCCGTCGATGGGCTGATACTCGTCGTTGGCCGGCATGAGCCACACCTTGCCATCCCGGCGGCGCAGGGTCTTCACCGTGGCCTCGTCCTCGAAGAGGGCCACCACGATCTGGCCCGACTGGGCCTCGCTCTGCCGGTGGACCACCACCAGGTCACCGGGGAGAATGCCTGCCCCCAGCATGGACTCGCCCCGCACCCGCAGGGCAAAGTGCTCTCCAGAGAGACCCTCGGTATCAAAGGTAAGGTAGTCCTCAATGCACTCCTCAGCCAGGATGGGGGAGCCGGCGGCCACGTTGCCCACCACGGGGATCTGGTTGGCGTGGGGATCGGTCTCCTCCGCCACCGGGCGGGGGGACACGCCGGGCAGGGAGATGGCCCGGGTCTTGCCCTCGGCCTTGACGATGACCCCCGCCTCCTCCAGCCCTTTGAGGTGGAAGTGGACCGTGGAGGGGGACTTGAGGCCCACGGCGGCGCCGATCTCCCGCACCGAGGGGGGATAGCCGTGCTCTGCCGTGAAATCCAAGATATAATCGTAAATTTTTTGCTGTTTCGGGGTCAGCGTTTTCATAGCCAAGCTCCTTCCCGGACACACTGGGCGGCGTGGTTTTATTTTGCAAATATTGTACCATATCCCCCTTTGGAAGTCAAACGGATGTTCCAAATAAATGCAATTTGCGGCATTTGTGAACAAATTTTGAATCTGCCCGCTCCCGCCTTGACATTTTGGCCCTCAGTGCTAAAATGTTCAACATGTTAATGATTAAGCTGTTAACGAAAAACGTCGAAGGAAGGGAGGGAACTGCGTGGCAAACCTTGGCATTGATCTGGGGGTGCTGGAGCATAAACTGCACCAGGCCCACCGCAATGCGGTGCAGGCGGAGCTGAATGCTGCCGGCTTGCAGGAGGTAGGTCACCCGCTGCTGTTGTGCATTTTGCGCAGTGCGGGAGACCGCTGTCCTGACGGACAGGTCCAGGCCCAGCGGGAGCTGTCCACTCTGCTGGATATTTCTCCCGCGGCGGTAGCAACCTCGCTGAAATCCCTGGAGAAAAAGGGATATATCCACCGGGAACCTGAGCCCGGCGACGCCCGGCGCAACCGGGTGAAGCTGACCGACAAGGGCCAGAAAGCGGTGGATGACTGCTTTGCCTGCCTGCAGCGGGTGAACCGGCGGATGTACGCCGGCTTTACCACCCAGGAGCAGACCCAACTGCACGGCTTTTATCTCCGTGCGCTGGAGAACCTGCGTCTGGACCAACCATGACCCCTTGTAGGGAAAGAAAGGAAGATCGGACTTGCTTCAACTGTTTTTGACCCACCTCCAGGGCTACAAGCGGCAGGCCGTCAAGGTCCCCATCCTGATCGTTCTGGAGGTCATCTGCGAGCTGCTGCTCCCTCTGGTGATGTCGGAGATCGTGGACACCGCCATCCCCACCGGCGATGTGGGCTACATCTTTAAAATGGGCCTGGTGATGCTGGCTCTGGCAGGTGTGGCCATGTTCTGCGGTGTATTTGCCTCCAAATATGCCGCCTTTGCCAGCCAGGGGTTCGGCGCAAACCTGCGCCAGTGCCTCTTTGACAAGGTGCAGGAGTTCTCCTTTGCCGACATCGACCGCTTCTCCTCCGCCTCCCTTATCACCCGTATGACCAACGACGTCAACGCCATGACTATGATGCTGGCCATGGGCCTTCGGATGCTGGTGCGTGCCCCGGTGATGCTGGTGGCCGCTTTGTGTATCAGCTTTACCCTCAACGCCAAGCTGGCACTGGTGCTGGTGGTGGTCATTCCCCTGATGCTCATTGCGGTGGGCGGACTGATGTTTATCTGTACCCGCCTGTTTGAAACCATGCAGAAGAAGATCGACAACCTGAACAACACCCTCCAGGAGAACCTGGTGGCCATCCGAGTGGTCAAGATCTTCGTGCGGGCCGACTACGAGCGGAAAAAGTTCAAAAAGTCCAACGATGAGCTGATGGATGCCGCCCTGGCCGTTGGCCTGCGCATCATTGCCATCCTGCCCATCATGATGCTGGCCATGAACGGCGCCACCGTGGCGGTGCTGTACTTCGGCGGCCGGATGGTTATGAATGCCACCTTTGATCTGGGCCAGCTGCAGGCCTTCATCAACTACATCGTCCAGATCCTCATGAGCGTGATGATGGTGGCCATGTCCCTGCTGCAGCTCTCCCGTGCCCAGGCCTGTGCCCACCGTATTAACGAGGTTTTGAGCACTGAGCCCTCCGTGGAGGATAAGCCCGAGGCTGAAAAGCAGGTCCTGCCCGCTCCCAAGGGCGAGGTGGAGTTCCGGGATGTGTCCTTCAAGTATGTGGCCACCGGCACCGGCGACGATGTGCTCTCCCACATCAGCTTTGACGTAAAGCCCGGCCAGTTTGTGGCCATCGTGGGCGGCACCGGCACCGGCAAGTCCTCCTTGGTGAACCTCATCCCCCGCTTCTACGACGTCACCGGCGGCGCGGTGCTGCTGGACGGCGTGGACGTGCGGGACTACCCCCTGGAGGAGCTGCGCAGCCGCATCGGCATGGTGCTCCAGACCAACGTGCTGTTCACTGGCACCATCCGGGAGAACCTGAAATGGGGCAAGGAGGACGCCACCGAGGAGGAGATCATCCAGGCGGCCAAGGACGCCCAGGCCTACGACTTCATCATGGCCCTGCCCGATGGCTTTGACACCATGCTCACCCAGGGCGGCACCAACGTCTCCGGCGGCCAGAAGCAGCGTCTGTGTATTGCCCGGGCTATGCTCCGCAAGCCCGCGGTGCTTATCCTGGACGACTCTACCTCCGCCGTGGACTCCGCCACCGAGGCGGCCATCCGGGAGTCCTTCGCCAAGAACCTGAAGGACACCACCGTCATCATCATTGCCCAGCGCATCTCCTCGGTGCAGTACGCTGACGAGATTCTCATTCTGGAGGATGACCACATCGCCGCCCACGGCACCCATGACGAGCTGCTCAAGAGCAGCCCCATTTATCAGGAAATCTATCAATCTCAGCAGGAAGGGGTGGGTGAATAATGCCGGGACCCAATCATGCCCCCAAAGGGGGATATCAGAAGCCCAAGAACATGGGCAAAACCATTGGCCGTCTGCTGGGTTACCTCACCCGCAGCAAGCTGCCGCTGCTGGCGGTGCTGGGCTGCCTGGTGATCTCGGTGTGTACCAACCTGGGCGGCTCCTATATGATGCGCGGCATCATCAACGACTTTATCTGGTCTGGCTGTACCGACGTGGCCGGCCTGGCCAAGTCCATCGCCATGCTGGTGGGCGTTTACCTCATCGGCTGTCTGGCAACCTACGGCCAGTCGGCCACCATGGTGCGTCTGGCCCAGCGGGGCGTCAACCGCCTGCGTAAGGACCTGTTTGATAAGCTCCAGGATCTGCCCCTGAGCTACTTTGACCAGCACCCCCACGGCGAGCTCATGAGCCGCTTCACCAACGACGCGGACAACGTACAGCTGGCCCTGGAGCAGAGTGTCGTCTCCCTGTGCTCCAGCTGCCTGATGTTTGTGGGCCTGGTGTGCCTGATGCTCTTCATCAACTGGAAGCTGTTTATCGTCACCGCCCTGCTGCTGGTGCTGACCATCCAGCTCTTTAAGAAGCTGGGCGGCCGCAGCCGCAAGTTTTATCAGCAGCAGCAGGCGGCTCTGGGCGATGTGAACGGCAATATCCAGGAGATGATCGAGGGCCTGAAGGTGGTCAAGGCCTTTACCCACGAGGAGCGGGCCAAGGAGGAGTTTAAAAAGCTCAACGAGACCTACCGGGACGCGGCCCAGAAGGCCAACTACTACTCCACCATGATCATGCCTGTCTCGGGCAACCTCATGAACATCAGCTACGCCCTCACCGCCGCCTTCGGCGGACTGCTGTCGGTCCTCCAGGGCTTTGACTTGGGCGGCCTGGTGGTCTACCTCAACTACTCCAAGCAGGTGGGCCAGCCCCTCAACCAGATCTCCCAGCAGATGACCACCCTCCTGTCCGCCCTGGCGGGCGCCGAGCGGATCTTTGAGGTCATGGACACCCAGCCTGAGGTAGATCAGGGCTGCGTCACCCTGGTGGGTGCCGAGAAGGACGCCAACGGCACCCTGCGGGAGTACACCGGCTCCGGCCGGCCCCACACCTGGGCCTGGAAGACCCCCCGCAGCGCGGGGATGACTCTGGTGCCTGTGCTCATTGGCCCGGGGGACACTCCCATTGAACTGGGCCAGGCGGTGCGGGAGCAGAAGGACCTGCGGCTGCTGGCTCCCCACCAGGATTCCACCGATGGGATCTGGGTGCGGGTGGAGCCGGACGGCACGCTGACCCCCATCACCGACCCTGCGGCCCTGGCCAATCACGGCTGGGCCTGGAAGTATCCCGACCGGGAGGGCAAAAACACCCTGCACATCATCCGCGGCACCGTGCGCAATGTACCCGGGGAGGACTTCTATCTCACCGAGCTCAAGGGCGCGGTCCGCTTCAACCACGTGGACTTCTCCTATGTGCCCGGCAAGCGGATTTTGAAGGACGTGTCGGTGTACGCCAACCCCGGCCAGAAGATCGCTTTTGTAGGCTCCACCGGCGCGGGCAAGACCACCATCACCAACCTCATCAACCGCTTCTACGAGATCGAGGGCGGTCTCATCACCTACGACGGCATCGACGTCAAGTCCATCCGCAAGGACGACCTGCGCCGCTCTCTGGGTGCGGTGCTCCAGGATACCCACCTGTTTACCGGTACTATTATGGATAACATCCGCTATGGCCGCCTGGACGCCACCGACGAGGAGTGCATCGCCGCCGCCAAGAGCGCAAACGCCCACTCCTTCATTCGCCGTCTGCCCGATGGCTACAACACTATGGTCACCGGCGACGGCGCCAACCTGAGCCAGGGCCAGCGGCAGCTGCTTGCCATTGCCCGGGCCGCCGTGGCCGATCCCCCGGTGATGATCCTGGACGAAGCCACCTCCTCCATCGATACCCGCACCGAGCGGCACATCGAGCAGGGCATGGACGCCCTGATGGAGGGCCGCACCGTCTTTGTCATCGCCCACCGCCTCTCCACCGTGCGCAACTCCAACTGCATCGTCGTCATCGAGCACGGCGAGATTCAGGAGAAGGGCGACCACCAGCAGCTACTGGACCAGAAGGGCCGCTACTACCAGCTGTATACCGGTCAGTTCCAGCTGAGTTAAAATTCGAAGAAATGGTGAAACCATTTCTTCGAGAAAGATGCACACCAGGCGGGCCTCGATTCCTTACGGAAAAGTCGGCCCACCTGGTGTGAGAGGAGTTCTTTCCGACGCACATGTCGCCGGAAAGAACAGGATTTCATTTTATTCCGCCGCCCGCGGGCGGCGGAACTCCTTGCAGGAGGGCTTTTAAGAAGCCGACAGAAGAAAGTAAAAAAGACCGCCGAAGGGGCGCCCCGCATAAGGACAACAACAAAATTACCGTTCAGAGTATAATTAAGGTGCAGCAATCAACTAAGGTTGCTGCACCTTAACAATATCTCCATAGGTGACAAAAAAGAATTTTTTCAGTTCTATACTTGACAAATCATATAAAATATGTAAAATTAAAGGACAAGTGAAAAGTGAGGTGTTTGCTTTGAGAATGATCCGCAGAAACGAAAGCCTTGAGCGTATGCTTGTTTGGGCAATTAATAAGGCCGTTACCGATGATATTCCCCTGTTGTTCAGTGAGCATCCTTTGGACACACACAATTTTTTAGGGCATTTTCGTGGGGACTGTATCAATACAAATCTTCGGTTGGGAATTGCCCTCGAAAGTGTTACAATACTTCCTTTTCAACGCAGCGGTTATGCTGGCCGCCTAGTAATTGATCGCACGAATAAAATTAGTTACTCCATTACTACAGAGCAAAATTTACGTTCAATCCCCAAGAAGAAAGGACGAAGAACACCTCACTTCTTACAGACGCTACTGGGTGTTGAAAATGCAGGCTACGAGAGTGAGTGTAAACAGCTTTGTTTTATGCCGATGAATCTTTTTGACACGGAAACGCTTCAAAAAGATTTTGAAGCAATTGTCGCAAACCTTTTTAGTCCTGATGAGGGATATGTCCATTATATCATAACCTATACTCCTAGCAAATCTGGATTGTTGGATGTTCAACTGCTTTTCCTTGATAAAGATTTTGATGTGATTGACTCTGAATGCTTAAATGGATTTATCGCCCCCGATTATGCTGAATTGACAGACTCTCGTAGTGTTCCTGACACATCAAATGCGGTCCCAGAGCCTAATGTACGGTCTTTGATCGGATTGAAGCCCGGACTTCGTCCAACTCTGCCTGATGAGGAAGATGAAGCCTAAACATATTTGAACAGGAGCCGAGTCTATATGAACCACAAAGCATTCAGAGGAGAGCAACTAAAAAAAGCCCGACTACTTCGAGGGTTGACCTTAACCGAACTCGCTGGACGGACTGGTATCAGTAAACAATCTCTCTCCCTCTATGAGAATAATGGCAATCGCCCAGAGTATGAGCGTGGAATGAAAATTGCAGACACATTAAATGTCCCCTATGAATTCTTCCTTCAGGAAGATAGCTATTTAGCCTCAACAGATGCAATTTACTTTCGTTCATTAGTGAGTGCGACAAAAATGAGTCGCACCGTACAAAGCCTAAAACTTGAATATGTAGCAAAGATTTATGAGGTTCTTGCAGAATATGTTAACTTTCCAGTGCTGCATCTTCCAAAAGTTGAGTTTTGGGGAAATGACAACGAATTTGATGAGCAAGGAAGTGCTGCGGAACTAAAAGAAATTGAACGGATTGCGATGCAGGTCAGAGAATATTGGAATCTGGGTACAGATCCCATTTCTAACCTACAGTTTACGCTGGAAGAAAACGGACTGATAGTGACTGGCTTCGATACAAATGAATCCAAAATTGATGCATTTAGCCAGAGAACACTATTAAAAGGTCAAGATACTCGTCAAGGCGAAATGTTCTTAATTGCAGTAGATCAGGGGACTAAACCCCAAGGACGTATTCGGTTTGATTTGGCGCATGAACTTGCCCATGTGTTACTCCATCCTTGGAGTGAGGGCCTGGATATGATTCCCAAAGATGAGTTTAAGCATCGTGAGGCACAAGCTAATATGTTTGCTGGTGCGTTTTTACTGCCAGCAGAAAGTTTTACAAGAGATGTACAGGCATACCCTACAGATTTAAAATATTATTTGTGGCTAAAGCGAAAGTGGAAAGTTTCCGTGGCCGCCATGGTTTATCGCAGTCGCCAATTAGGGATTATCACCAGCAATCAGCATCAATATATGATGCGGCAAATATCCAAAAATGGATGGCGGAAACAAGAACCAGATGACAAACCTTATTTCTTGAATGAGAACATCTTTCAGGGGGCTCTGGATCTTCTGTTTGAACAGCAGATTCTTACTCCCGCAAGTTTTATGAAATTATTGGCAAGGCGTGGAATCAATTTGTTTCCCACAGATGTTGAAGATGTACTGCATTTGCGGAGTGGAACCTTAGAGATGTCAGAGATCAAACCACAAATCATTCAATTAAAATTCCCCCCACAGACAGATTAGCAGAAAGGACTATCTATGTTAGACCTGGAATATTTGAAACGGTTCCGAGAAATCAAAGATGTTGTGGATATTATCGATGAAATTGAGAAACTTGATTGCCTGAAATATCAGAACGACTGGAATGCAGTAGACAGGTATCTTCAAGACGTGTCTAAAAAGCACATGATTGAAAAAGCTGTTTACAATTCTGTTAATCAGATTATGCCCCAGTCACTCCAACAGTCTGCTGCAAATTGTCGCCAATTCTTGCTGTCGCTCGGAGCGGAGAAAATCACAAAAGAACTTTCCAAACATCTTGGAGGAACCTGATATGTCCACCAACATCTCCAAACAGAAGCGGGATGATCTGCTCTCCAAAATCAAGGCCATCCGCGCCTACATCTCCGCCGCGCCCCAGGACGAGAACACCGGCAGTCTGCTCACCTACCTTTCCGATCTGGAGAAGGATGTGAACGGCAAAAAGTACGGCCTGGTTTTCGAGGAACACCGGGAGACCATCGACGAGGTGCTGGACACCCACACCCCGGTTCTGACAGAGGATCCGGCGCTGCTGATTGACCGGGGCGGGGAGATGAACTTCCTGCTGGAGGGGGACAATCTGGCGGCGCTGCGGTTACTGGAAAAGACCCACTGGGGGCGGATTGACCTGGTCTATATTGATCCGCCGTATAACACGGGGAACAAGGATTTTGTCTATGACGACTGCTTTGTGGACGCTCAGGACACGTTCCGCCACAGCAAATGGCTTTCTTTTATGAGCAAGCGGTTAGAGCTGGCGAAGCATCTGCTGAGCGAGAAAGGCGTTATTTTTATCTCCATTGACGACCGGGAACAGGCGGGGCTGAAACTGCTGTGCGACCGCATTTTTGATGAAGCCTGTTTTGTAGCTGATATTTCGTGGCAACGAACCTATTCAAAGCGCAATGATTCCAAAGGTATTCCTGCTGAAGTTGAACATATTCTGGTCTATTCCCAAAGCATATCATGGATTCCTCAACGACTTCCGAGAACGGCGGAAATGGATGAAAAATACGGGAGTCAAGATGGTGACCCTCGTGAATGGTCATCTGTTACCGTTAATGCGCCCGGAGCGGCAACACACCAGGGCATGGTATATGCCATACAGCATCCTATCACGGGTGAATTTCTGTATCCGCCTACTGGTCGCTGCTGGGGCTTTGGGCAACCGCAAATGTTTGAGTGTATGAGTGAATGGACTGAATATGAGTTAAAACCTCTTGATGATTATGATAAACGGTGTCAAATTTGTGAACAAGCAAAAGGTGTGCCAGAATTTATCAATGCTCTCGTTTTGAGAAAATCACTAGAGGAAGCGCGGCGAGAGGCTGTTCAGCGATATGAACAAGGGTTAAAAAAAGAGCGCCCTTGGCCCTTACTTTATTTTACTGCAAAAGGACGAGGTGGACTCCGTAGAAAACAATATCTCGATACAAGTGCAGGTCGTGTCGCGTCTAACCTTTGGTTACATAGCGAAGTAGGACATACGGGAACTGCCACAAATGAATTATCAAGTATATTTGATGGGCATTCCCCATTTGATACCCCAAAACCTGTTGCCCTCATTGATCGGATTCTGCAAATTGCCTCTAACCCTAACAGTGTTATTCTGGACTTCTTCGCTGGGAGCGGCACTACCGGTCACGCGGTTTTGGCTCACAATGCCGCCCATACCGACAGCCGCCGGAAGTTCATCCTTTGCACCAACAACGAGAACAACATTTGCCGGAATGTAACCTATGAGCGGATCAAGCGGGTGATTGAGCGGGAAGGCTACGCGGCCAGCCTGAAATACTACCGTATCGACTATGTGCCCATCAGCGAACAGCTCTACTACGAGTACGCCAACGAGCTTTTGCGCCACGTCCGGGAGCTGGTGGAGCTGGAGAACGGCGTCAACTTTACAGAGAACGCCGAGATCGCCATTCTGCTGACGGACGAGGAACTGACGGACTTCATCGCCCGTCCAGAGGCATTTGCCAAGTGCCATACCCTGTACCTGGGCCACGACATCCTGCCCACCGGGGAGCAGGAGGAACTGCTGAAGGAGCGGGAGATTTTGGTACATATTATCCCCGATTACTACTACCGTGAATTGGAGGGCTGACTATGCGGCTTGCAAATTTTCAGCTGAACGCCATCGCCGACCTGATGGAGGCCATGTCCGGCCCAGAGCAGGAGATCATTCTGAAAAGCTGTACCGGCAGCGGCAAGACTATCATCCTGACCCACTTCATGGACGAGTACGGAAAGAGCTTTTTTCGTAAGGTCTTTATTTGGCTGACCCCCGGAAAGGGCGACCTGGAGGAACAGAGCAAGGCCAAGATGGACAAGTACATCTACGGTAGCCACACCAAACTGCTGGCAGACGTGATGACCTCCGGCTTTGACGAAAACGACGCCTGCTTCATCAACTGGGAGAAGCTGACAAAAAGGGGCAACAACGCCCTCAAAGACGGAGAGCGCACCAACTTCCTGGAGCATATCCGGAACGCCAAGAACAGCGGTCTGTCCTTCATTGTCATTGTGGACGAGAGCCACCAAAACGATACCGTCAAGGCGGCGGACATTCTCAATTATTTCGCACCGGAGAAGATCATCCGCTGTTCCGCTACACCGAAAAACTATCCCAAAGCCCGCCTGATCGACATCCCCGAGGCGGATGTGATTGCGGAGGAACTCATCAAAAAGATGCTGGTCATCAATGAGGACTTTCCGCAGAATGTCCAAGTGGAGAATCAAATCGCTTTCCTATTGGAGCAGGCGCTGAATAAGCAGCGGGAACTGCACAGTGCGTTTCTCCAAAAGGGCACAAAGGTCAACCCGCTGATAATCGTCCAGATTCCCAACAAGAACGAGGTCATGCAGGACGAGATCGAGCGGTGGTTCGAGGCCCAGGGCATTACCTATGAAAACGGACAGCTGGCGGTCTGGCTGTCCAAGAAGCACCAAAACTTGGAGGACATTGAGCAAAATGACGCTCCGCAGGTTGCCGCCATCATCAAGCAGGCGGTGGCCACCGGCTGGGACTGCCCCCGCGCCCATATCCTGGTGAAACTCCGGGACAACATGAGTGAAACCTTTGAGATACAGACCATTGGCCGTATCCGCCGGATGCCGGAGGCGAAGCACTACGGGAGCGATCTGCTGGACAGCTGCTACCTCTACACGCTGGACGAGAAGTTCACCGAGGGCGTCAAGACAAGCATGGGCAAGGGGGCGCTGGACGCCGCTACCCTGTATCTGAAACCGGAATTCAAGCAGGTCACCCTGGCCAGTGAGCAGAAGTCCGGTCTGGCCCAGCCCCGTGACGCCGCAGCAGCCCTGACAGCAATGGTACAGTATTTTGCCCAGACTTACCACACAGGCGCTTCGTTGTCGGAGAACCGTACCCGGCTGGAGGCGGCAGGGTATCTCTTTTCGGAGGACATCGTGGATTACACCAAGTCTGGCGCTGTGTCCACACTGGACAAAGACAAGATTGCGGACTTGAATGACATCAGCATCCGCACTCCGCTGAACACCCACGTTCATGGCCGGGAGTACCACCACCGTGTGGCAGAGATTGGTTTGAAAGTCGGGTTGGAGTATGCTCAGATCAACACGATTTTCCGCCGCCTGCTGGATAAGAACGTGACATATGTACACAAGCTGCTCTCGCTGGAAACACGGGAGGTCTACGCCTTTGTGCTGAACAATGCCCACCGGCTCAAAAACGATGTTCGGCAAGCGATGGCCATCATGCTGGACCAGCAGATCATCAAGACGCCCAGTATTACCACTGTGGAGTTCCATATCCCGCAGTCCTGCCTGTTTACTTATGATGGAACAGCGAAGTCCCAGGCAGAGATGACAAAGAATGTGTATGCGGGCTATCTGGCCTCGGCGGAGGTACGGTCTGCCTCGGAAAAGAAATTTGAGCGTTTCTGCGAAACCTGTGACGCCGTGGATTGGGTGTACAAGAACGGCGATAAGGGCGCGGAGTATTTCTCCATCGTGTATATGGACAGCTTCGGCAAGCAGAAGTCCTTCTTCCCGGATTACATCATCAGCGTTCGAGGTGAGATTTGGATCATTGAAACAAAGGGCGGATTTGACCGTACCGGTAAAAGCGAGGACATCGACATTTTCTCCCCCAGAAAGTTCGAGGTTTTGAAGAACTATCTGGAAAAGTATGGGCTACATGGCGGGTTTGTCCGGGAGGATAAGCAAAGCCAAGAGTTGTGCATTTGTATGGATATGTATAATGAGGATATTAAGGGCGAATATTGGGCATTGTTGGACAATGTTATGGAGGTAGCGCTATGACATTTGAAGAACAGAAGAAAAAACTTGGAACATTGCCGTGGCAAGCCCTGTATGATTTGGCTATTTCTAAAGAGGTTGATGAGGCCGAGGTTAACGGAAAAGATAAGGATACAATTATAACTCGATTATTGAACACCTCATTGGTAAACGATGAAGAAATTAACCGTTTAGTTGATGACTATATTTACGGGAATCGCATAACTTTTACACTTTGGACTTTTAATAAGAACCTTTCTGCCAATGATTATGATTCTCTTCTTCAGTTAGTAGATTGGTACGAACCTGTGTTGGATAGCGATTACTTTAGGAATTTGCACATTCTCTCAGTAGAAGATGGAACTGACCGATTTGAGATTCTCTATGTTTACAGCAAAGAGTATTCATTTACGAACGAAGAAGGTCATGATACTTCTATTTGGGAGCAGCACAGGGGTTGCCTCTGGATTGGGAAAAATATTTCTTATCTTGCTTGTATTAGCAAACACGACAAGATGACATCTTGCATAGTTAAATTCATTTCTGAACGTATTGGAAAAGGATTAACACAAATTCACCCACCGAAAGCAGCGATTGAAAAGTGCATTCACTATAAAGCACGTAGCAGAGTTGTTCTGCAAGGCACTGAGGGAGAAAAAACGATTATTTCTCGCTCTGGTGGGCTAACAGAAAGTCAGAAAGAAGAAGTTTCCAGAATCAGAGATAACCGGATTGACACATCGGGCAGTTATATTGCCGAAATTACTGATGATGTTTCTGCATCAATAAAATATAACACCAAAAAGGGCAATATTGGTATTTTAAAACATCTTCCGACATCAATACTGTTTGAATGGTCGGAAAAAGCAATAGCCATCATCTTTGAAGAAATCGATAAATTAAAAGGAAAGCCAGCAACTGAGATTTTTGGTGAACTTGGACTTGAACTCAAATGGTCTGTCGCAGATGATGAGAAGGAAAAAATGAACTGGTTCCTCACTCAGATTATTACAGCACTGAACCAAGAAGATGAATATGTATTTGCAATCGAGGAATATGTGGTACCGATACTCCAGAATAACTCTTTGTTCCATAGATTGCCACGTGTTTATTGCAACAGATGCGAATCCTATGAAGTACCACACTGTGAGGCTTGTTCAAAACCGCTAAAGTATAGCAAAACCGGACAGCTATATTGTGATTGTGGCGCTCCTCTTAAGATAACTTGCCCGGAAGGGCATCTATGTAGAGTAGACTATTGGTACATTCCAACTTCAAAGTTTATTTCTATGATTGAGCGAAATATTTTTCAAGCATTTAAAGATATAGATGCGAAGTACTTCATGTGTATTATGGACAATCAGGTACATATTGTTCATACACAGAGTTCGGAGTATGACGGCGTTGAAATCGCATTTTCAGACATCTCTTGCTTCAAAAACTGCCCCACTACTGTGAATGCAGCAACAAAGTATATTGCAGTGCGTCTTAATGAAAAATGCGAAAACTCATGCACAAAAGCTAAAATCGAGAAATGTATTAACGATGGTAGTATGGTATGTTTACCCAAGTTATTCTATTCAATTTTGCCAGGATATCGACCGCAGCCACATAAAGGTGGCGAATATGGAGATATTTCTGGAGAAGTGTCTGTTGGCGCTACTCACTATGAAATGAAGGGAATTATAAAAAAGAATACAAAAAATAGTGGACGGACAACTAAAACCGGAGAGCAACTAGTAGAAGAGTATTTACTCTCTACAACAAAGGAAGGCGAAGAAATCATTCGGCAATTTGTAGAGCAAGGGATGGTTGATTCTAGGTGCCAGCTCATTGCAGTTATTGCGCCTCAGTATTTCGATCATGATTTTAAGGGAACACTGCGCTATTTGGCAAGGCTTTCCAACAAAAAGGTGGTTTTCATAGAGCTAGACGAGGTCTGCAAAATTATTGAAACGAATGATAAAATCACCTTGTGACCTGCCCCTCAAATTTTCCTTGACAGCAATCCTTGCTAGAGTTATACTGTGAGCATCAGCGATATATTGGAAATTGTTTAATTGTTAATTTATAGGCTTTTCCGAAAGGGATTGGATATCATTTACAGGCTTTTCGCTTTAGCCCAAGTGCTTTATGCACTTGGGCTAAAAGTAAATGACCGTCCAATCAGATACTTTTCGGGGAAGTTTGCCAAGACTTCAGTTTGAACGAGCAGGCCGAGGAAAGCAACACGACACAGCGCCGAGCAGGGTTGCCTGTCAGGAACCGGATTGGGTAGAACGGCACAGCGGAAGCTCAAAATCAAACTGAATGGAGATATGATGTGCAAAACACAAAGACCGAATATGGCAGCTATCAACGGATGCCCGTTGTCCTGCCGGAGATGGAAGAACTGCTCCCGTCACTGAGCGCGGAGCAGTTTTCTGCTTTAGAGAGCGATATTCTGGAGAACGGATGCTACGCGCCTGTCATCGTCAACGAAGATATGGTCATTATTGACGGTCATAACCGATTCCGCATCTGCGAAAAGCATGGCCTGCCATTCAGAATGCTGGTATTTTCGTTTGCCGATCTGCTGGAGGCCAAGCAGTGGGCGCTGGATACGCAGAAGGGTCGCCGTAACCTGGAGAAGTGGGAGTTGGGTAAGATTGCCTTGAAATTGAAACCGGAAATCGAGGCCAGAGCTAAAGCGAATATGTCCGCAGGCGGCGGAAATCAGAAAAGCGAGGGTGCAAAATCGGGTTTGGCAACATTGCCAAACCCGATTTCTGCTGTGGATACCCGCAAGGAACTGGCAGATGCTGTGGGCCTGGGGGAGCGCACCATGGGCAAAGTCATGCAGATCGATGAACACGCCCCCGCCGCTGTGAAAGAGGCGCTGGACAGCGGCGATCTGTCTATTAACCAGGACTATAACATCACCCGGCAGGTGCAGGAACTGCCAGAGGAGCAGCGGGACGAGGCCGCTGCTATGGCGGTGGAGTTGGAGAAAGCAAAAAAGGAGATTCGCCAGATCGATGCCGAGGCTGATCGCAGGGGCAGGATCTCTGGTCTGTTCTGCAAAGCCTTTGAACGGGCCGTGGCGCTGACACCGACAGCGGAAAATGTCCACATCTGGGTGGAATGCACCCGTATGCGCCCCGATGAGATCGAGTATTCTGTGCAGGAGTCCTACGAGTTGGCCCAGGTGTTCCAGAAAATTGGGGATCTTCTCAAAGAGGAAATCACGCCCAGGGAACCACAAGCCGATGAATTGTGAAAATCGGCGACTCCACATCGTCCTGTCATTGGACAATCCCATGCAACGGGAAACGTGGCTGATTCTCTCACAGGCAAAAAATAAGACCAGCGCCGTCTGCGAGGCTGTTTGCGGCTACCAAAAACAGAAAGTCTTGGAGGACACTCTGCGCACTGTTATCCGGGAAGAATTGAAGCACATCCCGACCCCACAACCTGCAGAAAATGCAAGCGAATCGGAATCTGTTGTTGATGCGGCTGTCGTTGATTTTCTTCTGGCACTGCAGGAAGAATAACGGCAGCAATTTGCCTGATGTGTACAATGATACGCATCGGATTTGTTATTTTCAAAAGCATTGTGTACATTGATACACACTATCTCCTGTTTGCCGATTCATCTGGATATGTTACAGGCAACCCGATATAATGTGGGTTATCAAACAACAGGAGGGCATCCAAAATGAAAGTTCAGTTTTCCTTTGACCAGATAGCTGTAGACCAGCAAGGCTATGCGCTGGAGGATGTATGCCGAACCGTGAAAAATCTGTTCGCTGTTCATGATCTGCCCTGTATTGCTAACAGTAATGCTCTGGTTTTTGAGGACAAGGGACATGGCGATGACTTCGCCTGTATGTGGGATATTATCCTGTCTCTGCTGCGGGCCGATTGGTTTGTGAATTGTGCCTCGTCCTGCGTGTAGCAGGACGAGACGGCGAGGAAGATATCCTCGCTCAGATTGGAAAAGTACGGGGTGCTGTGCGGTAATAGCCCTCAAAATATCAATCACGCTACCGCTTGAAAAAAGCCCCGCCGATGGCGGGGCCAAGGCCCTCACCGCCAGGGACGGTGAGGGCGCAAGCATCGCATTTTGATGTCAAAACGCCACTTGCAGGGGAAATCCCCTGCCCCCAATGCCGCCTGCGGGCGGTAACCTTTCGGCAGCATTGCCGAAAAGTTTGTGCGAACCTTTTGACAACATTGTCGGGAAGTGTTGTCCTGACCGCTATCGAGTCTAACAAAATTGTCAGGAGCGATTTTTATATGGACTCTTGGCAAGATTGCCGGAAGTCCACCAACTGGGAAACCGGGTTTGGCAACGGTGCCAAGCCCGATTTATGCTGTCCGGAGTAAGGTCTGGCAGCATTGCCAAATCTTACTCCGCTAAGTTATTATTCTCACCAAAGCGCTAAGTTATTATTCTCACCAAA
>OFOK01000245.1_pt1 | contig 57965 bp, 48 predicted proteins | sample 1542001 | NCBI WGS metagenome assembly OFOK01 (sample SAMN04209242, study PRJEB22552) | human gut metagenome | biome: gut; material: feces | host: Homo sapiens | place: USA: Oklahoma
GCAAAGAGCACCATGGCCACGGTGATGAAGATGGGGCCGATGGGGCCGAAGGTGGAGGAAAAGGCGAGCCTGCGCCGGAAGTATTGCTGAAAAACGTTCATTTCTCATTTCCCCTTTCGCTTTGGTCAACCCGGCCCTGGCCTTCGCCGGATCCGCCTTACTGTGCGTAAATATCCAAAATGTTCAGCACGATCTCCACGCTCTGGTCCATCTTTTCGGCTGTGATGTACTCGCAGGGGCCGTGGAAATTGAAGCCCCCGGTGCCAAGGTTCGGGCAGGGCAGGCCCATGTAGGAAAGGCGCGCGCCGTCCGTGCCGCCCCGGATGGGCACGATACGGGGGGTAAGGCCGGCTGCCTGAATGGCCTTTTGTGCATTCTCGATCAGGTGGAAGTGGGGCTTTATCTGCTCCTCCATGTTATAATAGCTGTCGCGCAGTTCCAGCTCCACCGTGCCGGGGCCGTACTTGCGGTTCATGCGGTCCGCCACCTCCTGCAAAAAGTGCTTGCGGGCCTCGAACTTCTGCTTGTCGTGGTCCCGCACAATGTATCCGAGCTTCGCCTGGGCCACCTGGCCGGTCATGCTGGTGAGGTGGTAAAAGCCCTCGGTGCCCTCGGTGGTGGCGGGCGTTTCGTTTTCCGGCAGCAGGGCGTGCAGCTCCATGGCCATGACCTGTGCGTTTTTCATCAGCCCCTTGGCGCTGCCCGGGTGCACGGAAAAACCATGCACCGTGAACACTGCCGCTGCCGCGTTGAAGTTCTGGTATTCCAGCTCGCCCACGTCGCCGCCGTCCACCGTGTAGGCGTAGTCGGCCCCAAAGCCCTCCACATCGAACAGGTCGGCGCCCTGGCCCACCTCCTCGTCCGGGGTAAAGCCGACGCATACCCGGCCGTGGGGCCGCCCCTCGGCCACGATGCGCTCCACCGCGGTCAGAATTTCGGCCACGCCCGCCTTGTCGTCGGCTCCCAGCAGGGTGGTGCCGTCCGCCGTGATCAGGGTCTGGCCCTTCCAGTTTGCCAGCTCGGGGAAGCTGGCCACCGCCATCACCTCGCCGGTGGCGGGAAACACCACGTCGCCGCCGTCGTAATTTTTGTAGATCTGGGGGTTCACATTTTCGCCCGGCGCGTCGGGCGAGGTGTCCATATGGGCGATCAGCCCAATGGCGGGTTTTGCCTCGCAGCCCGGGGTTGCGGGCAAAAAGCCGTACACATAACCGTGCCGGTCCACCCGCACACCCTCAAGGCCCAGCTCCCTCATCTCGGCCTCCAGCTGCCGGGCCAGATCGAACTGGCGGGCGGTGGTGGGGTGGGTTTCACTGGTCTCGCTGGAAGTGGTGTATACCCGGACGTATTTCAAAAAGCGTTCATATGCGCGCATGTGTGCGCCTCCTTTTTTATAAAGCTATCGTTATTGTAGCACAGGCGGGCCAAAATAGAAAGGGCGGCGCCCGCGCGCAAAGTTTGTCCCAGCACTTGGAAAAATGGTTGTTTTATGATATATTTGTTATCGTATATAACCTTGGCTTTTCACCGCTCTTCGGGCGGTGCCCCTATTTATCTTACAGGAGGCCTTTTTGAATGGCGAACAATTATTTTACCGGCAAGACCCTGCTGATCACCGGCGGCACCGGCAGCTTCGGCCACACGGTGCTCAAGCATTTTCTCGCCACCGACATCGGCGAAATCCGCATTTTCAGCCGCGATGAAAAAAAGCAGGACGACATGCGCCATCAGATCCAGCAGACCCATCCGGAGCTGGCGGGCAAGCTGCGCTTTTACATCGGCGACGTTCGCAACCCCGACAGTGTGAAAAGCGCGGTGCGCGGGGTGGATTATATTTTTCATGCCGCAGCGCTCAAACAGGTGCCCAGCTGTGAGTTCTTCCCCATGGAGGCCGTGCGCACCAACGTGGTGGGCACCGACAACGTGCTCACCGCCGCCATCGACGCGGGGGTAAAAAAGGTGGTCTGCCTCTCCACCGATAAGGCCGCCTATCCCATCAACGCCATGGGCATCTCCAAAGCCATGATGGAAAAGGTCATCGGCGCCAAGGCCCGCACCGTAAACGCGGCCGACACCACCATCTGCTGCACCCGCTACGGCAACGTGATGGCCAGCCGGGGCAGCGTGATCCCCCTGTTTGTGGAACAGATCCGCGCGGGCAAGCCCATCACCATCACCAACCCGGACATGACCCGCTTTTTGATGAACCTGGACGAGGCGGTGGATCTGGTGCAGTTTGCGTTCGAGCACGCAAACCCGGGCGATCTGTTCGTTCAAAAAAGCGACGCCTCCACCATCGGGGTGCTGGCCCAGGCCATGCAGCAGCTTTTCGGCAACACCGGCACCCAGATCATCGGCACCCGGCACGGCGAAAAGCTGTACGAAACCCTGATGACCCGCGAGGAGCGGGTGCGCAGCGAGGACATGGGCGGCTACTACCGCGTGGCCGCCGACGGGCGCGACCTGAACTACGACAAGTTCGTGGTAAAGGGCCAGGTGGAAACCCAGGCGGACGAGAGCTATACCAGCCACAACACCCGCCGCCTGAACGTGGACGAGACCGTGGCAAAGCTTCTGACCACCGATTATGTGAAGGCCGAGCTTGCAAACTGGGGCAAATAAGGCCCCCATCACCGCCCCTGCGGGGCGCAGCGATAAGGAAAATACGCTATGCAGAAAAACGCACCCATCCTGATCACCGGCGCGGGCGGCTTTATCGGCAAAAACCTGGTGGCCGCCCTGCGCCAGCAGGGCTACGGGAACCTGCTGCTGTTCGAAAAAGCCGACACGCCCGACACCCTGCGCCGGTACGCGCGGCAGGCGGCGTTCGTGTATCACCTGGCGGGCATCAACCGCCCCAAGGACCCCGGCGAATTTTACGCCGGCAACGCAGGCCTTACCGACACCCTGCTCAGCTTTCTGGAGGAGGCCCAAAACCCCGCCCCGGTGCTAGTGACCAGCAGCACCCAGGCCGAACTCAACAACGACTACGGCCGCAGCAAGGCCCAGGCCGAGGAAGCGGTGTTTGCCCACGGCCAGCGCGCCGGCGCGCCGGTATACGTGTTCCGGCTGCCGGGGGTCTTCGGCAAGTGGTGCCGCCCCAACTACAACAGCGTGGTGGCCACCTTTTGCTACAACGCGGTCCACGGCCTGCCCCTCACCGTGCGCGACCCGGGCTATGAACTGCCCCTTGTCTATATCGACGACGTGGTGCGCTGCTTTATCGACGCGCTGGGCGGCCGCGCCGCAACCGACCGCTCGGCCCGGCCCCATTGCCTGGTCAGCCCGGTGCACACCGCCACCCTGGGGCATCTGGCCGGGGTGATCGGCAGCTTTATGCAAAACCGCGCCACCCGCGAGGCCCCGCTGCTTGCGCCGGGCAGCCTGGAAAAAAAGCTCTATTCCACCTGGCTGTCCTACCTGCCGGCGGATCAATTCAGCTACCCGCTGCCCATGCACTGTGACGCCCGGGGCAGCTTTACCGAGTTTTTGCGCACCCCCGAGCGGGGCCAGCTGAGCGTGAACATCTCAAAGCCCGGCGTTGTGAAGGGCAACCACTGGCACCACTCGAAAAACGAGAAATTTTTGGTGGTGAGCGGCGAGGCCGTGATCCGCTTCCGGCAGGTGGATTCTTGCGAGGTGATCGAATACCGCGTTTCGGGCAAGCGGCTGGAAGTGGTGGACATCCCCACCGGCTACACCCACAACATCGAAAACGTGGGCGAAACAGACCTTGTGACCCTGATGTGGGCCAACGAGCCCTTTGACCCGCAGGCTCCGGACACGATCTTTCTGGAAGTATGAGCGCGGGCGCGCAATGAGAACAAAGGGGATTTGAACGTGAACAAGCTGAAACTCATGACCATCGTGGGCACCCGGCCGGAGATCATCCGCCTGGCGGCCGTGATCAAAAAGTGTGATGTATACTTTGACCAGACCCTGGTGCACACCGGCCAAAATTACGACTACACCCTGAACGGGATCTTTTTCAGGGATCTCGGCCTGCGGCAGCCGGACGTGTATCTCGACGCAGTAGGGGCGGATCTGGGCGAAACCATCGGCAACATCATTGCCAAGAGCTACAAGCTCATGGCCCAGCAAAAGCCGGACGCCCTGCTGATTCTGGGCGACACGAACAGCTGCTTGTCGGCCATCAGCGCAAAGCGGCTGCACATCCCCATCTTCCACATGGAGGCGGGCAACCGCTGTTTCGATGAGTGCCTGCCCGAAGAGACCAACCGCCGCATCGTGGACCACATCGCGGATGTGAACCTGTGCTATTCCGAGCACGCGCGCCGCTACCTGAACGCCGAGGGCACCGCCAAAGAGCGCACCTATGTGACCGGCAGCCCCATGGCGGAGGTGCTGCACGCAAACCTGGAGGCGATCCTCTCCAGCAAGGTGCTGCAGGAGCTGGGCCTTGCGCCAAAACAGTACATCCTGCTCTCGGCCCACCGGGAGGAAAACATCGACACCGAGAAAAACTTTTTGAACCTGATGAACGCGGTGAACGCCATGGCCGAGGCCTACGGCCTGCCCATCCTTTACTCCATGCATCCCCGCAGCAAAAAATTCATCGAGGCGCGGGGCTTTTCGTTCCACCCGCTGGTGCGCACCCACGCCCCGCTCGGCTTTCACGACTACAACCATCTGCAGATGAACGCCTTTGCGGTAGTGAGCGATTCCGGCACCCTGCCCGAGGAGAGCAGCTTTTTCAACTCCATCGGCCGCCCCTTCCCCGCCGTGTGCATCCGCACCTCCACCGAGCGCCCCGAGGCGCTGGACAAGGGCAGCTTTATCCTGGCGGGCATCACCTCAGAGCAGGTGCTGCAGGCGGTGGACACCGCGGTGGAGATGGTAAAAAACGGCGACAACGGCCTGGACGTGCCCAATTATGTGGACGAAAACGTGTCCACAAAGATGGTCAAGCTGATCCAAAGCTACGTGGGCGTCGTGAACAAGATGGTCTGGCGCAAATATTGATTGTCTGCCCCAGGCCCACGGCTTCCGGGCGCTTTCCATCCATTTTAAAAAAGGCGGTGGCCCCATGCAAAAAAGAATACTGGTGGTCACCCAGCACTTTTGGCCCGAGGCCTTCCGGGTGAACGACCTGGTGGAGGGCTTTGTGCAGGACGGCCTTGCGGTGGACGTTCTGTGCGGGCTGCCCAACTACCCGGCGGGCGAGTGGTTTGCCGGGTACCGATACTCCGGCCCCCGCAAAGAGAGCTACAAGGGCGCGGCGGTATACCGGGCGGGCGAGGTGCGGCGCAAGGGCAACGGCGGGCTGCGCATTTTTTTGAACTACGTGAGCTGGCCGTTTTTTGCGCTTTTTAATTTGTGGCGGCTGCCGGGCGGCTACAGCGCGGTGCTGTGCTACAACACCAGCCCGGTGCTCATGAGCTTTCCCGCGCTGGTGTACGCAAAGCTGCACCGCGTTCCCTTTACAAACTACGTATTGGACCTCTGGCCCGAAAACCTGTACAGCGTGCTGCCGGTAAAAAACCGGTTTCTGCGGCGGGCTGCCCGGGCGGTGAGCGACTGGCACTACCGCCGTGCGGACAAGCTCATCGCCATGAGCCCCTCGCTGAAAGAGCGCCTGGTGCAGCGCGCCAAAAAGCCTGAAGCCGCGGTGGCGGTCATTCCCCAGCACTGCGAAGATTTTTACGCCGCGCCCCTGCCGGACCCGGCGCTGGCCGCGCGCTACGCGGGCCGCTTCAACCTGGTGTTCACTGGCAATTTCAGCCCGGCGCAAAGCCTTCCCACCGTGATCCGGGCCGCGGTCACGGCCCGCGCCGCAGGCGCGGAGCGTTTGCAGCTGGTGCTGGTGGGCGACGGCATGAGCCGGGGCGAGCTGGAAGCGCTGGTGCGCGAGCTGGGCGCCGAGGGCACGGTGAGCTTTGCAGGCAGTGTGCCCCCCGCCGATATCCCCCGCTATACCTCCTTCGCTGCGGGTCTCGTGGCCAGCCTGTCGGCCAGCCCGGACCTGGGGCTCACGGTGCCCGCAAAGCTTGCCAGCTACATGGCGGCGGCAAAGCCCCTGCTCGCCAGCATGGACGGCGAGGGCGCGGCGGCGGTGGCGGCCAGCGGCGGCGGGCTCACAAGCCCCGCACAGGACGCCGCCGCCCTGGCGGAAAACATGCTGGCGCTGTACCGCATGAGCGAGGCCGGGCGGGCCGAGCTGGGCCGGCGCGCTTTTGCCTGGTACCAGGCCCATTACCGCCGCCGGGCCGTGCTGGACGCGCTGGAAAACTTTATTCTTTGAGGTGCCGCTTTTGAAAACTTTGGTCATTATCCCCTGCTACAACGAGTCGCAGAACATCTGCCAGGTGGTGGAAAACCTGCGGGCCGCCTGCCCGCAGGTGGATTACCTGGTGGTGAACGACTGCTCCACCGACAACAGCGTGGAGATCCTGCGGGCCCAGGGCTACAATTACCTGGATCTGCCGGTGAACCTGGGCATCGGCGGCGGGGTGCAGTGCGGCTACCGCTATGCCCGCGAGCACGGCTACGACGTGACCGTGCAGATGGACGGCGACGGCCAGCATGATCCCGCCTACCTCGAGGCGGTCATTGCCCCGGTGGCCGAGGGCCGGCTCGACATGTGCATCGGCAGCCGCTTTATCACCAAAGAGGGGTTCCAGACCAGCTTTTTGCGGCGGGTGGGCATCCGCTTTTTGAGCGGCATGATCTGGCTGCTCACCGGCCGGCACGTGCGGGATGTGACCAGCGGCTACCGGGCCTGCGGCAAAGCGCTCACCAACCTGTTCGCCGACCAGTATGCCCAGGATTACCCCGAGCCGGAGGCCATCCTGCGCTCGGTGGTGGCGGGCTACCGGGTGGGCGAGGTGCCGGTGGTCATGGCCGAGCGCCAGGGCGGCGTTTCCAGCATCCGGGCCTTCAAAAGCATTTACTACATGATCAAGGTCAGCCTGTCGCTGGTGATCTACCGGCTGAGCTTCACAAAAAAGCGGAGGTGATACCCGTGGATCAATTGCTGTATCCCGTTTTGCTGGCGGGCGATTTGGTCTTTCTGTTTTTGATCTTCCTGTTTGTCAAGCACGGCAGGCTCAGCGTGCGCTACAGCCTGGCCTGGTTCGGCCTGGGGGGCGTTTTGCTGGTGTTTGCCGCATTCCCCGTGGTGGCAAAAATGCTGCGGGCCCTTCTTCACTTTGAAGTGGTGGCGAACCTGGTATTCACGCTGCTGTTCTGCTTTGTGCTGCTGGTGCTGCTGATCCTCTCTGCTGCCGCAAGCCAGCACACCGAGCGCATCAAGCGGCTCACCCAGCAGAGCGCCATGCTGGAACAGCGGGTGCGCCTTTTGGAGCAGCGGCTGGAGGCCCTGGAGGAAAAGGCCGAGTGAACGGCCGGGCGTTTGCGGTCCCGGCGCGGTGCGGGCGGGCCCCTGCGGCATCCCCCCGGCACAATGCTCCGGCATAAAACAGGCATGAGGTGGAAGTATGGATTTTAATTCGCTGATCTTTTTGGGCTTTTTTGCGGGAGTCGCCGCGCTCACCTATTGTTTCCCGCGGCAGGCAAAGCCCTATTTTTTGCTGCTGGCCAGCTATGCGTTTTATATGTACAAGCCCCAGAACGCCCGGTTGGTGGTGCTGCTTGTCAGCGCCACCGTGGTCACCTATTGCTGCGGCATTGCCCTCGGCAGTGAAAAGCTTCGGAACAAATGGGCCCGCCGGGCCTTTTTGTGGCTGGCGCTTTTGTGCTGCGGGGGCATTTTGTTTTTTTACAAATACTTCGGCTTTTTCAGCCAGCTCTGGGCCGACCTTGCGGGGGTGTTCGGCGGCCACATCACCGCCGGTGCCCTGGACCTGGCGGCGCCGCTGGGCCTTACCTACTTCACCTTCCAAAGCCTGGGCTATGTGTTCGATGTGTACCGCGGCAGGCAAAAGGCGGTTTTGAACCCGGTGCACTACGCATTGTTCGTCAGCTTTTTCCCCTGCATCTTCACCGGCCCCATCGAGCGGGCGGGGCATCTGATCCCGCAGTTTTCAAACCCCGCGCCCTTCAGCTACTCCCGCATGTCGGGCGGCGCGTTCCGCATGCTGTGGGGCTACTTTAAAAAAATGGTCCTGGCCGATGGGCTGGGCGTGTTCGTGAGCGCGGTGTTCGCCGCCCCGGAAAAGGCCGCGGGGCCCTACCTTTTGGCCGCCAGCCTTTTGTTCAGCTGCCAGCTGTACCTGGATTTTTCCGGCTGCTGCGACGTCGCCATCGGCGGCGCGCGCATCCTGGGCTTCGATCTCACCGAAAACTTTCAGCGGCCCTTCGCCGCCACCAACTACTCGGATCTGTGGCGGCGCTGGCACATCAGCCTTTCCTCCTGGTTTCGGGACTATGTGTACATTCCCATGGGGGGCAACCGCTGCGCCTGGTGGCGGCAGGCCCTGAACCTGATCGTCACCTTCCTGGCCAGCGGCCTGTGGCACGGCGCCAGCTGGGGCTATGTGATCTGGGGCGCGCTGAACGGGCTGATCCTGGTGATCGGCAAAAACACCGCCGGGCCCCGGGCGGCCCTGGCACGGCACAACCCGCTGTACCGCTGGGGCCCCTTAAAGCGCCTGATCCAGCGGGTATGCGTGTACGGCCTGTTCACCTTCTGCATCGTTTTTTTTGCGGCCGATCTGTACGGCGGCAGCGCGGGCGCGGTGTTCGGCGGCCTTTTTTCGGGCTGGGATCTCTCCTGGCAGGCGCTGCTGGCAGGCTTTGCCGGGCGCGGGCTCGACCTGACCGTGTTTGTGGTGAGCGCCGCGGGCATCCTGCTGGTGGAGGCGGTCGAACGCTGCGGCCCGGTGGCCGAGTGGATCCGGCGGCGGTGGTTTTTTGTGCGCTGGCCGCTCTACTATCTGCTGGCGGCGGCGCTGCTGTTCTTCGGCGCGTTCGGCAAATCCGCCTTCATTTACCAAAACTATTAAGGGGGGCGCTGCATGAACAAACTGAAACACGCTCTGCGCTTTTGCCTGGTGCGCTTTTTGACCCTTTTGGAGATCGCGCTGAAAGCCTGCCTGTTTTTGCCCATTCCCCTGTTTATGGTCTGGTTCAGCTATAAGGTGGATATCAGCGGCCTGTTCCAGGGCGAACTCGCCCCCCGCGAGGTGGCGAATATGCTGCTGGCGGGCGACACGGTATCGAACTACGAGCAGATGGACGAGCGGCAGATCCTGGAGCTTTACGTGCAGAACCTACCCGAGGCCCAGGTGCCGGACACCGTGGCCCTGGGCTCCAGCCGGGTGATGCAGCTCAGCGGGGCCATTGTGGGGGGCAGCTATTACAACGCGGGCATGAGCGGCGCCGGCGCCATGGACGTGATGAACGCCTGGTATCTGTTTGAGCGGGCGGGCAAGCTGCCAAAGAATCTGATCCTCTGTGTGGACCCCTGGATGTTCAACGGCGTTTCGGCCTCCGACCTGAACAAAAAGGCCGACCCCGAGCTGTTCGCCGAATTTTTGGAAAAGGCCCTGGGCCTGGCCAGCGATTACGAGGAACCGGACCAGCTGGAAATCTGGAAGGCCCTGGTGGACCCGGCCTACTTCCAGGGGAACGTGAAGTATTACCTCAAGCAGCGCCAGACCGGCCAGCACGAAACCGAGGACGGCGAAACCATCCCCTTCAAGGCCATGACCGGCAGCCTGGAAAGCCTGGATTTCTCGGTAAAATTTGCCGACGGCAGCATCTATTACCCCGTGACCTTCCGCAACTGGGCGTACGAGGAGGTCATGGCGGAGGCGCTGGCCCAGGCGGGCACTATTTCGGCCATGCACGGCTTCGACACCATGGATCCCTATTGGACCGACCTGTTCGACCGGTTCGTGCGGCACGTGCAGGCCAAGGGCGTGAACGTGGTGTTCCTTCTCACCCCCTACCACCCCTTCATCTGCCTGCATGTGTACAATAACCCCCAGGGCCTGACCGGCTTTTTCGAGGTGGAGCCCTGGCTGCGGGAATACGCGGCCGGCCGCGGCATCCCCCTGTACGGCAGTTACCACGCAGGGCGCGCCGGCGTGCTGGAGCCCCTTTTCTTCGACGGCATCCACTGCCGCCCCCAGGCGCTGGAGTTGATGTTCCCGGGCATCCAGGCGGCGGTAAAGGGGGAGCGCACCGCCTATGAAACCCTGTATCTGCAGGAATACGGCGATGTGGCCAACACCAAAAACGCCCTGATCGGCTACGACCCAGACTGTGTGGTGCCAAACGAGGAATGGTACAAGTACGCCAGCACCGTGACCTGGGCCCAGCTGAACGCCCGGGCCGCCGGGGCGGCTGACGCGGCGGGGGCCTGAGCGCTCCCCGCCAAAAAATCTTTTTTCAGCGGTTGACAAACCGGCTTTAGCGCGCTAAAATAGTAGCAGTTTGAATAAAGATGCGCTGAAGGGGAAAAAGCGCGTGTCACAGCGTTTCAAGAGAGCCGCCGGGTGGTGCAAGGCGGCAGCGCGGCGCGCGTATACTGGCCCCCGAGCACCCCGGCCGAACAGAGCGTGTTCCCAGTAAGCCAGGGCGGTGCACCCCGCCGTTATCCGGGGCGCGGTTCGCAAAAGCCTTTTTGCCGACCGTACAGAGTGGCTGCTTTCGGCAGCAACGAGAGTGGTACCGCGGGAGCTTTTCAAAATCAAGCTTGAAAGCCCTCGTCTCTCAAGGCAACGCCTTGGGGGACGGGGGCTTTTTTTTCGTGTTCCGGGGCGGCGCAGCCGCAAGGAGGGCATTTTTTATGATGGACGTGACCAAGTACGGCGTGGGGTATTACCCCGCCCCCAAAAGCGAATACCGCTGGGTCCGCAAGGACCACATCGACAAAGCCCCGGCCTGGTGCAGCGTGGACCTGCGGGACGGCAACCAGAGCCTGATCGTGCCCATGAGCCTGGAAGAAAAGCTGGAATTCTTCGGCCTGCTGGTAAAGATCGGCTTCAAGGAAATCGAGGTGGGCTTCCCCGCCGCCAGCGAAACCGAGTATGAATTCCTGCGCACCCTCATCGAACAGGACCTGATCCCCCCGGACGTCACCGTGCAGGTGCTCACCCAGTGCCGGGACCACATCATCCGCAAGACCTTCGAGGCCGTGCAGGGCGCGCCCAGCGCTGTGATCCATTTCTACAACTCCACCAGCGTGGCCCAGCGCGAGCAGGTGTTCAAAAAATCAAAAAGCGAAATCAAAAAGATCGCCACCGACGGTGCGGCCCTGGTCAAACAGCTGGCCGCCGAGTACCCCGGCAACTTCCGCTTTGAATACAGCCCCGAGAGCTTCACCGGCACCGAGCCCGAATACGCGCTGGAGGTGTGCAACGCGGTGCTGGACATTCTGGAGCCCACGCCCGAAAAGCCGGTCATCATCAACCTGCCTGTCACGGTGGCCATGAGCATGAGCCATGTGTACGCCAACCAGATCGAGTACATGAGCGACAACCTAAAATACCGCAACAGCGTGGTGCTGAGCCTGCATCCCCACAACGACCGGGGCTGCGGCGTGGCCGACACCGAGCTGGCCCTCCTGGCCGGCGCCGACCGGGTGGAGGGCACCCTGTTCGGCAACGGCGAGCGCACCGGCAATGTGGACGTCATCACCCTTGCAATGAACCTGTACACCCACGGGGTGGACCCCCACCTGGATTTTTCAGACATGCCCGCCATCGTGGAGCTGTACGAGCGGGTCACCCGCATGCACGTGTATGAGCGCACCCCCTATGCGGGCGCGCTGGTGTTCGCCGCCTTCTCGGGCAGCCACCAGGACGCCATCGCCAAGGGCATGAACTGGCGCAAAGAGCACGGCCTGCACCAGTGGACCGTGCCCTACATCCCCGTGGACCCCACCGACATCGGCCGCACCTACGACGCGGACGTGATCCGCATCAACAGCCAGAGCGGCAAGGGCGGCATCGGTTACCTTTTGCAGCAAAAGTTCGGCTACGACCTGCCCCCCAAAATGCGCGAGCACTTTGGCTATACCGTCAAGGCCGTTTCCGACCACGCCCACAAGGAGCTGCCGCCCGAGGAGGTGTTCGGGGTGTTCCGCAGCACCTACCTGAACAAGCAGAGCCCGGTCAGCGTGCAGGAAGCCCACTTCATTCAAAAAAGCGGCATTTTTGCGGTGGTGACCGTCAGCGTGAACGGCCAGGCGCGGGAATGCTCCGGCCAGGGCAACGGCCGGCTGGACGCGGTGTGCAACGCGGTAAAGGCCGCCTGCGGCATGGATTTTACCATCGAAACCTATTCCGAGCACAGCCTGGAGCACGGCTCCACCAGCGAGGCTGCGGCCTACGTGGGCCTGCGCTGGGCAGACGGCTCCACCACCTGGGGCGCCGGCACCGACACCGACATCATCCAGGCGGGCATCAAAGCGCTGGCAAGCGCCGTGAACAACAAATAAGGAGGGACGACCCATGGGAATGACCATGACCCAAAAAATCCTGGCCGCCCACGCGGGGCTGGCCAAGGTGGAGGCCGGGCAGCTGATCCGCGCAAGGCTGGACCAGGTGCTGGGCAACGACATCACCACCCCGGTGGCGATCAACGAATTCGAAAAGGCGGGCTTTAATAAGGTGTTCGACAACGCCCGCATCAACATTGTGCTGGATCACTTTGTGCCCAACAAGGACATCAAGAGCGCCCAGCAGTCCAAGCAGTGCCGGGAGTTCGCAAACAAATACGACATCCTGAATTTCTTCGACGTAGGCCGCATGGGCATCGAGCACGCGCTGCTGCCGGAGCAGGGCATCGTGACCGCCGGCGACTGCATCATCGGGGCCGACAGCCACACCTGCACCTACGGCGCGCTGGGCGCCTTTTCCACCGGCGTCGGCAGCACCGACATGGCCGCCGGCATGGCCGCCGGCACCTGCTGGTTCAAGGTGCCCGCCGCCATCCGCTTTGTGCTGAACGGGCGCTTTTCGCCCGCGGTGAGCGGCAAGGATCTGATCCTGCACATCATCGGCCGTATCGGGGTGGACGGGGCGCTCTACAAAAGCATGGAGTTCACCGGCCCCGGCGTGGGCAGCCTTTCCATGGACGACCGGCTGTGCGTGTGCAACATGGCCATCGAAGCGGGGGCCAAAAACGGCATTTTCCCGGTGGACGACGTCACGATTGGCTACATGACCGGCCGCAGCCGGCGGCCCTGGGCCGTCTACGAGGCCGATCCGGACGCGGAGTACGAACAGACCATCGAGATCGACCTTGCGGCGCTGGAACCCACGGTGGCTTACCCCCACCTGCCCGAGAACACCCACACCGCCGCCGAGGCCCAGGCGCAGCGCATCCCGGTGGACCAGGTGGTTATCGGCAGCTGCACCAACGGCCGCCTGGAGGATATGGAGGCCGCCTGGCAGCTGCTGCGGGGCAAAAAAATCGCCAGCGGGGTGCGGGGCATCATCATCCCCGGCACCATGGCGGTGTATAAGGAGTGCATCCGGCGCGGCTGGGCCGAGGCGTTTATCGACGCGGGCTGCATCGTTTCCACCCCCACCTGCGGGCCATGCCTCGGCGGATACATGGGTATTTTGGCCGAGGGCGAGCGCTGTGTTTCCACCACCAACCGTAACTTTGTGGGCCGCATGGGCCACACCGGCAGCGAGGTATACCTTGCCAGCCCCGCCACGGCGGCGGCCAGCGCCCTGACCGGTTTTATCACCGACCCGCGCACCGTCTGAAACAGCCGCGGCAAAGGCCGCTTTTAGGCTCCGCTGCCCCGTGGGGGCGGCAGGCAGCTCCGTTCGGATCAGCTTTTTATAAGGAGGCACAAACAATGCAAGCCACCGGCACCGTACATAAATACCCCGACAATGTGGACACCGACGTGATCATCCCCGCCCGCTACCTGAACAGCCAGAACGCCCGGGAGCTGGCCGCCCACTGCATGGAGGACATCGACAAGGGCTTCGTGCACCGGGTAAAGCCCGGCGACCTCATGGTGGGCGGCTGGAATTTCGGCTGCGGCTCCTCCCGCGAGCACGCGCCCCTGGTGATCAAGACCAGCGGCGTGGCCTGCGTGGTGGCCAAAAGCTTTGCCCGCATCTTTTACCGCAACGCCATCAACATCGGCCTGCCCATCCTGGAATGCGAGGAGGCCAGCGAGGCCATTGCCGCGGGCGACGAGGTGAGCGTGGATTTCGACACCGGCCTCATCACCGACCACACCACCGGTCAGACCTTTCAGGCACAGCCCTTCCCGCCCTTTATCCAGCAGATCATCGCCGCGGGCGGGCTGATGAACAGCATCAAACAGCAGTGAGGAGCAGCAGCATGGAAAAAACGATCGCAGTGATCCGGGGCGACGGCATCGGCCCCGAGATCGTAAACGAGGCCATCAAGGTACTGAACAAGATCGCGGCAAAATACGGCCATACCTTCCGCTATGTGGAGGTGGACATGGGCGGCGCCGCCATCGACAAATGGGGCGAGCCCCTGCCTGCCGCCATGCTGGAGCGGTGCCTTGCAGCCGACAGCGTTCTGCTGGGCGCGGTGGGCGGCCCCAAGTGGGACGGTCTGCCCGGCGATCAGCGGCCGGAAAAGGGCCTTCTCGCCCTGCGGGCGGGTATGGGCCTGTATGCCAACAACCGCCCCGCAAAGCTTTGGCCCCAATTGGCCGCCGCCAGCCCCTTAAAGCCCGGCATCGTGCAGCAGGGCATCGACTTTGTGGTAGTGCGCGAGCTGATCGGCGGGGTGTACTTCGGCAGCCACACCACAAGCCAGGAAAACGGCGAGGCCAAGGCCACCGACGTGATGAGCTATTCCGAGCACGAGGTGGAGCGCATCGGCCGCATCGCTTTTGAAACGGCCCGCAAACGCCGCAAAAAGGTGGCCAGCGTGGACAAGGCGAACGTACTGGACACAAGCCGCCTGTGGCGCCGGGTGATGCACCGGCTGGCCGAAGAATACCCGGACGTCGCTTACAGCGATGTCCTGGTGGACAACGCCGCCATGCAGATCGTAAAGGACCCCAGCCAGTTCGACGTGCTGGTCACCGAGAACATGTTCGGCGACATTTTGTCGGACGAAGCCAGCATGATCACCGGCTCCATCGGCATGATCCCCTCCTCGTCGCTGGGCCAGGGCAGCCGCGGCCTGTACGAGCCGATCCACGGCTCCGCGCCCGACATTGCCGGGCAGGACAAGGCGAACCCCATCGGCACCATTCTGTCGGCGGCCATGCTGTTGAAATACAGCTTTGACCTGGACGCCGAGGCCGCCGCCATCGAGGCGGCGGTGGGCGCCGCGCTGGATGCGGGCCTGCGCACCAGCGACATGCTGGCCCCCGGCTGCAAGCCCGTGCGATGCAGCGAGATGGGCAGCGCCATCGCAGACTTTCTGTGAGTCCCCCCTACCACCACCAAAAGGGCGCTCTCGGCTTTGATGCCGGGAGCGCCCTTTTTCGTTCAGCCCCCGGGTGCTGGGGCGGCCGCTTCGGCGTTTGCCGCGGCGGGGCAGGCGGCGCATCGCACGCAGCGCGCCCCCATGCCCGCCTGCGGGGGCTGCTTTGCCGCCCACAGCAGCCGCTGGGTGCACAGGGCCAGCCCCGCCGCCAAAGCCACCTGCGCCAGCAGCAGGCCCTTGGCCTGTACCTCCCGCAGGGTGGGCGGCAGGCTGAACCACTCCTCGGCTTGCGCCGCCAGCCGCTGCGCAAGGCCGGTCCAAAAGCCAAAATCGCTCCAGCGGCCGGGCAGCAGCCACCCGGGCACAAGGCCCAGCAGCACGGGCAGGGCCAGGGCCGCCCCCACAAGGGCCAGCAGCCAGAAGCTCTGCCGCGCAAGGGGCGGCCAGCTGCGGCTCCAAAGCGCCAGGCGCACCAGGGCCGCCAGCGCCAGCACTGCCGCCGGCAGCCAAGCGGCCAGAACGGCCAGCGAAACCAGCCCCTCGCCGTACACCATAAAGTCCGGTGCGCCAAGGCCGCAGTTCTGGGCAAAAGCGCGGGCCTCCTCGGCCGTCAGGCCGGCCGCCGCCAGCTCCACGGCGGTAAATGCGCCGGCAGCAGGGCGGCTGGCGGCCAGCACAAGCGCCTTTTTTTCGCGAAAGACCCCGCGCACCGTGCGCACCGCCCCCTCCACCTCCAGCCGCTGGCCCACCGCGTCCAGGCTGCCCCAGAGCTGCCAGGCCAGCGCCCCGCTCACCGCGCAGCCCGCCTCGTCCCACGGGCCGGGGGCCGTGCCCGCCAAATATTCGCCGGGGAACACCTGCGCCGCCTCGCCCCAATACCACAGGACTCCCGCGTCGGCAGCCTGGGCCGGCCCTTTCAGCGCGGTGGTTCCCTGCCGCCAAAAGGTGGGGCTCACCGTCCGCTCTCTCTGCGCACCGGCCGCATCGTCCAGCGCTGCCTCCACCTGTCCGGCCGTGAGGGGCCGGGCGTACCGCAGGCTCAACGGCGCGGCATAGAGCCGCCCAAGCCGGGCGGCTCCTCCAAAGGCCAGCAGCTCCAGCACCACGAAAGCCAGCATCCACAAAAGAACCGGCAGCCGGCGGCCCGCCCGCGCGCTCATGCCGCCACCCGCACCCGGTCACCGGGCCCCACCGCCCGGCTGGCCGAGGCGATCACCGCATCGCCCGGCTGCAGCGCGCCGCTCACGGCCACCAGGTCGTCGCCGGCCTTTTCCACCGTGACCGGCAGCTTTTCCACCAGGTTCTGCAGCCCCAGCACCGTGTTTTGCCGGCGCACCAGCAGCACATAGGCGCCGCCTGCGCTGTAGTGCACCGCGCCGGGGCTCACGCAGCAGGCAGCCTCGGTGCGGAAGAGTGTGAGCTTCACCTCTGCACTGCCCGCTTTCCAGTTTTGGTCGGCAGGCAGGGCGAGGGCGGCTTTGGCAGCGCCCCCCTCCCCTTCCACCAGCACGGGCAGTGCCAGCGAAGCCTTGGTCTGCCCCTGCGTCACCTCGGCCTGCGCGCCCTCTTTCACCTGCTTTGCCTGTTCCGGCGTGAGTTCCAGTTCCAGCCTGTACCCCGCCTCTGTGCTGGCCAGCAAGCCTGCGGCGGCGGCGCTGGGCTGGCCGGGCACAAGCTCCAGCCGGGTGAGCAGCCCCTCCTGCGGCGCAGTCAGGGTGCAGCCCGCCGCAAGCAGCGCTTCCAGCGCCTCGTTCGCCTTTTTCTGCTCGCTCACCTGCACCCGCACCAAAGCCGCCTCCGCCGCGTTTGTTCCGGCGGCCTGCTTTGCATCCTCCACGGCCTGCAGGTAGGCGCGCTTTGCCGCTTCCAGCGCAAGGCGCGCCCGGGTCAGCGCCTGCTCGGCGGCCCGGCGCGCTTCGTCGCCGGCGTCGTCGTCCGCCATCAGGCGGTCATATTCCTCCAGGGCCCAGCGCTCGGCGTATTGGGCCTCCTCCAGCCCGGCAGCCTCCACCGGCGTTTCGCGGCCAAGGGCCGCCAGCTGTGCGTTCAGCTTTTGCAGCTGTGCTTTCCCCTGGCGCAGGGCCAGTTTCACCTCGCCCTCGTCAAAGGCGGCGATGGGCTGGCCCGCCGTAAGGGTCTGGCCCGGCTGTGCCAAAAGGCTCTGCACGGTGAGTCCGGCCGGGCAGCCCAGAGGCAGGCTGGCCAGAGGCTCCACCACACCGGCCAAAGCCTCGGTGCGCATTACGCTGCCCCGCCGCGCGCTCTCCAGCGCCACAACCGGCATCAGCGCCCCCGCCGCGCCCCGGGCCACCAGCGTGAGCACCAGCACCGCCGCGAAAAAGCGCAGCACCCGCCCCAGCGCGCGGGCCTGCTGTGGGTCGCCGGGCTGCGGGAGGCGCCAGCGCCGCACAGCGCGCAGCGCCCGCTTGATGGTCTGCATTTTCTTCACTCCTTCACACCGCTGGCCTGGATGCCCAGCTCAAGATATTTTTGGCCGAATAAAAAAATGAGCGCCGCCGGGGCCAGCATCATCAGGCTGGCCGCCATGCACAGGCCCAGGTTCTCCGCGTTGATGCGGGGCAGATAGAGCGTCAACGGCCAGATGCTCTGGTCCTTTAAAAACACCATAGGCTGCTCCACTGCGTTCCATGCCTCCAAAAAGCCCAGCACCAGCGCCGCCAGGATGCCCGGCGCGCCCAGCGGCAGCCCTACCCGCCAAAAGGTGGTAAAATGCCCTGCCCCGTCCAACGAGGCCGCCTCCAGCAACGCCCAGGGCACTGCGTCAAAACCGCGTGCCATAATAAACACCGGGAACGCCGAAAACGCCCCCGGCAGGATGATGGCCCACACGGTGTCCATCAGGCCCAGGCGGTACAGCACCAGGTAGCTGGGCACCATGGTCACCTGAAAGGGCAGCAGCATGAGCGCCATGTACAGCGCCGTGAGCGCCCCCCGCCCCCGAAAACGCAGCCGCGAGAGCGCCCACGCCGCCGGCGCCCCCACCAGGAACTGCCCCAGCACCTGGGGCAGCACCTGGGCGCAGGTGTTCCAAAACATCACAAAGAATTCCGGCGTGTCCAGCAAAAGCTGGGCCAGCGGCTCCAGGGTGGGCCAGCTGGGCAGCAGGGTCCAGGCGGCGCTGCCCGCGCGGCCGGTGAGCACCGGCCCCAGCAGGGTGTCCAGCTCGTCCAGCGGCATCAGGCTGCCGCCGGCCATGAACCACAGCGGCCCCCACACCAGCAGCGCCAAAGCTGCCAGCAGCAGCCAAAAAAACGGGTGGGCGCGGCGCTTCATTCCTCTCCCTCCCTTCGCAGCAGGCGCTGCCACAGCAGAATAACGCTCAGAAGCACCAGCGCCACCAGCACCGCGGCAGCGGCCAGGCGGCCCATGTCCAGCTTTAAAAACCAGTTGTTGAACAGATGCTGTAAAAGGTAGATGCTGTCGCTCTGGGGGTAGCTGCCCGCCACCAGATACGCCTCCCGAAACACCTTGAAGGTGTTCAGCAGGCTCAGCACTGCGGTCAAAAACAGGGTGGCGCTGAGCTCGGGCAGGGTGACGCGCCAAAAGGTGATCCAGCGGCCCGCGCCGTCCACGGCGGCGGCTTCGTACACGCTCTCGGGGATGCCGTCCAGCCCCGCCAGCCATAAGATCATATCGTAGCCGCTGTTTTTCCAAAGGTAGGTGCCGATGAGCACCCAAAAGGCCGCCCCGGTGCCCATAAAATCCACCGGGGCCAGGCCCAGGCCCGAAAGCGCGGCGTTTACCAGGCCGTTTTGGTGGAACAGCGCCTGCCACAGCAGCGCGATGCTGGCCACCGGCACCGCCATGGGCAAAAGGTAGCTGGTCTTGAACGCCCGGCCCGCCGGGCGCACCGCCCGCACCAGCAGCGCCAGCGCAAGGCTTGCGGCCAGCAGCAGCGGCAGGCACACATAGATGAACCGGGCGGTATTTTTTGCCGCCAGCTGAAACGCCGTGTTGCCCAGCACCGAACGATAGTTCTCAAGCCCCAAAAACGCGGTTCCCGGGGCATTCGTAACGCTGCGCCGCACGGTCTCGGCCAGCGGCAGCAAAAGCAGCAGCCCCAGCCCCGCCGCGCTCGGCGCCAGAAAGGCGGCGGCCGCCGCCCCCTCGCCCCGCGCCGGTTTTTTTCTCATTTCAAAGCGCTTCACGGCCGCCGCCCCCCTTTTCATCCGGGTGTTCAGGCCCGGAACGCACTTTTTACCGCTGTTCGGCCAGATACAGCCCCACCGCCTGCTCAAACTGGGCCGCCGCGCCGTCCAGGTCCACGCTGCCTTCGCACAGCGCTTTCACCGCTTCAAAGGCCGCCTCGGTCACCGCGCTGGGCGCCAGCATAGGGCCGGTGAGCTGTTTCAACAGCGTGGTGGGGTCGTAAAGGCTTCTGTTCAGGTCAACGGAATTGAGCATCCCGGCCAGCGCGGCAAGCTGCGCGGCAAACCCCGCCCTGGTGGTGGGCATACCGGTTTCCAGCAGGGTATTCTGCACCTCGCTGCCCAAAAGGGTTTTCACAAAATCCCCCGCCTCGGCCTGGTGGCTGCCAGCGCTGTTCACCCCGGCCACCACCTGGGGAACGTAGGCGCTGCCCTCCAGGCCGGGGAACGGCCGCGCTTCGCCCGGGCCCTCAGGGCCGCCCTTCACCGCCTCGGTTCCGGCAAGGGTGTTTTCCAGCAGCATGCAGCCCAGCTGCGCCCCGCCCATATTATAGCTGAACATCTCGCTGCTGAGGTTATAGGTGAAGTCTCCGAGCGATACGCCCAGTGTGCCGCCGCTTGGCGTATCGCCCTTTGCTGCAAGGCCGTAGCGCCCGTCAATGGTCGCCATTGCCCCTGCAAACCGGCGGAAGGCCGCGCCGTCTGCAGCGCCGTCTTCTGCCAGCACCGCCGGGGAGCTGGCCGCCCACATCAGGTCAAACGCATTGCGCAGGGTGTCGAAATACAGCACCGGCCGCTGCTCGGCCGGGTGCTTTTCAAAAAGCCCCTCCCCGTTCGGGCCCACCTGCCACGGCGCAGGCCCCGCGGCCACCAGCGCGGCAAGCTGCTCCAGGTCCTGTGCCTGATCCAAAAGTTCCCCGCTGCCCACCAGCAGCGGAAGCGCGAACTGTGCGGGCACCATGCAGAGCTTTCCTTCGGTGCGGAAGGGCTCCACGAACACCGGCTCAAAGGCCGCCGGGTCCACAAGGCCGCTCAGGTCCGCCAGCATGCCGTTTTTCGCAAGGCTTTCGGCGGGCAGCCCATCCAGGATCAGCACATCCGGCCCCTGGCCGTTCAAAAGCTCGGTGTTCAGGGCGCGGATCGCGTCCTCCGCCGTCTGGCCGGCGCCCTCGGGCAGCGCGATCTCCAGGTTCACATCCACCTCCGGGTGCTCCCGGTGATACTGCCGCACCGCCAGGCGCAGCATCTCGTGGTCCTCCAGGCTCCACACCCGCAGGGTCGCTGCGGCCTGGCTGGGCACCGTGCTGTCGAACTTGTAACGGTAAAGCGCCCTGCCGCTGCTGCTTTGCAGCAGCATCACGATGCACTCCCCGCTGAGCACCTGCAGCCCCTCCACGCTCATGGTGGGGTCGCCGAAGGTAAACGCCCCGCCCTCCAGCAGCACCTGGGGCAGGTTCCCCCCAAAGGGAATCTTGCGCAGGCCGGTGCTGTCCAGAAAATACAGTTCCCCGTCCAGCGCCGCCATGCCGAGCACCTGTTCCGCAAACAGCCCGGTGCCGTCCATGGTTTCGCGGGTGGCCCCGGTCTCAATATCCACCGCCTGGCAGCTCTTTGTATGATCCCGCACGTACAGGGTGTCGCCGCTCACGGCCGCCCGGTACATGTCGCCCAGGTCGGCGATCAGGTTGCCCTGTCCGTCGCAGATCTGCGCGCCCTCTCCCAGGCTGACTGCCGAGCCATCTCCCATCTCAAAAACAGAGTAGTCAATGTAGACCCGCTGTGCGCTCAGGGCCTTCAGCTGGACTGAAAAGAACCTGTTTTCCCCCGTATTCTGGTCCAGCGCGGCCACCTTCACCCCGGTCACCTCGCCCTCCGGGCTGATGCGATAGAGCTTCCCCTTGCGGTCTGCCGCCCAAATGGTCCCATCCGGCGCACAGTCTGCCGCAGAGGGCTTCTCCTCCAGTTCCGCCAGCCAGGCAAGGGGCGCCTCCTGCCAGGTATCGCCCCCGTCGGCGGAATCCCACCGGAGCGCGTTCTGCAGATCCAGCACCACCAGGGCGCCGTCTTTCCCCCGGCACAGAATACCCTTTTCCAGGCTGGGGCTGCCGGGCAGCTCCAGCTCCTTTTCCACAAAGCGGCCCATCGCCGGGCCGCCCGCGGGGCCGCTGCTGGTGGGCTTTACCGCCACACAGGCGGTGAACAAAAGCGCGGCCGCCAACAGGGTGCAGCCTGTCTGCCTTATTTTTTTCCACATATTCATTTTCCCCTTTCAAAGTGTCCTGAGGTCAGTATACCGCCCCGTTCCTAAAATTTGCATGGGAGCGATTTTAGGAAAATTTGAGCCGGCGGGTGTATAATGAAGTTATACAATTTAAAGGGAGACAAGCTTCATGCGCATTTTACTGGTGGAGGACGACGAGGCCCTGCGGGGCGCGGTGGAATTGCAGCTGCGCAGCCAGGGCTGGCAGGCGGAGGCCTGCGGCCGGGGCGACGACGCGGAATATTACTGGCGGGAGGGCGGCTACGACGCGGTGCTGCTGGACCGGATGCTTCCCGGCCTGGACGGCCTGACCCTTTTGCGCCGCATGCGCGCCGGGGGCGACGCCACCCCCGTGCTGCTGCTTACCGCCCTGGCGGACATCGGCGCCCGGGTGGACGGGCTGGATGCCGGGGCCGACGACTACCTGCCCAAGCCCTTCGACATGCGGGAGCTGCTGGCACGGGTGCGGGCGCTGGGCCGCCGGGCGGGCGCCGGGGCTGAAACCCTGACCTTTGGTGATCTGACCTGGCTGCCCGCCAGCCTGCTGCTCACCGGCGGGGCCGGCCAGTGCACCCTTACCCGCAAGGAGGGCGAACTGCTGGAGGCTCTGCTGCGCCAAAAGGGCGGGGCGGTGAGCCGCAGCGCACTGTTTGCGCGGCTCTGGGGCGCGGGTGCCGAGGTGGACGACGCCTGCCTGGACACCTATGCCTATTATCTGCGCCGCCGGCTGCGGGCCGTGAGCGCACGGGTGAGCCTGGTAACGGTGCGCGGCGTGGGTTACCGGCTGGCGGAGGATCCATGTTAGCGGCCCTGCGCCGCCGGCTGTGGCTGCTCATGGCCTGCCTCACCGGCGCGGTGCTGGCGGCGGCGCTGTTTGCGGCCTGCCGCATGGCCCAGGGCCAGCAGCGCCAGGCCGGCAGCGCCGCTTTTCTGCAGCTCTGCGGCCAGCTTGCCCAGCAGGTCGAGAGCGGCGCCGCGCTGCACTCCGGGCAGCTTGCCCGGTTTGAAGCACAGCACGCGCTGGTGATCCGGATCACCGACAACGGGTTCCCCGTGTCCATCCTCGGGGGGTGGCTCGAACCCGGGGAAAAAGCGGCGCTGCTCGCCCAGGCCCAGGGGCAGGCCCCCGCCGCCCTGCCCCTGTTCGGCGCGGCCCAGCCCTGGCTGTTCCAGGCGAACGGCCAAAGCTACCGGGCGCTGGCCGCCCGCATCCCCATGGCCCGGGGCGCCTGCGAGCTTCTGCTTTTGCAGGACCTCGCAGCAGAACAAAAGGCGCTGCGCTGGACCGCGCTCACCTTTTTTGCCCTGTTCCTGGGCGGGCTGTTCACGCTTTGCGTTGTCAGCCGGATGCTGGCGGGCCTGGCCGTGCGGCCCACCGCCAAAAGCATTCAGCGCCAGGCGGATTTTGTGGCGGCGGCCGGCCACGAGCTGCGCAGCCCGGTGGCGGCCGTTCGGGCAAACCTGGAGGTGATGGCCGGCGCTTCGCCCCCCGAAGCCGCCCGCTGCCGGGCCGCCGCCCTGGCCGAAACAAAACGTCTGGGCCGGCTGGTGGAGGACCTGCTGGTGCTGGCCGGTGCAGACGCCGCCCGCCTGCGCTGGGCCCCCGGCCCGGTGGACGCGGACAGTGTGCTGATCGAGGCTTGCGAACGTTTTCGCCCTTTGGCGCAGCAGCAGTGCCTCCAGCTGGAACTGCAGCTGCCCGAGGCGCCGCTGCCCCCCGTGCGGGGCGACGCCGAGCGCCTGCAGCAGATCCTTGCCATCCTGCTGGAAAACGCCCTGCGCTATGCGCCGCCGGGCAGCAGCATCGGGCTGCAGGGCGAGGCAGCGGGGCGCTGGGTGCGCTTTTCAGTGCAGGACCAGGGGCGCGGCGTGCCGCCGGAGGCCCGGGCGCATATCTTCGAGCGTTTTTACCAGGCGGACCCCAGCCGCACCGACACCGGCCACTATGGGCTGGGTCTGTCGGTGGCGGCCGAGCTGGCCGGGCTGCACGGCGGCTCGCTCTCGGTGGCGGCCGCCCGGGGCGGCGGGGCGCTGTTCACCCTGGAATTGCCCGCCGCGGCTTTGTGACCCGGGCCAGGCGCCCCCGCTCTGTGGGGTGGCCGGCCGGCGCGCCTGCTCCGGCTGCCGCGCCTCTTCCGGAATGCGCCCCTGTGGGCCGCCCCTTCCGTCCGGTGTGCCGGGCAGGGCTGCCTTTTACGCCGCGCTTTCCCCGCTGCATAGCAAACGGCCCGCCGGGCTTCCGGCGGGCCGTTTGCTATGCATTTCAGAGCGCGTTTTCACAGTTCAGCCGGGAATGGCCCCATCCCGCCGCATGCGGCGGACCTGCGCTGTGCCAAACACCGGCGCGGCGCTCCCCTTTCAATATTCCGCGCGCATCACCGCTTCGCCCTCCAGGGTCTTTGCGGTGAACACCCCATTTTCGTATATCATGTAGCTGTGGGTGCCGTCCTTCGGGATGGACAGGCTGCCCGGGTTCAGGATCAGGGTGCTCCCCTGCCACGCGGCGTATTTTGTGTGCACATGCCCAAACACAAAGGCGCTGCCCGCCGGCAGCGGGGGCAGGTGCGCAGGGTCAAACAGGTGGCCGTGGGTGGCGAAAAGCGATTTGCCCGTTTCCAGCCAAAGGGTGGTGTAGTCGGCCATCAGGGGGAATTCCAGCACCATCTGGTCCACCTCGGCGTCACAGTTGCCCCGCACGGCGATGATCCGGTCCTTTAAGCCGTTGAGCATGGGGATCACCCGCTTGGGGTCATACTCCCGCGGCAGATCGTTGCGGGGGCCATGGTACAGCAGATCGCCCAGCAAAAGCAGCTTGTCCGGCTGCTCTTTTTCCACAAGCTCCAGCAGCTTTTCACAATACCAGGCCGACCCGTGCAGATCCGAGGCAATGAGCAATTTCATGGGGCTTCACTCTCCTTTTTCGATGGGACGGGCGCAAAGCTGGGGAAACGCCCGTCCGGCACAAGATACACAACGCCTGCCAACAGCCACACCGTAACATTTACACAGGGCCACATCAAGTGGGGTTCCATAAAACCGTGGGCCAGGAATGCCAGGCAGCACACACTCTCGGTAATGCGGCCATTTTTAAGCAGCTTCCACAGCAAAAATGCAAACCCCGCCCATACCAAAAGGCTGGCCACCGGGCCGCCGCTGAACCACCAGCCCAGATAAAGATTGTCGATGATGGCGCCCTGCAGATCCGCCTGCCCCGCAATGCGGGGCGTCAGCTTCAAAAGCGCTTCATGCCCTAAGTACAGCCTGCCGGTAAACAGTCCGTTAAGCGTTTCCAGCAAAACATTGTCCGGGGTGTAGGCCCAATGCATCCAATAGCTCGCGCCGAACGCCAAAAACGGGCAGGCCGCCAGCAGGCCCCGCACCAAAGCAGGGCCGAAGATGCGGGGCAAAAAGCGCGCCGCCAGCATACCAGCCAGCAGCAGCGCCAGGCACACGGTCCCGCCCCGGCTGTCCGGTCCGCGGTCGCAGAAAACCGTGACCGCCCCCAACAACACAAAATCGTACCATTTCAACCGTTCCGCGCGCCGCCAGCATACATACATCACCGCCGCGCCCAGCAAAAACGCCCCCAGTAAATTGGGCCAGCCGTAACCAAAGCTGTTGCGGGGCCGGCCGCCCTCCAAAAGCAGCGTGGGGATCCACCCCAGCGCCGCGCCGGTCATCACCACCGCCAAGCTGGCCGCCCCCACCGCCAGGCACACCTTCAGCGGGCGGCGCAGCGGAACATCCTTGGCGGCCAGCAAAAACAGAACACCCAACATGAACCATTTATTATGGTTGTTCATAAAAACCCAGCGCAGCACAAAGAACACCGGCCACGCCACCGCCAGCTGTTTGCCGGAATACCGGCTCGCCAGCAGCAGCTTGCACACAAGGGCCGCCCCATAAAGGTGGTCGATCACCAGCGCCATTGCCGCAATCGTTCCGGGCCATACCTCCCGGATCAGGCTGTTGCCAAAAAACACGCCGAACTGCAGAAGGGCCGCAGCGATCACAAACAGCCCGGGCCCCGCTGCAAGGCGGGGCCGCGGGGCCCAGCCTCCAAACAAAAGCTCCTCTGCGCCCCAGAACCGCCGGATCCCCCCGGCAAAGCTGCCCGCCCTTTGGAATGCCAGCAGCGCGGATACCGCCGCGCCGAGCAGCATCCCCAGCAGGGCGATATCCACTTGGAGATACAATGGGTCGTTCAAAAATGTTTCCAACATCCTTCTCCTCAGCTGTATTTTTTCACGATGTCCTGCATCCTGCCAAAGGCTTGTTCCATCTCTTCCACAAGCTTGAACTGGGTGCGGCAGCGCACCAGGTTGTGGGTGGAATACTGGGTCTTGAAATAGTCGTCGCCCTGCAGATAGTCGGTGAGGAAGCGGATGCCGCACTCCAGGGTAATCAGCTTTGCGCCCCAGGGCAGGTATTCCTTTTCGGCGGGGGTGAGCACGTCGCCCGCCGCCTCCAGATAGCCGCAGGTATACGCCTCGAACAGCTCCAGGTCAAAATGCACCTTTGCGAGATCCGGTTCGTCCTCGGCCGCGCGGGTGGCGCCGAAGCGGATGGAATCGCCGTAGTCGTTCAGGGCAAGGCCCGGCATAATGGTGTCCAGATCAATGATGCACAGGCCCTTGCCGGTGGCGGCGTCGAACAGGATGTTGTTGAGCTTGGTGTCGTTGTGGGTTACCCGCAGCGGCAGGCTGCCGCTGCGCAACTGCTCCATCAGCACGCTGCAGTCCGCCCGGCGCGCCAGCACAAAATCGATCTCTTTTTTGCAGGTGCGGGCGCGGTTTTTCACATCCCGCTCCAGGGCCCGTTCAAAATTGGCGAGCCGGTCCTCGGTGTCGTGGAATTTGGGGATGGTCTCATACAGGGTATCGGCAGGGTAGCCGTCGAGCTGTTTCAAAAATCGGCCAAAGCTGCGGGCCGACTGATAGAACTGCTCGGGGGTTTCCACGCTCTGGTAACAGACCGAATCCGGGATAAAGTTATAGCAGCGCCAGGGCTGGCCCTGGGTGTCCTCAAAATAATTTTCGCCGGATTTCGTCTTGATATAGCTCAGGGTTTCGCGGTCCGGGTCGCCGCCGTTCTCGCGGATGATCCCCCGCAGGTACTCGGTCACGCCAAAAATATTCGCCATCACCTCGCCCGGGTTTTTGAACACGTGCTTGTTGACCCGCTGCATCACATACCGCAGTTCGTCCTTGCCGCCCTCTGCGGGCATGTACACCGCGTAGGTCTCGTTGATGTGCCCCGCGCCGAACGGGCGCACATAGCTGCACTGGTTTCCAAACCCAAAGGCGTAGAGCGCATCCTCCAATTCGCGGGTGCCCACCCCGTCGATGCGGCGGCGCGCGGCAAAAATCACCTCGCCCGCCTCCACCTTGCGCCAGGCCCCGATGCGGCAATTCGCCTTTACCACGCTGCCCAGGCCGATGTGGGCCCCATCTTCCACAACCGCGTCGTGATCCACAATGGCCCCGCAGTTCACAAGGCAGCCCTTGCCCAGCACCGTGTGGGTATTCACCACCGCGCGCTGCATCACAAAGCTGCCCGCACCGATGACCGCGCTGGGGCTCACCACCGCCGAGGGATGGATGATGGTGGGCACCACAAAATCCGCCTCCAGCAGCTTTTCCACCCAGTGCACCCGCATTTTATTGTTGCCGAACGCCGCCACAGCACAGGGGTACTCCCTGCGCAGGGCCTTGTAATCCACCAATTTGCCGATCACCGCCGGCTCCTTGGCCGCGTCGTCCAGCATGGCGATGCGGTCGAACTGGCGGGTGGCCTGGGCGTTCTCGTAGATCATATGCCCAAAGCCGCCCGCTCCCAAAATCAAAAGATTGGGCATGGCGCACTCTCCTTTTCCGCGGCGCTTCCCGGGCGCCGCGCTTATGTAGTTCTATTATACGTAAAAACGCCGCCCGTTTCAACCAAACGGGCGGCGTTTTTGCGCTGCGGTGCAAAAGCTAGCAGAACCAGAGGGTGTTTTGGTCGCCGTCCATCACGGCGCGGCGCCCGATGGGCAGGATTGCATGGTTTTCACCGTGGCCGAAGTCGTCGCAGCAGATCACCGGCACCTTGTGCTTTTGCCCAAAGCGGGCCAGGCGCTCCCGCAGCTCCGGCTGGGCGGCGGTGGAGTAATGGCCGAACAGCAGCCCGCTGATCTGGCGCGCAAAATCGCTCTGCTCCAGGTGCGAGAGCAGCATGCTCACATGGGCCACGTTGTGGAAGGTTTCGTGATCCTCCAAAAAAAGCAGGTAGCGGGCGGCCGGGTCGGTCCTGAAATAGCGGCTGCCCGCCAGCAGCGCCATGTTGCCCGCATAGCCTCCCAAAAGGATGCCCTCGCCCACGCCGCCGTGCAGCGCACAGCGTTCGCCGTTGCTCACAAAGGGCCCGGCTTCGCCCTTTATGATGTGCTGTTCGAACTGGGCCCGGTCGTAGGCGCTGGGGCGGGCCGCCACGCCGGGGGTCTGGCCGTAATAGGTCACCAGCCCGGTGTTTAAGTAGATCGCCGCCAAAAGCGAGGTGCCGTCGCTGTAGCTCAAAAACAGCTTCGGGTGCGCCTTGATGGCCTCAAAATCCACCAGGGGCAGCAGCTCGGCCGCCCCCTCGCCCCCGCCAAACAGGATCAGCTTTACCTCGTCGTCGGCCGCCATAGCGTTCAGGTCGGCCGCGCGCTCGGTCTCGGCGGCAAGGTAGCCGTAGGTGGCTTTATACAGGTTTCGGCCCCGTTTTACCCGGTAGCCCTGCCGTTCAAGGCAGCGGATATTCTCTTCATACACCGCCCGGTCCGGCACCTGGCTGGGGGCGATGATCCCAATGGTGTCGCCCCGCCGCAATCGCTGTGCTGTCATTTAAAAACCGCCTTTTTGTTTTTGTCGCCCGCTTGGCAGCGCCCGGGCAGCTTTATTATAAACGCCCGGCCGCCGGTTTTCAAGCCGCGCCAAAAGCAGCCCCGTGTCTTTGCGGGCCGCGGGGCCGCCTCACGCACTCAATTCCTGCTTTTCCCGTGGCCTCCATGCCCGGCCTGCAGCATGTAGATGGTGGGCACCACCACCAGGGTGAGCACGGTGGACACCAAAAGCCCGAACAGCAGAACGCTTGCCATGGGGGCGGTCATGGGGTCGCCCGCCGCCACCAGGGGCACAAGGCCAATGCAGGTGGTAATGCTGGACAGCATAATGGGCCGAAAGCGCTGGCGCACCGCGTCGCGGCAGGCCTCGCGCACCGGCGTGCCGGCCCGGCGCTCGGCGTCGATCACCTCGATCAGCAATATGCCGTTGTTCACCACCACGCCGAACAGGCTCACAAGCCCCAGCAGGGCCATAACCTGGATGTCCATGCGGAACAGCCACAGCCCAAGGCAGCAGCCGATCAGGCTCAACGGGATGCTGGTGAGCACGTTCAGGGGTTTTGCAAAGCTGCGGAACTGCAGCAGCAGGATGATATAGATGGCCAGCACCGCAAAAACGGCGGCAATGCCCAGGCTTGTGACCAGATCCAGCATGTTGCTGGTTTCCCCCCGCTCGGTCACAGTGAGCCCTTCCAGCTCCGCCCCGTCCAAAAATTCGCTCTGCAGCCTGCTTTCCAGCTTGGCGGCCGAATAGCCGGGCAGCACCCCTGCCAGCACGTCCACATACCGCTGGCCGTTGTAATGCCGGATCAGCGGGGTGCTGGGCTCCAGCCCGATCCCGGCCACCTGGCCCAGCAGCACCTTGCTGCCGCTCACGCTGCCCACGATGGGCAGGTTTTGCAGGTCTTCCAGGCTCTCCACATTTGCCCGCACCACAATATCCATATCGCGGCCGCCCACGGTGTACTGGCTGGCGGCGGCCCCCATCAGGCTGGTGTTGAGCTGTTTGATCACATCGTATTTCAAAAGGCCGTAGCCGGACAGGCGCTCGCTGTCCAGGCTGACCTTGTATTGATACTGCGGCACCACGGCGTTGGTTCGCACGTTGTCGGTGCCGGGCAAAGCGCGCAGGGCCTCGGCGATCTGCTCGGCCGCGGCGTTGATGCTGTTTTGCTCCTCGCCGCTCACGGTGAGCACAATCTTTGCGTCCGTGGGCATCGAGTATTCCAGGCATTTCACCTCCACCACGGCGCCGGCGACCGCTTCGTCCATGCCGGCCTGCAGGTGCCGGGCCGCGGCGTCGGTGCCGCCATACCGCTTCACTTCGTCCTCATTGAGCTGCAGCATAAACTGGGCCGCGTTGCTGGCGGGGGCCATGCTGGGCACCGTGAGGAAAAAGCTGGGCAGCCCGCTGCCCACCGCGCTGGTATAATGCTCCACCAGCGGGTCCTCGTCCAGCAGCGCACCCACTTTTTCGCAGATGCGGCCGGTCTCGGAAAGGCTCATGGTTTCGCCCGAAACGTTGATGTACAACACGGGCTTTGCGCTGCCCGGGAAGAACTGGATGCCCAGCTGCAGCGCCAGCAGCACCGCCACCCCCAGGGTGGAAAAAGCGGCCGTTAGGGTGAGCTTTGGGTGGTTCAGCCCCAAGGCCAGCAGCCTTTCAAAAAAGCGGCGCACCACCCCGGACCGGGCCGCCCGGCCCGGCGGTTCGGGGGTAAAAAAGAACGAGGCCAGCACCGGGATCAAAAACATAGCCACCAGGTAGCTTGCCCCCAGCGCCGCAATGACCACGGTGGGAATGGCCCCCGCCACCTGGCCCACCACGCCCGGCACAAAATAGATCACGCTGAAGGTGACCACGGTGGTGAGGGTGCTGGTGAGCACCGGCACCGCCGTCACGCGCACCGCCCCCAGAATCGCCTCCTGCCTTTCCTGCCCGGCGTTCAGGTTCTGCTGGATCGCCTCGCTGATGACCACCGCGTTGTCCACCAGAATGCCCAGGCTCACAATGAGCGCCGCGATCGAGATGAACTGAAACTCAATGGAGAGCAGCTGCATTACGATAAAGGTCATCAGGATGCTCATGGGCAGCGCCACGCTGATGACCAGCGCATTGCGCACCCGCACCCCCAGCATAACCACCAGCACAATCAGAAGGATGCTCTCCAACAGATTCAGGATAAAGCTGTTGATGTTGTTCTCAATGTCCTGGGGGGCATACATGACCTCGTGGAAGATCAGATCTTCGGGCATTTCGGCCTTGATCCCGTCCAGGGTGCGGCGCAGCTCCTTGCCGATGTTCACCGCATTCTCGCCCTTTTCCAGCTTGCCCACCAGCAGCACCGCGTCCCGGCCGTCCTGGGTGTAGTAGCTCTCGTCCGCGTCCTCGATGTAGACCTGCGCCACGTCCTTGAGCTTTACAAAGCTCAGCGAATCCTCGGCGCCGGCCACCACGGTGTTCTCAATGTCGGCCAGGTTCTCGAACAGGCCGGAGCTGGCCACGTTGATGGAGCCGGATTCGTAGGTGATGCTGCCCGCCGGGATCGAAAGGTTCTGCGCCTGCATCAGCTGCAGGATATTCTCGATGGAAATGCCATACAGCCGCATCTGGCGGATATCGGCCTCCACCACCACCCGCTTTTCCTTTTCGCCGGCAATGCCCACGCCGGAAACGCCCTTCACCTGTTCCAGCCCGCCCTGGATCGTTTTTGCAAAGCTTTCCAGCTCGGCGGCCGAATACACATCGCTGGAAAGACTGATGATGAACGCATTGTTGGTGATCAGGTCGGTGCGCACCACGCTCTCCTGGCAGGTGGAGGGCAGCTCGCCCTGCACGTCCGCCACCGCCTGCCGCAGCTTTGTTTCCACCTCGTCGATGTACACGTCGTCGTCGTACATCACGGTGATCACACTGGCGGAGTCCATGCTCATGCTGGTGTAATATTTTACCCGGTCCAGGGTCTTGACCTTGTCCTCCAGCTTTTCGGTCACAAAGCTCTCCACCTCTTCCGGGCCTGCGCCAGGGTACACGGTGGTAATGACCGCCGCCGCAATGGTAGTGGTGGGGTTCTCCTGCTTGGGGATGATGTAGTAGCAAAACAGGCCCAGCGCCGCCACAATGACCATAAAGAACACCACGATGCCCCGGTTTTTTAAAAGGGCCCGCTCGATCCTTTCCATGCCGCCGCCCCCTAGCCCACGCTCACAGCGCTGCCGCTGCGCACGGTCTTCATGCCCTCGCTGATGACCTGGCCCCCGTTTTCCAGCCCGCTCACCAGCACCATATCGTCGCTCACGTCCAAAAGGGTCACGGTGCGGCGCACCGCCCGGCCGTCCTCCACCAGGTACACGTAATCCTCGCCGTCGTTCATCACCACGGCCAGGGGCAGCCAGGTGCCGGTGCGCTCGCCCACGCCGATCTTCACCGTGGCCATCTCCCCCAGATAAAAATCGCCCGTGTCGCCGCCGATCTCCACATCCACCGTGTAGGTGCGGGTGGTTTCGTCCGGCAGCACCGCAATACTTTTTACCACGCCGGTATACTCCTGCCCCTCCACCGTCACGGCGGCGCTCTGGCCCACGGCCAGGCTCCGCACGTCGCTTTGGGACGCGCCGAACTGCGCCACGGCTTCGTGGCTGCCCAGCACCATCACCGGCGCCAGCGGGGTAGCAAGGCCGCCCTCGCTGCCCACTACCTTTATCACATAGCCGTCCGACGCCGCTTTCAGGCGGCAGTCCCCAAGGGCCTGCACGGCGCTTTCGTAGTTGTTGCGGGCGGCGATCTGGGCGCTTTTGGCCGCGCTCAGGGCGCTCTCCGCTGCGTCCAGCCGCTGCTTTTGCAGGTTGGCCGCGGCGGAATCGCCCCCCTGGCCTTTCAGCGCGTCATATGCGGCCTGGCGGGCGGTGAGCTCGGTTTCCAGCGCCGCAAGCTGGGTCTGGGCGCTTGCGGCAAGGCCCTGGCTCGTGGTCAGCGCGGCGGCGGCAGCGGTCTGGTTTCCTTTGGCGGTTTCCAAATCCCCCTGGGCTTTCGTCACCTTTCCCTGCGCGGTTTCCACCGCCTTGTCGGCCGCGTCTTTTTCTTCCTGCGTTGCCCCTTCACCCAGCGCATCTCTATTGCTTTTTGCCGTTTCAAGCTCCTGATTCGCCGCATCCAGCGCAGTCTGAGCGGTCGTCACCTCTTCCTCCGCCGCGGCAACCTTCTGCCGGTCCGCCTCCACCCGGGCGTTGTAGCCGTCCAGTTCGGCCTGCTTTGCGTCCCGGCTGGCCTGCGCGGTATCCCGGGCGCTTTTTGCGCTGGCCAAATCGTCGCCGTTTGCCCCTTCACAGGCCTTCTCATAATCCTTTTGGGCCTCGTCCCGGGCCTTTTGGGCTGTGGCTGCAGTGCTGTCGGCCTGCTCCGCCACCCGCTTCAAATTGTCGGCCTGGCGCTGCGCGTCGTCCGGGTCGATCTCGGCCAGCACCTGGCCCTTTTGAACCGCGTCGCCCTCTTTTACATAAATGCTCCGGATGGTGCCTACAGCGCCAAAGGTGCACTGTTCGGTTGCCGCCGGCTGCACCAGGCCGGTGTAATGCAGGTAAACGTCGTTGCCGGTGGGGGCCGCCTGCAGGGTACCCACCCGGTATACCTTTTCCTCAGGGGTCTGCTGCTGGGCGCTGGCCGTGCGCCCCAGGGCCGCCCCCGTCAGGGCCAGCGCCGCCGCGCACACCGCCGCGGCAAAGGCGAGCTTGCACAGCCCGCGCCGGTTTTTCAAAAATCGCTCTTTGAGCTCAGGCATTTTGCTCCACCTCCCCCGGCAGAATCGCGCCGCTGGCAAAGCCCCGGCGCAAAAGGCCGGCCACTCCCCCCACGTGCAGCTCCAGATATCCGTCGATCAGCCGCTCCGCGTCCAGCGGCTGCGGGGCGCAGCAGGCTTCCAGCAGCACCCCCACCCCGGCGCAGAACGCCTGGCACTCGGCGTCGGCCAGCGCTTTAATCTGCTCTGCGCCGCACCCCGCCGGGCGCAGCATCCGCACAATGGCCTGGTCCACCACCTGCCGGAACCAGCCGATCAGGGTTTCGCCCGCGCTGGCGGTGTGCAGCAAAATCGCCGCGGGCTCGGGATACTGCCGGCACAGCACCGCCAGATGCACCAGAATCTCGCGCATCAGGGCGCGGAACTCGTTTTCCACCAGGCCCACACAGCCCTCGCCCTGCGGCAGGGGCGGCAGCTCGGCCTGCCCCAGGGCAAGGGCCTCGCCGCTGGCCCTGCGCACGATCCCGGCCAGCCCTTCCACCACCGGCGCGGTAATGGCCGCCACCAGCTCTTCCTTGCCGGAATAATAACGGTACAGGTTGCCCGGCGTAATGCCTGCGGCCCGGGCGATCTGGCGCATGCCTGCGCCCTCGCCGTGGCTCAGCAGCTCCTGGGTAGCGGCCTGCAGGATGCGCGCCCGCACCTCATCTTTCAAAATCTGCGGCATAAAAATGAACCTCCGTTCACGTTTGTACAATAATAATATACATCCGTTCGCTGTTTGATGTGTGAACAGGCTGTAAAAAATAGCCGCAGGAAAATAAAGGTTGTTTTTGCCCCTGCGCGCTTTCCCAAAAATTCATTTCCATAAACAAGCACAGCGAGGGGGGAACGGCAAAGCCATTCCCCCCTCGCTGTGCTTAAAGCCTTGCGGCAATGCGCAAACGCTCAGGGGCAAAGCCCCAGCTCAAACCCAAATTCGCGCAGCACCATATCCTCGGCGATTTTTTCCTCGTAAACACCGCCGGCTCTTTGAAACCCGTTTTTAACATACAGCTCCATCGCGGGCCGGTTGATGTCCACCACGAAAAGCCGCAGCCAGCAAGCGCCCTTCGCCCTTGCAAGCTCCGCCGCCCCGCGCAGCAGCACGCTGCCGAGCCCTTCTCTGCGGTGCTCCACGCTCACCCCAAGCCGGTCGATGTAAAACGCCTTTGCCTGCGGCTCTTTCCATTCCACACAGCCCGCGCCCGCGCTGGAATCGCACAGGGCGAATGCTCCCGCGATCCGGCCGTCCTTTTCCAGAATGTAAAGGCGGCGCGCCTCCACGTCAGCGGCAAAAAGCGCGCAGGGGTAAACCTCGTCCCAGATCGGAACGCCGTTTTCATCCATATGCCGGATGATCTTTTGATAGACCGCCTCGAGCTGCGGCAGATCGGCCGGTACGGCCAGTCTTACTTCCATGATCTTCTCCTTTTCAAAAGCCCGGGCAGCCGGCTGCACCGGGGCGTACCTTCAAACAGGCGGCCCGGCCGCTCACAGCCCCAGCAGCGCGCGGCCCCCGTACCACAGCACCGGCACCAAAAGGCTGGGCAGCATGTTGAGGGCCTTGGTGTGCTTGATCTTTAAAATGGACAGGCCGGACGCGGCGATCAGCACCCCGCCCACGACCGACAGCTCGCACAAAAGGCCGCCCTGCAAAAAGCCCTGCAGCGCGCTTGCCCCCAGGTAGATCGCCCCCTGCCACAAAAACAGCACGCCGGCGGCGGCGCACATCCCCACGCCGTAGGTGGACCCCAGCACCAGAAAAGTAACAAAGTCCAGCGTGGCGTTGGTAAAGAGGTAGGTGTTGTCGCCCCCCAGGGCGCTTTGGATCGGCCCCAGGATCGAAAGGGTACCCACACAGCACAGCAAAATACCGGTGGAGAGCCCCTGCGCCAGCCCCCTGCCGGACACCCGGTCCACCAGGCGCTGGAACCTTCCGTCCAGATCCAGCTTTTCGCCCACAACGCTGCCCGCGGCCAGGCTCAGAATGAACAGCACCGGAAATTCGCTGTGGGGCAGGTTGGAGGCCACGGCATTGACGCCAAGGAAAGCGGCGGCAAACCCCATGGCGTCGTACAGGGCGTTCTGATACTTTTTTCCCAGCCCCTTTTTCAGGGCGCTGCCCGCAAGGCTGCCCGCCAAAATAGCGGCGGTATTTACAAGGGTGCCCAGCATGGGGATCATAGAGTGCACGCTCCTTTTAACGGCAAAATTCAAAGCATGCTTTTTATTATACAGCGCCTGCCCGTCCGCCGCAACCGGGGCAGGGCAGCCTTTCCCCTTTTGGGGCCGCGTCCGCACAAAAAAGCGCCCGGGCCGGCGCAAAGCGATCCGCGCAGATCCGGGCACTCCTTTTTGTGCGCCACAAACGGGGGAATCCCCTGAAACAGGTTTTGGAAAAGAGCGTTCACCTGCCGTACAGCCGCAGGATGCGCCGTACCGCCTCGGCGGTGTCGGCCTCGGCCCCAAAGGCAGTGAGCCGGAAATAGCCCTCGCCGTTTTTGCCAAAGCCGCTGCCGGGGGTGCCCACCACCCCCGCGCCCTGCAGCAGATGGTCAAAAAACTGCCAGGAATCCATGCCGTCCGGGCATTCCAGCCAAAGGTAGGGGGAATTTTCACCCCCGCAAAACCAGATGCCCAGCTCTTCCAGGCAGGCCGCCAGGCACTGGGCGTTGCGCCGGTAAAGGGCGATGTTCTCCCGGCAGGCAGCCTGCCCCTCGGCGGTGAACACCGCCGCCGCGCCCCGCTGCACCGGGTAAGACACCCCATTGGTCTTGGTGGTCTGGCGGCGCAGCCACATATCATGCAGGTTCAGCCCCTCGCGCTGCAGGGTGCGCGGCACCGCCGTGTAACCGCAGCGGGTGCCGGTGAAGCCCGCCGTTTTGCTGAACGAACACACCTCGATGGCGCAGGTCTCGGAGCCCGGAACGGAGTAAATGCTGTGGGGCAGGGCGGGGTCGGCAATGAACGCCTCGTAGGCCGCGTCGAACACCAGCACCGCGCCCTGTGCGTTTGCCCAGGCCACCCAGGCCGCCAGCTGCTCCCGGGAATACACCGCCCCTGTGGGGTTTCCGGGCGAGCACAGGTACACAAGATCCGCCCTGCATCCCGGTTCCGGCAGGGGCAAAAAGCCGTTTTCCCGCACCGCGTCCAGGTATTCCACCCTGCGGCCCGCAAGCAGGCTCGCGTCCCGGTAGGCGGGGTAAACCGGGTCCTGCAGCAGCACCGTGCACCCGGGCGAAAAAAGCTCGCTCAGCCCCGCAAGGTCGCTCTTTGCCCCATCGCTGATAAAAAGGTCCTCCGGCTCCACCCGCACCCCCAGGCCGGCGTAATGCCCCGCAATGGCCTGCCGCAAAAACAGATCCCCCTGCTCTTCGCCGTAGCCGTGAAAGGTTTCCGCCCTGCCCTGCTCAAAGCAGGCCTCCGCCAACGCGGCCACCACCGGGCGGCACAGGGGCCGGGTCACGTCGCCGATGCCCAAAGAGATGATGCCCTGCTCCGGCCGGGCGGCCCGATGGGCCGCCACCCGCTTTGCCACCTCGCTGAAAAGGTAGCTGCCGGGCAGTTCGCTGAAATGGTGGTTCATCTTCATGGTGTTTCCTCCCCCGGCGCGCCGCCGGTTCAGGGGGCTTAAAGCTGCCGTGCCGCTCAGGCCCGCGGCATGGATACCCATGCACACCCGCCCTTATAAACCTTTTCCCCTTATTCCTTTACGAGATACGCATCCCGCTCGGCGCCCACCGAGATATACCGGATGGGGCGGCCTACCGCCCGTTCAAGGTATTCCACATACTCCCGTGCAGGGGCGGGCAAAGCCGCCCAGCTGCGGCAGGCCGAGATCCCGCATTTCCAGCCGGGCAGGTATTTCACCACCGGCTTTGCGGCGGCCAGCGCCCCGCCCATGGGAAAGCGGGCCGTCACCTCGCCCCCCACCTCATAGGCCTCCACCACCGGGATGCGCTCCATATAGTCCAGCACATCCAGCAGGGTGAGGGCCAGCTCGTCCGCGCCCTGGCAGGCCGCGCCGTACCGGCTTGCCACCACGTCGAAAGGGCCCACCCGCCGGGGGCGGCCGGTGGCCGCGCCATACTCGTGGCCCGCCTCGCGCAAGGCGTGCTTTTCCGCCTCGGTCATGGCCTGCTCGGCGGCAAAGGGCCCCTCGCCCACGCAGGACGAATAGGCCTTCATCACACCGATACTCCTGTCCAGCCTGCGGCCGGGGATGCCCGCCCCAATGGGCGCGTAAGCCCCGATCACGCTGGACGAGCTGGTGTAGGGGTAAATGCCGTAGTCAATGTCGCGCAGCGCGCCCAGCTGGGCCTCGAACAGTATCTTCTTGCCCGCCCGGTCCGCCGCGTCCAGGTACGCGCCCGCATCGCAGATATACTCCCCAAACTCCCGGGCATATTCGCCGCACCAGGTCCACAGCTCCTCCAGCTCCGGCGCGGGCGCGCCGTACACCCTTTCCATGGTAAGGCCCTTCCATTCCACAATGGTGGCAAGCCGTTGCTTGAGCGCCGCGTCCAGGTTCAAAAGGTCCCCCATGCGCAGGGTCTTTTTCATATATTTATCGCCGTAGGCGTAGGCAATACCCCGTCTGGTCGAACCGAACTGGCTGCCGGTCTTTGCCAGGCGGTCCTCCTCCAGGCCGTCCTCGGCCACATGGTAGGGCATGCACAGGGTGGCCCGGTCGCTGATCTTCAGGTTTTCCGGGCTCACCTTTACCCCTTGGGCACGCAGCGCGGCGATCTCCTTTTTCAGGTGGGCGGGGTCGATGACCATGCCCGCCCCCATCACGCACACCACCTCAGGCCGCAGAATGCCCGAGGGCAGCAGGTTCAGCACAAATTTGCCCCGCTCGTTCTTCACGGTGTGGCCCGCGTTGTTGCCCCCCTGGTACCGCACCACAATATCGTAATCCCGGCTGAGCAGGTCCACCATGCGGCCCTTGCCCTCGTCGCCCCAGTTGACCCCGGTGATCGCTGTTAACATATTTTTCCCCTTTCGGGCCGGGCTTTTTTGCCCGGCCTGTTGTCTCATGTCTTATTTTTGCCGGTTTGCGCCGCATTGAACCGCCCTTTGCCCGGCTGTTTTTCCGGCGGGCCGCACAACAAAAAAAGCGTTCAACAAACCCACCGTGAGATCCGGCAGGTTTGTTGAACGCCCTTGTTCACTGTGTTTAAGAATAGCACCCGGAGCGCGCGGTGTCAATAAAAGCACATTTTTTTCTTCATTTCCCACAAAGCTGAAAAGACAACCGCCGCAACTTTTTGTTCAAATGGCAAAATCCAAACATCCGCCCTTGACGGCAGGGCCCTGCGGGCTTATAATGCCCCTATCCACAGCAAAGGCGCTGCGGGCCCCGGGAACGGCGGCACCGCGGCGCCTTTCGTTTTTCCAGCCGCCTTTTGCAGGCTTTCGCGGGCATGTTGCCAACCGCACAGCCCCATAGCGGGGCCTTAACAATTATAAAAAGGAGTGAAAGGGATATGAGCAAGGTACCAGAACTGTTCGGAAGCATGGTGTTCAGCGGCAGCGTGATGCGTGACCGGCTGCCCCAGGCGGCCTGGCACTCGCTGCAAAAGACCATTCAGGAGGGCACCCCCCTGGACCCGGCCGTGGCAGACGCGGTGGCCGCCGCCATGAAGGACTGGGCGGTGAGCAAGGGGGCCACCCATTTTACCCATTGGTTCCAGCCCATGACCGGCATAACCGCCGAAAAGCACGACAGCTTCCTTCACCCGGTGGCGGGCGGGGGCGTGCTGATGGAATTTTCGGGCAAAGAGCTGGTAAAAGGCGAGCCCGACGCCTCCAGTTTTCCCTCCGGCGGGCTGCGGGCCACCTTCGAGGCCCGGGGCTACACCGCCTGGGACCCCACCAGCTACGCTTTCATCAAGGATGAAACCCTGTGCATCCCCACCGCCTTTTGCAGCTATACCGGCGAAGTGCTGGACAAAAAGACCCCGCTTCTGCGCAGCATGGATGCCCTGAGCCGCCAGGCCTGCCGCATCCTGGCCCTTTTGGGCAGCCCGGCCAAACGGGTGAACGCCGCCGTGGGGCCGGAGCAGGAGTATTTTCTCATCAACAAGGCCGACTATGCCCGCCGGCCGGACCTGCTCCTCACCGGGCGCACCCTGCTGGGCGCTCCCGCCCCCAAGGGCCAGGAGCTGGAGGACCACTATTTCGGCTCCATCCGTCCCCGGGTGAAGGCGTTCATGGCGGACCTGGACGAGGAGCTTTGGAAGCTGGGCATCTGCGCCAAGACCGAGCACAACGAGGTGGCCCCCGCCCAGCACGAGATGGCTCCCATCTTTGCCACCGCCAACATTGCCACCGACGCAAACCAGCTCGCCATGGAGGTGATGAAAAAGGTGGCCGACCGGCACGGCTTTGCCTGCCTTCTGCACGAAAAGCCCTTCGCCGGTGTAAACGGCAGCGGAAAGCACAACAACTGGTCCCTCTGCACCGATACGGGCGAAAACCTTTTGGAGCCCGGCACCACCCCTGCAGAGAACACCCAGTTCCTGCTGTTTCTCACTGCTGTGATCAAAGCGGTGGACGATTACCAGGACCTTCTGCGCATCAGTGTGGCCAGTGCAGGCAACGACCACCGCCTGGGCGCCAACGAAGCGCCGCCGGCCATTGTCAGCATCTTTGTGGGCGGCGAGCTGCAGGGGGTCGTGGACGCGCTGGTGAGCGGCCGGCCCTTTGCGGGCGCGGCCCAGCCGGACCTGGACACCGGCGCCGTGGTGCTGCCCAACATCCCGAAGGACAATTCCGACCGCAACCGCACCAGCCCCTTTGCCTTTACCGGCAACAAGTTTGAATTCCGCATGCCGGGCTCTTCCTTCAACATCGCCTGCACCAACCTGATGCTGAACACCGCCGTGGCCGAGGCCCTGCGCCTGTTTGCCGACGAGCTGGAAAGCGCTCCCAACCCGGAGCGCGGCATGGCGGACCTCATCCGGCGCGAGCTGGCGGCCCACCGCCGCATCCTGTTCAACGGCAACGGCTACAGCGCCGAATGGGAGGCCGAGGCCGCCCGCCGGGGCCTGGCGAACTACCGCACCACCCCGGAAGCCCTGGCCCATTATACCGACGAAAAAAACGTGCGCCTTTTTGCGCAGCATGGGGTGCTCACCCTGTCCGAAATGCGCTCGCGCCAACAGATCTGCCTGGGCGAATACGCCAAGGCGGTGCGCATCGAGGCGCTCACCCTTCTTGACCTCGTGCACCGCTGGGTAGCGCCGGCCTGTATCGGCTATTCCCGCGAGTTGGCCGAGGGCGTGGCCGCAAAAAAAGCCCTGGGCATCGAAGCAGAGGAAGAGCAGGGGCTCGCCGCCCTCATCACGGCGCATACCGGCGCGCTGCTGGCCGCGGCCCGCGGGCTTGCCCAAACGGTGCAGGCCCTGCCGGGCGGGCCCGCCGCCGCGGCCCCCCGGTGCGCGGGCGAGGTGCTGCCCGCCATGGCGGCGGTGCGCGCCCAGGCCGACTGCCTAGAAGGCATGGTTTCCAAAGAACGCTGGCCCCTGCCGGGCTACACCGATCTGCTGTTTTACGCATAAGCGGCCTGCGCGGCCAAAGCTGCCTTTGGCCGCCGGGTCCAGCGCACGGCCGCACCGTTTTGTCCCCAAGTTTTTAAGGGCGCCGTCTTATCAGGCGGCGCCCTTTCCGTTTTATTCTTCGCGCAAAAAAGTTTCAACGGCGGGTCCGCAATGCGGCCCGCCGTTTTTTTGCAGCGCCCCCTGTCCGAGGACATTCCTCTCAATTTTTGCAAAAAAGGCCGCTTTGTGTCATAAGCGATACGGACTGTACGTCTTTTCACCTGTATGATAAAGAAAAGACAGCGTCGCCAGCGCGTCAAGGAGGTTGTTTACAGTGAACAAAAGCGATTCCACACAGGCAAGCGTGATCGGGCAAAACGTGTCGGTGCTCCGCAGGTCCCGCGGCCTCTCGCAGGAGGAACTGGCCGAGCGGGTGGGCTGCTCGCGCTCGCAGCTCGCACGGCTGGAAAGCGGCGTATCCTGCCGCCCTTCCTATCAGATCGTGGCCGACATTGCCCGGGCGCTGGGCGTTACCACCCAGCAGCTCGAGCAGGGCGGCTCTGACCGGCAACGGGCCTGAAAGGGGGAAGCTTCGCCATGTCTCAGATCGACCAGCTCAAGCAGCTCGTCCGCACCCTTCTGGACGACGGCCGCCCCCACACGCTCGACGAGATCAAGGCCGCCGTGCAGGCGCGGCACATCGTTCTGCCGCCCCAGAGCAGCGCGCTGCGCACCGCCATTTATAACCTGCGCAAATTCGACGGCTACCTCGAGCGCGTAGCGCCCGGGGTGTATCAGCGGATCGACGCCGGCTGCGGGCCGGCCCCCGGCCAGCCCCTTACCCTCAAAGAACTGCGCGCGCTGCCCTCGCGCGTCGAGGCCACAAAAAGCAGCCTGCAGGCCTTCGATTGGATCACCTGCTCCGATGAGGAGCTGGCCGCCGCCCGGGAAAAGGCGGCGCTGCTGGCCAAGCTCGGCTTCTTTTCCCCCACGCCGGAACCCTAAAAGCCGCCGCCCGCGGCCCGCCCCGCTCATATCCGCCCGCCTGCCCGCATAGTTTGTAACAAACGCTGAGCGGGGAGGAATGACCATGAAGGGCAACCCGGAAGAACGGGCGGTGCGCCTGGGCGAATACATCGTGGCTACCGGCGCGACCGTGCGCACGGCGGCCGAGCGGTTCGGCATTTCCAAGTCAACGGTGCACAAGGACGTGACCACCCGGCTGCGCTGCCAAAACCAGGAGCTGTTCCGCGAGGTACAGCAGGTGCTGGACCGCAACAAGGCAGAACGTCATTTGCGGGGGGGCGCGGCCACCAAAGAAAAATACAACGGGATACAAAAACAGCGGGGGTGAGCGCAGCTCGCCCCCTTTTTTGTGACAAAAGTCACACCCCGCCCGGCCGCCCCGTGTTATAATGGAAAAAACGCAAGGCGCGGCCAAGGCCCGCGGCGCAAAAAAAGGAGATACGATCCATGGAACAAAAAATGCTCGACTGCGCGGTGGTGGGCGGCGGTCCGGCCGGCCTTTCGGCGGCCATCAACCTGCATCAGCGGGGCAAAAGCGTGCGGGTGCTGGGCGCGGCGCCCGGCTTTTTGGAAAAAGCGGAGCGGGTGGACAATTACCTCGGCCTGCCCGGCCTTTCCGGCGGCGAGATGCTGCGCGCCTTTGCGGACCACGCGGCGCAGCTGGGCATCCGCCCGGAACCGGGGCGGGTGGCGAATATCCTGCCCATGGGCGACCACTTCATGCTGAATTTCAGCGGCGATATTCTGGAGGCGCGCACCGTGGTGCTGGCGTGCGGCGTGGCCAAGGCCAAGCCCGTGGAGGGCGAGGCCGAGTTTTTGGGGCGGGGCGTTTCGTACTGCGCCACCTGCGACGGCATGCTCTACCGGGGCAAGGCTGTTCTGGTGTGGGGCCTTTCCCCCGAGGCCGCCGGCGAGGCGAACTTCCTTGCCTCCATCGGCTGCCGGGTGCGGTTTGTGGCGGCCAAACGCCCCGAAACGCTGGATGCGGCCATTGAATTTTTGCCCGGCAGCCTGCAGGGCGTGGGCGGCGGCATGAAGCTGGAATGGGCCCGGGTGGCCGGGCAGCAGCATGCTGCCGACGGCGTGTTTATCCTGCGCGCCGCCATTGCGCCCGACACCTTGCTGCCCGGCCTCAGCCTGGCGAACGGCTTTGTAACGGTGGACCGCTCCATGGCCACCAACCTGCCCGGGGTGTTTGCCGCAGGCGACGTGACCGGCACGCCCCTGCAGGTGGCAAAGGCCGTGGGCGAAGGGCTGATCGCGGGCCTTTCCGCGGCCGATCACCTTTCCGCTTCCGGCGCTTAACAAAACAGGGAAAACCATCCTTCGCCCCCAGTGGCTCCTTCCGCAGGCACAACAAAAAGCTGAGCGCCCCGCAGCGTGCGGGGCGCTCAGCTTTTTGCCTATAGGTAGTATAGTTGTTTATCTATACAATCCTGTGATCTAAGCCATTTTCTTCTATATCCCCCTCAGCCGATCATGTCCAAAAACGCGTGGATCGCTTTGGAAATGTATCGGTTCCGTTTATAGTAAAGGTTCACCTCGCGCACGGCGTCCCTGTTGTCCAGTTTGTAAAACAGCAGGTTTGCGGCCTCGGGCACATTGGGGATCAGCGAGTCGCCGATAAACGAGATGCCCATGCCGTAGCAGGACAGGTTATAGGCCGTGATCTGCTGCTCCAGCTCCAGCTTGATCCGGGGGGTAAAATGGCTGCCGCGGCAGATATTCATGGCGCGCTCCCGCGTGTCGTTCCCCTCCCGCAGCAGAAGAAACGGTTCCTCTTTAAAATACTGCAGCGGCACGGGGGTGATGCGCGTGTTCAGGTGCAGCCCGGCCTTGATGTCGGCAGCCGTGAGCGCATAGTTTTTCGCGGCGGCGTTGGATGCAAAACCGGCTGGCACCGCCATCAGCAGATGCTCCTGCTGCAGCGTTTTCCGGCCGTAAAGCCCCTGGTCCAGCACGTTGTTGTCGATCAGCAGGTCCAGCGTTCCCGCCCCCAGCCTTTCGGTCAGCTCCGCCGTGGTGGCCTCGAGCAGCTGCACATGCACCAGGGGGTATTGCGCGGTAAACCGGCTGAGCAGGGGCGGCAGAACGTAAGAAACAAAAAAGTTGGTGCCGCCGATCACCAGGGAGCCGCTCTTCATCTCGGCCAGATCGCTCACGTAGTTCTCAAACCCATTTTCCACATCCATAATGATCTCCACCGCGCGGATGTATTCTTTCCCAAGCTCGGTGAGCTGGATGGGGTTGGTGCTGCGGTCAAAAATGGGGAACCCGATCTGTTCCTCCGCCTTTTTCACAGCCGCGCTCAGGGAGGGCTGGCTGATAAACAAATTTCTTGCGGCGCGGGAAAAGCTCATCTCCCGGTAGACCTCGTACACATAGCGCATGGACTGAAACATGAGCGCCCTCCTGATATAGCCTGTTATCTATCTCACAAATAATAACATTGGTATTTGAAAATATCATAACACCGCAGTACACTTTAATCAAGCCCAAAACAAGCGGCTGGGCGGCCGTTCACAATTTATAAAAAAGCTGCGTGAGGTTACTTATGAAAACAGACAAGCAATTCCGTGTGGAACACGACTCCATCGGCGAGCGCACCCTCCCCCGCGACGTCTACTACGGCGTGCAGTCCCTGCGCGCCTCGGAGAACTTTCACATCACCGGCCTGACCATGCATCCGGAGATCGTAAACTCCATTGCCGAGATCAAAAAAGCTTCCGCCATCGCCAACTACGAGATCGGCCTGCTGGACAAAAAGGTGGCGGACGCCATCGTGGAGGCCTGCGGCGAGATCGCCGCAGGTAAGCTGCACGACGCCTTTATCGTGGACCCGATCCAGGGCGGCGCGGGCACCAGCCTGAACATGAACGCCAACGAGGTCATTGCCAACCGCGCCATCGAGCTGCTGGGCGGCGAAAAGGGCGATTATTCGCTGGTCAACCCCAACGACCATGTGAACTGCGGCCAGTCCACCAACGACGTTTTCCCCTCTGCGGGCAAAATGGCAGTGCTCAAGCTCCTCATCAAGGCCCAGATCCAGCTGGAGCGTCTCTACGACGCTTTGACGCAAAAGGCCGCCGAGTTTGACGACGTGATCAAGATGGGCCGCACCCAATTGCAGGACGCGGTGCCCATCCGCCTGGGGCAGGAATTCCGCGCCTACCGCGAGGCCGTGCGCCGCGACATTGCGCGCCTGGAGCGCGCGCAGGACGAGATGCGCTGCTTAAACCTGGGCGGCACCGCCATCGGCACCGGCATCAATGCCGACGAGATGTACCTGCGCCGGGTCGTGCCCACCCTGTCCAAGGTGTCGGGCCTGCGGCTTGTCCAGGCCTTCGACCTCATCGACGCCACCCAAAACCTGGACGGGTTCGTGGCGGTGTCCGGCGCGGTAAAAACCTGCGCGGTGAACCTTTCCAAAATGTGCAACGACCTGCGGCTGCTCTCCTCGGGCCCCCGGTGCGGCCTGGGCGAGATCAACCTGCCCCCCAAACAGAACGGTTCCTCCATTATGCCGGGCAAGGTAAACCCCGTCATCCCGGAGGTGGTCAACCAGGTGGCCTTCAACATCATGGGCAACGACCTCACCATCACCATGGCCGCCGAGGCGGGGCAGCTGGAACTCAACGCCTTTGAGCCCATCATCTTCTGGAATCTCACCCACGCGGTGGAATTTTTGACCTACGCCGTGAACACCCTCACAGACAACTGCGTGTCGGGCATTACCGCCAACCGGGAGCGGTGCAAGGCCATGGTGGACGGCAGCGTGGGCGTCATCACCGCCCTCACCCCCCACCTGGGCTACGAGGCGGCGGCCAACATTGCCAAGGAGGCCATCCGCACCGGCGCTTCGGTGGAAGACCTGATCGTGAGCAAGGGCGTGCTGGACCGGCCGACCCTGGAAAAAATCCTGGACCCCTATTCCATGACCACCCCCGGCATCTCCGCCAAAGAACTGCTCGAGCGGTAAACGGCCATGAAAACGCTGGGTATCATCGGCGGCATGGGTCCCCTGGCCGCGGCCGACCTGCTGGAAAAGATCGTTCAGAACACACAGGCGAAAAAGGACCAGGACAACATCCACGTCATTCTCGACAGCAATACCCATATCCCCGACCGCACCGCCGCCATCCTGCACGGCGGCAGCGACCCCCGCCCCCAGCTCCAGGCCAGCGCCTGCCGGCTGGAAGCGGCGGGCGCCGGGGTGCTGGCCATCTCCTGCAACACCGCCCATTATTTTTACAAGGACGTTTCCGCCGCCGTGTCCGTGCCGGTGCTCCACATGCCCCGGCTCACGGCAGGCTGGCTGTGCCGCACCGGGCTTACCCGGGCGGCCCTCTTGGCCACCGACGGCACGGTTCAGAGCGGTATCTACCAGGCCGCGTTCGCGGGCAGCGGGGTGGACCTGCTTATGCCGGACGGCGCGGGGCAGCAGGCGGTGATGTCCCTGATCTACGAAGGGGTCAAGGCCGGCAAGGCCCACTTCAACACCGCGGCCATCCGCGCCGCCCTGGCCCGGCTCCAGGCCGCCGGGGCCGGGGCCTTCATTCTGGGCTGCACCGAATTGCCCCTTGCCTTTTCCATGTACGGCCTGCCCGGCCGCACCATCGACCCCACCACGGTGCTTGCCCGGGCCGCGGTGGCGGCCTGCGGCGGCCTGCTGACCGCGGGCTGAAAAAGCGCGGCAGGTCCCGCCCGCCGCACACACAATCACAATCGTTGAGGTGCTTTATATGAATTACGCAGAAGAATCCCTGAAGCTGCACTACGAACTCAAAGGAAAGCTGGAAATCACCGCCCGCGCCCCGGTGGACACCCAGGACACCCTGGCCCTGGCCTATACCCCCGGCGTGGCGCAGCCCTGCCTGGAGATCCAAAAAGATGTGAACAAGAGCTACGAGCTCACCCGCCGGTGGAACACGGTGGCCGTGGTCACCGACGGCACCGCCGTGCTGGGCCTGGGCGACATCGGCCCCGAGGCGGGCATGCCGGTCATGGAGGGCAAGTGCGTGCTCTTTAAGCAGTTCGGCGGCGTGGACGCCATCCCCCTGTGCGTGCGCAGCAAGGAGGTGGACGACATTGTAAAAACGGTCTCCCTGCTGGCCGGCTCCTTCGGCGGGGTGAACCTGGAGGACATCTCGGCTCCCCGCTGCTTCGAGATTGAGGAAAAGCTCAAGCGCTGCTGCGACATCCCCGTTTTCCACGACGACCAGCACGGCACCGCCGTGGTCGTGGCCGCCGCCGTGATCAACGCCCTCAAGCTGGTAAAAAAGGACCTGGGCGAAGTGCGGGCGGTGTTCTCGGGCGCGGGCGCGGCGGGCACCGCGATCTTCAAGCTGCTGCACACCATGGGCCTGCGAAAGGCCACCCTGTGCGACATCAAGGGCATTGTGTACCCGGGCCGGCCCGACCTTGCGGGCGATCCCTACCTTGCCGAACTGGCCGCCATGACCCGTCCCGGGGTCACCACGGGCGGCCTGGCCGCCGCCCTGGAAGGGGCCGACCTGTTCATCGGGGTCTCCGCGCCGAACCTCGTCACCCCCGCCATGGTCCGGGCCATGGCCCCCGATCCCATCCTTTTTGCCATGGCAAACCCCGTGCCCGAGATCATGCCCCAGCTCGCCCGGGCCGCCGGGGCGGCGGTGGTGGGCACCGGCCGCAGCGATTTTTCGAACCAGGTCAACAACGTGCTCTGCTTCCCCGGCATTTTCCGGGGCGCTTTGGACGTGCGGGCCAGTCAGATCACCGAAAACATGAAGATCGCGGCCGCCCGCGCCATCGCGGGGCTGGTGAGCGGCGATGAGCTGAGCGCCGACTATATCCTTCCCAAGGCGTTCGATCCCCGCGTGCGCGGCGCCGTGGCCGCAGCAGTGGCCGCCGCCGCCCGCCGGGACGGCGTGGCCCGGGTGTGAGGTGCCAACCATGGAATACCGCATCGAGCACGACTCCATGGGGGAAGTAAAGGTCCCCGCAGACAAATATTGGGGGGCGCAGACCCAGCGCTCCCGCCAGAACTTTGCCATCGGCGCAGGGCTTGAAACCATGCCCGGCGAGATCATTCACGCCTTCGGCATTTTAAAAAAGGCTGCGGCCCGGGCCAACCGCACCCTGCTGCCCCAGCGCATGACCGAAGAAAAGCTTCTGGCCATCACCCGCGCCTGTGACGAGGTCATCGCCGGGGCGCTGAACGATCACTTTCCGCTGGTGGTCTGGCAGACCGGCTCCGGCACCCAGAGCAACATGAACGCCAACGAGGTGGTGGCGGGCCGGGGCAACGCCCTTGCGGGCAAAAAGCTCCTTCACCCCAACGACGACGTAAATATGAGCCAGTCCTCCAACGACACCTTTCCCACCGCCATGCACATTGCCGCCGTGCTTGCGGTCGAGGACCGGGTCCTGCCCGCCATCGACGCGCTGGCGGCCACCTTCCGGCGTTTGGAGGCGGAACACGAGGGGATCATCAAAATAGGGCGCACCCACCTGCAGGACGCCACCCCCATCCAATTCTCGCAGGAAATCTCGGGCTGGCGCGCCAGCCTGGAGCGGGACCGGGAGCTGCTTGTGCTCTCGCTGGAGCCCCTGAAGGAGCTGGCGCTGGGCGGCACGGCGGTGGGCACCGGGCTCAACGCCCCCCCGGGCTTTGCCGGGCTTGCCGCCGAAAAGGTGTCCGAGCTCACGGGCAAGAACTTTTGCACGGCTCCCAACAAATTCCACGCCCTCACCTCCAAGGATGAGCTGGTCTTTGCCCATGGGGCGCTGAAGGCCCTGGCCGCCGACCTGATGAAAATCGCCAACGACGTGCGCTGGCTGGCCTCCGGCCCGCGGGACGGCCTTGCCGAGATCACCATCCCCGAAAACGAGCCCGGCTCCTCCATCATGCCCGGCAAAGTCAACCCCACCCAGTGCGAGGCGGTTACCATGGTGGCGGTGCAGGTCATGGGCAACGACACGGCGGTGGGCCTGGCGGCCAGCCAGGGCAATTTCGAGCTCAATGTGTTCATGCCGGTGCTGGCCTACAACTTTCTCCAATCCGCCCGGCTGCTGGCCGAGGCCATGCTGTCCTTCAACGCCAACTGCGCGGCCGGCATCCAGGCAAGGCCGGGCAAGATGAAGCAGGACCTTGCCCGCAGCCTGATGCTGGTCACCGCCCTCAATCCCCTCATCGGGTACGAAAACGCCGCCCGCATCGCCAAAAAGGCCCACGCCGAGGACCTGACCCTCCGGCAGGCGGCGGTGGAGCTGGGCCTGCTCACCGGCGAGCAGTTCGATCAGGCCGTTCGCCCGGAGGCCATGGTATAACGGCGTTTTCCTTTGGATCTTTCCCTGTTTTTTCCAAATGCTCAAAAAAACGCCTGCGCGGCATCCCAAACCTTCGCGCGGCTCCGCCAAATCCGGCGGGGCCGCTGTTTTTTTTGCTGCAAATCCGGCCGCATGATTTATTTTTGTGCAAATTTCTTCTATAATAAGAAAAGCTTTTGCGGCCGCGTCCTGCCAGGGGGCCCCGGCGCGCAGGAATATTTTTTACAGAACGAGGTGCTTCGCACTTGAAAAAGCTCACATCGAACCTGCGGGGGCATTATAAGGAATTGATCCTCGGCCCCCTTTTTAAGCTGCTGGAAGCTATTTTTGAGCTGTGCGTGCCGCTCATCATGGCGGCCATCATCGACAACGGCATCCAAAACGCCAACGCAGCCTACGTGCTGAAAGGCGGCGCGCTGCTGGTGGTGCTGGCGGTGCTGGGCGGGCTGGCAGGCTGCACCTGCCAGTACTTTGCCAGCGTGGCCGCATTCGGCTTCGGCGCCAGCCTGCGCAGCCAGGTGTTCGGCCAGGTGCTGCGCTTTTCGGGCCGCGAGCTGGACCAGTTGGGCACGGGCAGCCTTGTAACCCGCATCACCAACGATGTGAACCAGGTGCAGAACGGGGTGAACATGTTTATCCGGCTTGCCACCCGCAGCCCGTTTCTGGCCATCGGCTCCATCGTGATGGCCTTTACCATCAACGCCCGCATCGCGCTGGTGTTTCTGCTCTCCACCCCGTTGATCGTGCTGGTGCTCTATGGGATCATGCGCGCCACCCTGCCCCGCTATTCCGAGATTCAGCAAGGGCAGGACACCCTCAGTGCCCTTGCCGGCGAAAACCTGGAGGGGGCGCGGGTGATCCGCGCCTTCTCCCGCCAGGCCAGCGAGAAGCAGGGGTTCAGCGCGGCCGGCCGTGCCCTCAGCGCCGTCACCGTGGCCGTGGGCCGGGTGAGCGGCGCATTGAACCCCATCACCTATGTGATCGCAAACCTGGGCGTTCTGCTTATCCTATGGCTGGGCGCCCGCTCGGCCCAGGCCGGCCTGATCGCCAGCGGCGAGATCATTGCCCTTGTAAACTACATGACCCAGACCCTGCTGGCCCTGATCGTGCTGGCAAACCTGATCGTGCAGTTCACCCGCGCCATCGCCAGCGCCAGGCGGCTGGCCGCCCTGCTCGATATGGAGCCCGCGGTGAGCGGCCCTGTGGAGGGCCTCCCGGCCCAAAGCGCCCCGGCGGGCGGCGCCTGGCTGGCCTTTGAAAATGTGAACTTTGCCTACACCCCCGGCCGCAACGCGCTCACCGGCGTGAGCTTTTGCGCGCAGAAGGGGCAGACCATCGGGGTGATCGGCGGCACCGGCAGCGGAAAGTCCACCCTGGCGGGTCTGATCCTGCGTTTTTACGACGTGACCGGCGGGCGCATCCTGCTGAACGGGCAGGACATCCGCGCCTGCGACCCCGCGGCGCTGCGCGCCAAGGTGGGGTATGTGCCCCAGGCGGTGCAGCTCTTTTCCGGCACCATCCGCTCAAACCTGGCCCTGGGTTGCCGGAACGCCGGCGAGGAAGAACTGTGGGCGGCCCTGAAACTGGCCCAAGGGGAAGAATTCGTGCGGCAAAAGCCCCAGGGGCTGGACAGCCCGGTGGAAGAGGGCGGCAAAAACTTTTCGGGTGGGCAGCGCCAGCGGCTCACCATCGCCCGGGCCCTGGCAAGCCGGCCGGAGCTGCTCATTCTCGACGACGCCTCCAGCGCGCTGGATTTCGCCACCGACGCGGCCCTGCGCCGCGCGCTGCGCCGGCACGCGGCGGGCATGACCGTGATGATGATCAGCCAGCGGGCCTCCAGCATCAAAAACGCCGACCTGATCCTGGTGCTGGACGACGGCATGCTGGCCGCCCAGGGCACCCACGAGCAGCTGCTGCAGACCTGCCCGGTCTACCGGGAGATCTGCATCTCGCAAAAATTGGTGGACGCGCCCACCGCGGAAAGGCCGGTGAAGCCCCTGTGAAAAAGCATGTTTTCCGGCGCCTGGTACCCTATCTGCGGCCCTACGCGGGCACCCTTCTGCTGGGGTGCCTGGCAGCCGTTTTACAGGTCGCGTTCACCCTGGCCGCCCCCGTGCTGGTGGGCAAAGGGGTGGACTGTGTGCTGGGCCCCGGCCGGGTGGATTTTGACGCCCTCATTCCCCTTCTGGTCCAGCTGGCCGCGGTGATCCTGCTGGCGGCGGCGTTTCAGTGGGCGATGAACGTGTGCACCCGGCGCGCCAGCGCCCTGGCCGCCCAGGACCTGCGCCAAAAAGCCTTTGACCGCCTGAACGAGGTTCCCCTTTCCACCATCGACTCCACGCCCCACGGCGACCTTGTGAGCCGCCTTGTCAACGACGCGGATGCGGTTTCCGAGGGCCTTTTGCAGGGGCTCACCCAGCTGCTGCCCGGGGCGGCCACCATTGTGGGGGTGCTGGGCATCATGCTGCGGCTGAACTGGGGCATTGCCCTGCTGGTGGCGCTGGTCACGCCGCTGTCCATCTTTTTTGCCAAATTCGTGGCGGGCCGCACCCACGCGCTGTTCCAGCGGCAGGCCGCCGCCCAGGGCCGGCTCTCGGGCTACGTGAGCGAGATGGTGAACGGCCAGCCGCTGGTCAAGGCCTTTGGGTACGAAACGCCCTGTACCGAGCAGTTCGAGGCCATCAACCAGGAGCTGCGCCACGCAAGCCTGTGGGCGGTGTTCTACTCGGCCGTGGCAAACCCCGGCACCCGGCTGGTGAATAATTTTGTATATGCGGCGGTGGGGGTATTCGGCGCGCTGGCGGCCATTTCGGGCCGGCTGACCGTTGGCACCCTCTCGGCCTTCCTGACCTACGCGAACCAGTACACCAAGCCCTTCAACGAGGTCACCGGCGTGCTGACCCAGCTGCAGACCGCCATGGCCAGCGCCTGGCGGCTGTTCCAGGTGATCGACCTGGAGCCCGAGCCGCCGGACCCCGCCGGCGCCCTGGCGCCGGCCGCCTGCCAGGGCCGGGTCGAGGCCCTGCACGTGGACTTCAGCTACCGGCCTGAAACGCCGCTGATCCGCGATTTCTGCCTGGAGGTGCAGCCGGGCCGGCGGGTGGCCATCGTGGGCCCCACCGGCTGCGGCAAAACCACCTTCATCAACCTGCTCATGCGCTTTTATGATGTGACCGGCGGCGAGATCCGGGTCGACGGCGTGCCCATCCGCCGGCTCACCCGCGCCTCGCTGCGGGGCATGTACGGCATGGTGCTGCAGGAAACCTGGCTCAAAAGCGCCACCGTGCGGGAAAACATTGCTTACGGCAAGCCCGGCGCTCCGCTGGAAGAGGTGGTCGCCGCCGCCAGGGCCGCCCACGCCCACGGCTTCATCCAGCGCCTGCCCCAGGGGTACGACACGGTGCTGGCCGCCGGCGGCAGCAACCTTTCGGCCGGGCAAAAGCAGCTGCTCTGCATTGCCCGCATCCTGCTGTGCCGGCCCCAGATGCTGATCCTGGACGAAGCCACCAGCAACATCGACACCCGCACCGAAATGCTGGTGCAGGCAGCCTTTGAGCGCCTGATGGAGGGCCGCACCAGCTTTGTGGTGGCGCACCGGCTCTCCACCATCCAAACGGCCGACACCATTCTTGTAATGGACGCCGGCCGCATTGTGGAGCAGGGCACCCACGCGGAGCTGCTGGCAAAGCGCGGCTTTTACGCAAAACTTTACAACAGCCAGTTTGCCGTGCAATAACTCTTCCAACCCGCGCCGCGCCGTGATATAATAATAGAAAACGCACACAGAAAAGCAGGAGGCGCGCATGGACATTATGGTATTGGGCGTTGCCGGCGGCACCGGCAGCGGAAAGACCACCCTCACCCGCACCCTCAAAGAGCGTTTTGGCGGCCAGATCAGCGTGATCAGCCACGACAACTACTACAAGCGCCAGGACCATCTGACCTACGAGGAGCGCTGCAAGACCAACTACGACCACCCGGACGCCTTCGACACCGACCTGATGGTGCAGCACCTTGCCCAGCTGAAAAGCGGCAGCCCCGTGCTCTGCCCTGTATACGACTTTTCACAGCACAACCGCTCGGCCGACCTGCTCGAAATCCGGCCCGCGCCGGTGATCCTGGTGGAGGGCATCCTGATCTTCGCCAGCCCCGAACTGTGCAATTTGATGGACATCAAGGTCTTTGTGGACACCGACGCCGACGTGCGCATTCTCCGCCGGATCGTGCGGGACGTAAAAAAGCGCGGCCGCACGCTGGACAGTGTGGTGACCCAATACCTCACCACCGTAAAGCCCATGCACGAGCAATTTGTGGAGCCCTCCAAGCGCCGGGCCGACCTGATCATCCCCGAGGGGGGCAAAAACGCGGTGGCGGTGGAAATGCTGATCCACCGGCTGGAAAGCCATCTGAACGCGCAGAGCTGAGCGTTTAATCTGAAAAAAAGCAAGGCCCGCAGGACAAATTCGTCCTGCGGGCCTTGCTTTTTCTCTCAATCGTCCGCGCCCATGGCCTGGGCCGCCAGGTGCCCCAGCTGCTGCATCATCTCCACGCCCTCGGGCGGAAAGTCCACATCGGCGCTGCCCCAGTTCGTGAACACCGACAGGATATAAGGCTCATCGGCGTACACAATGGCCATATCGTGCAGCACCTGGTCCCAGCTGCCGTACTTTTTGGCCGCGGGGGCCGGCGCCCACAGCAGCTCGTGATCCGCCGCCAGCAGCGCGGCTTTCAGCGCCCCGGCGTTCTCGGTTTCCTGCTGGGTGTAATCGTAAATGGCCTGCATGGCCTTGCCGCCGTCCGCGGCGGTGACCCAGCCGTGAATGCCCTCCTCAGTCACGTCGCAGCCATCCGGCGAGGCAAAACCCAGCCCCCGCAAAAATTCCGAAAAGCCGGTTTCCACCGTGCCGGGGTAAGCCGCCCCCAAAGCGTGCGCCGCCCCGTTGGAGCTTTTCGAGAGCATGGCGTGGATGCGCTGCCAGCCGGTGGCGCCGCCCACGTCCGCGTCCAGGTCGATCTCGCCCGCATCGTCCCTTTGGCACAGCCACAGCGCATAGGGCGCTTTCAGGGTGCTGGCGCAGTAAAAGCCCGCCGAGGGGTTGTAACTGTAAGAAGCGCCGGTCACAAGGTTCTGCATCCACACCGAAACGCTTCCGGGCTGGGCATTCAAAAAGTCGTCCAGCATCTGGCGCGCCTCGCCGCCCAAGCCCTGGGCCGTCACCGCGGGCGCAGGGGTCGGCTCTGGGGTAATCCGGGGGGTGGGCGCGGCGGTGGGCGCAGGCGTGGCGGTGGGGGCCGCGCTCTGCGCGGCAGGCGCCTCGGCGGGCACGGTGGCAAGGCCGCTGTAACGCCACAAAAAGATGAGAATCAGCGCCACAAACACCACCAGAGCCGCCAGCGCTCCCTTAAAGCTCCGCGGCCCCCCGTGCTGTTTTTGTTTTGCCATACGCTTCCCCCCGCTGCAAAAGCCCGGCAGGCTGCCGGGCAGGTCTTTTCCTGCCTATTATAGCTTTCAGCCGGCGAAAATGCAATGTTTTTGGCACAATTCGCCAAACCGGGGCGGCATAAAGGCCGGGGCAGCTTTGCGCTGCCCCGGCCCCGGTTGGCAGAGAGTTCAAGCGATGTCCAGAAAATCCTTTACACGTTCCATCAGCGTGGGCCGATAGATGCCAAGCTGCTTGTGGTAGGCGATCTCGGCCCTGCGCATTGCCCGGGCGGCTTCTTTTTCCTCGGGGGTGAAAAAGATCATGCCGCTGGAGTTCACCTCCACGTCAATGGATGTATTTTCCTGCTCGGCACGAGCTGCCACAAAGAACATAAACGCGCACTCCTTTCCTACAAACTCTGCCAACCGTTCACAGGCCCCCGGCCTGCGGGGAAACAAAGAATGCAAAAAAGCTCCGCCTTTGCTCCTAGCGCTTTGCAAACAGCGCCCGGACCCGCTCGCCCAGGGTGGGCTTATAAATCCCCAGTTCCTTTTGATAGGCGATCTCGGCGGCGCGCATGGCCTTGCGGGCATTTTTGTCTGCGCCGGCCGCCCCAATGCCCTTGGTGTCCACAATCAGTTCTGCGTTCATATTCTGCTGAATGCGCATATTCGTGCTTTCAAACATGTTTTTGCGCCTCCTTTCGGGGTATCACCTTTTTCCCTTTTGAAACAGCGCCCGGATCCGTTCGCCCAGGGTGGGCTTATAAATCCCCAGTTCCTTTTGGTAGGCGATCTCAGCGGCGCGCATGGCCTTGCGGGCGTCCTTGCTGCCCTGCGGGCCCATTTTGCCCCGCTCTCCGTAGCGAAGTTCCAGATTCATATTGGAACGGATGTTCTGGCCCCACATCTCCCATTCACGCCTCCTTTCGACTTTTGGAAAGGGCTGTCATCACCACAAATTCATCATCTGCTCATACATGTCGATGTAAGAGCGGCTGGAGTTGTTCCAGCTGAAATCACACTGCATGGCCCGCCGCACCAGCACCGGCCAGCCTTCCTTTTTCCAGTAGCCCTCCTTGGCGCGCCAGCAGGCCTCGTACAGATCGTGGGCGTTGTATTGCTGGAAGGTGAAGCCGTTGCCGGCCCCGTCGCCGGAATCGTGGATCGAGTCCTTCAGGCCGCCGGTTTCCCGCACAATGGGAATGGTGCCGTAGCGGCAGGCCACCATCTGGGCCAGGCCGCAGGGCTCGGATTTCGAGGGCATCAGGAACAGGTCCGCGCCGGCGTAGATCTTGCGGGCCAGGGGCGGCACAAACCCAATGTATACTCCCACCCGGCCGGGGTGGCGGGCCGCCAGATCGCCGAAAAACGCCTCGTAGGCGTGCTCGCCGTTGCCCAGGATCACAAGCTGGATGCCCTGGTCCAGCAGGCCCTCGGCCACGCTGCGCACCAGGTCCACCCCCTTGTGCCCCACCAGCCGGGTCACCATGCCCATCACCGGGCTGCCGTCCTGCTGCAGGCCGAACTGCTCCTGCAGGTCCTTTTTGCAGGCCGCCTTGCCCTCCGGGAAGGTGTCGGCATTGTAGTGGGCGGCAAGGTTCGGGTCGGTTTCGGGGTTGTAAACGTCGGTGTCAATGCCGTTCAAAATGCCGCACAGCTTATACTGCTTTTGCCGCAAAAGGCCGTCCAGACCATGGCTGAACCAGGGGTCCAGGATCTCGCCCGCGTAGGTGGGGCTCACGGTGCTCACCTTGTCGGCCGTTTCCACCGCTCCCTTCATAAAGTTGGCGCAGCCGTCGTACTCCACAATATGGGCGTCCCGCTTGCCAATGCCGCAGGTGTCCTCCAGAATATCCAGCCCGTATTTGCCCTGGTACTGGATATTATGGATGGTGAACACCGTCTTAATGCGGCTGTATTTGTCCAGATGCCGGTAGTAAAGGTTCAGATACACCGGCACCAGCGCCGTCTGCCAGTCGTTGGCGTGCAGCACGTCCGGCATAAAATCGGTGTAAAACAGCATTTCCAAAATAGCCCGGCTGAAAAACGCAAACCGCTCGCCATCGTCGTAAAAGCCGTACAGGCCGCTGCGCTTAAAATAATATTCGTTGTCGAGAAAATAGAACGACACGCCGTCGCGCTTGGCGGTAAACAGGCCGCAGTACTGGCTGCGCCAGCCCACCGGCACGCTGAAGCTGGTCACATATTCCAGCTCATCCCGGTATTTCAAATCGCCGTAGAGCGGCAGCACCACCCGGCAGTCCACCCCGTTTCTCACAAGGGCCTTGGGCAGGCTTCCGGCAACGTCGCCAAGGCCGCCGGACGCGGCGTAGGGGTTTGCCTCGCTGGCACAAAAAAGAACGTTCATAGCTTTCCTCCTTAAGATGTGTGGCACAAGGGAAGGGGCGGGAGCCCGGCTCAGGGGCCCCCGCCCCTGGGGAGAGAGACAGAGGACCTTTCAGCCCTCGTAAGGCTTTTTACACGGTATGGCCCTTGGCCACATAGATCGGGAAGGTATCGGTGCCGGAAAGCTTGCGGTCGGTGGTCAGCTTCACGTTTTTGTCGGTGACCACATACTCCGCCTGGGCGCCGGGCTCCACAATGGTGTTCTGCATCAGCACGCAGTTTTTCACCTTGGCGCCCTTTTTCACCCGCACGCCCCGGAACAGCACGCAGTTCTCCACCTCGCCCTCAATGATGCAGCCGTCAGCCACCAGGGAGTTGACCGCCCTGGAGCCTGGGCCGTAGTAGGTGGACGGGTCGGAGCGATCCTTGGTGCGGACAGGGCGGCCGGGGGCAAAGAGGTCGGTCCGCACCTCGGGGTTAAGCAGCTCCATGCTGCGGGCGAAGTAACCAGCCACGGACTGGAGGCGGGCGGCATAGCCGTCAAAGACGTATGGGCAAATCTTGAGCTGGCCGGCCATGGCCTGGAGCACGCCGGTGCTGAAGGAGGGAATATTGTGGGCCGCACAGTGGTCCACCAGGGAGAGCAGGAGCTGCTTGGAGAGAATGTAGACCTCCAGGGATTCGCAGCCCTGGGCAATGGGGGGGTGCACCAGTACGTCGGTGATCCGCCCTCCGGCGCCGATGGTGAAGTAGTCGCAGTCCTTGGGCGAGCCCATGGGGCGGCTGGTGCACACGGCGGTAATGTCCGCGTCATTGCGGATATGGGCCTCAAAGATGTCATTGAGGGGCAGGTTCACCGCCAGATCACCTCCAGCCAGCACCACGTAGTCCTGCCGGATGTACTGCAAATAGGAGCGCACGCCCGCCAGGGCGTCCAT
>OFOK01000252.1_pt1 | contig 57401 bp, 50 predicted proteins | sample 1542001 | NCBI WGS metagenome assembly OFOK01 (sample SAMN04209242, study PRJEB22552) | human gut metagenome | biome: gut; material: feces | host: Homo sapiens | place: USA: Oklahoma
TGCAGCTTTCGCTGCAGCTGCTCGCCATGGGCAACGACCGGCTGCTGGAAACGGTAAACGAGGAACTGGAGAGGAACCCCGCGCTGATGGGGGACGTATACTCCATGCCGCTGCTGCCGGCGGGCCAGGCGGCGCTGGAGAACCTGGCGGGCGCGGCGGGCGTGAGCCTTGCCCAAGAGCTGGAGGAGCAGCTGGGCGCCGAACGGCGGCCGGTGGACAAGGGGCTGGCAAAGCAGCTGATCGCGCTTGTGGACGAAAACGGGTATCTGCGCGTTCGGCCCGCCGCCATTGCGCGGGCGGCGGGCGTTTCACAGGAGAGGGTGCAGGCGGTGCTGGACATTCTTCGCAGCTATGAGCCGGCGGGCGTGTTTGCGCAGGATCTGGCCGATTGCCTGCTGCTGCAGCTTCAGCGAAGAGGGGATGCGCCGCCCCTGGCGGCGGAGCTGATCGAAAGCGGGCTGGAGGAGCTGGGAAGGGGCGACATGGACGCTTTGGCGGCCCGCCTGGGCGCCTCCCGGCCGCAAGTGGAGGAAGCCGCGGCCTACATCCGCACCCTTCAGCCAAAGCCCGGCGCGGCGTTTTGCAGCGGGGAAGTGCAGTATGTGCGGCCGGACCTGGAAGTGGTGTGCGAGGACGGGCGGCTTGCCGTGCGGGAACTGCGCCCCTGGAGGCTGGAGCTGTGCCGTGACTATGCAGGCGCGGCGCGCACCATGGAACCGGAGGCCCGCGCTTACCTGAAACAGGAGAGCATGCGCGCCCGGCGGCTGCTTTTGGCGGTGGAGCAGCGCAGCGACACCCTGCTGCGGGTGGCGCGCCTTTTGGTACAGCGGCAGGAGGCCTGGTTTTTAAACAATGCGCCCCTTGAAACGCTGACCCGGGCCGGGCTTGCCCGCCAGCTGCAGTTGAGCGAATCCACCGTGTGCCGGGCTGTGAAGGACAAATACTTTTTGTGGGCGCGGCGGGCGGTTCCGCTGAAGGAACTGTTCTGCAACGGCCTTGCGGGGGGAAGCTCGGCAAGCCAGGTACAGGCCGGGATGCGCCGTTTGCTGGAACAGGAGGACCCCGCGAAGCCCTGGTCGGACCGGGCGTTGGCCGACGCCCTGGCGGCCCAGGGCGTGGCGGTGGGCAGGCGCACGGTGGCAAAATACCGGGAACAGATGGGAGTTCCTGCGGCGGGGTATCGCAAAAGGCGCAAACGCCGGGAATAAAACTTTGAGCACCGCTCCGCTATGGCGCTATCGGCCATGGCGGAGCGGTGCTCGTTGCGGACGGATCCGGGGACGCCGGTGCGGCAAGCGGGGGAAAACGTTTCAGACCAGAAGGAGCAGGGTGCCCGCCACAATGAGCGCCAGCCCGGCCCCTGCCCTGCGGCTGAGGTGTTCTTGAAAGACGAGCCGGGAAAAGAGGATGGTCACCAGGATGCTGAGTTTATCAATGGGAACCACCACGCTGGCCGGACCGAGCTGGAGCGCGCGGTAGTAACACAGCCAGGAGGCGCCGGTGGCAAAGCCGGAAAGGATCAAGAAAATCCAGCTTTTGCGGCCGATCTGCCGAAGCTCCCGTTGCCTGCCGGTCATGAAGACCACCACCCAGGCCATGCAAAGCACCACAATGGTGCGGATGGCGGTGCCGAGGTTCGAGTCGATGTGTTCCATGCCCGCCTTGCCCAGAATGGAGGTGAGGCTGGCGAACACTGCGCTGGCAAGCGCATAGAACATCCAGCCGCGCCCTGTTTGGCGGGCCTGCACGCCGGGCTTTTTTTGGATCATCAGCCAGGTGCCCAGACCGATCAAAACGATGCAGGCTGCCTTGAGCGGGCCGATGGGCTCGTGAAAAAAGACAAAGGCCAGAAACATGGTGAGCAGGGTGCTGGATTTATCGATGGGAGTGACCTTGTTCACATCGCCCAATTGAAGGGCGCGGAAATAGCACAGCCAGGAGGCACCGGTGGCGAGCCCTGAGAGGATCAGAAAGGCAAAGGTGCGCCCGCTGATCTGACCAAGCCCCTGCCAGCTGCCCTGCAGCAGCACCAGCAGCCAGGAAAACGCCAGCACCACCACGGTCCGCAATGCGGTGGCCAGATTAGAGTCGGTGCTGTGGATGCCGATTTTGGCCAAAATGGCGGTGAGACCGGCAAACAGGGCGGAACCAAAGGCAAATAAAATCCACATTGCACTTGCTCCTGAAGATTGGAATGGATGGCTTTATTGTAGCAGAGAAAAGCAAAAAAGAAAAGCAGCGAATAAAATTTGCGGAAAAGGCAGCAGGACTATTGACCTGGAGTGGACTTTAAGGGATATAATAAAAATTATACCTGCAAGAGATAATCGGGATTTTATGGCAAAGTGGTAAAATCCAATTAGTGGAGATTATGATGACAGAATTATTTGATGTATTTCCATATTTAGAAAATGAAAAGATTATTATAAGAAAAATGGAATTAAACGACGTTGCAGCCTTGTCAGAGATAAGCAACAATGATAATATTTATAAATATATACCGCCGTTTTTACATAAGAAAAGTAACAAAGCACTGGAAACTGCAATTAAAAATCTTGGTGGAAAAGATTTTGAAAAGAAAAAGTATATAATTGCAGGAGTTTATTTAAAAGATAATCCCAATAGGCTTGTAGGTTTAGCAGAAATGTTTGACTACAAAAAAAGAGAAAATAAAATAACAGTGGGGTATCGCCTAAATGAGGAGTATTGGAATAAAAAAATTGCAACAAACGTTTTGAAATTGATGGTTGAATATTTAGTAAATGAAGTTAATATTACAACACTTCAAGCATTTGTTATGCCGGAAAATATATATTCATCAAAAGTGCTATTAAACAATGGTTTTGTAAAAGAGGATTTTACGGCGCAAGAAAAGAATTGGGGCGGCCAAGAAATTGTAACGGTTGATGTATACACCTACAAAAAGGACTTATAAAGAAATATGGCAGGTTTTAAGCAGAAACGGCGAAAAGCCTTGATTGGCAAGGTAAGGGTGCTTTTAAATAAGATTTTTATTGCGCAGCAATAAAAAACAAAGGCCGGTCTGCTATGGAAAGGCGACAAAAACAGCGGGGGCGTTTTTATGACCATTGCCGAAGTGAGCAAAAAATTTGATATTTCCGCCGACACGCTGCGCTACTATGAGCGCATTGGGCTGCTGCCGCCGGTGCGCCGCACCAGCGGCGGGATACGGGACTACACCCAGGAGGACTGCAATTGGGTGGAGTTTATAAAATGTATGCGGGGGGCCGGGCTGCCCATTGAAGTGCTGATCGAGTACATGGAGCTGTTCAGCCAGGGGGATGCGACGATTCCCGCGCGCAAAGAGCTGCTTGTGGAGCAGCGCGGTGAGCTGGCCCGGCGCATTGCAGAGATGCGGGCGGTGCTGAACCGGCTGGATAAAAAAATTGCAGGGTATGAACAATGGGCGCCCAAAACAAAAGAAAAATTGCGCCGCCCGGCGGACTGACGCGGGCGGAGAGGGCAGAAAAAGGGGCGGCACGGACCTTTTGCAGGCCGGCCGCCTTTTTGCGGATGCGGTTCAAAGCACGCCCGGGCGCGAAAGGGAGCAGTTACTCAAACGGTTCCTCGCCGGCGCCGCAGCCGCATTGGTCGGGACCGCACTGATCGGGGCCGAGAGGCTGCACTTTGTGCTTGCCTTTGGAGGCACAGCCGCAGTTTTCGGCGGCCGTGGGGTGTTCGTCTTCGTATAATGAAAGATAATAGGCGCCCATGCCAAGCCCCTCGTAGATTGCATCGGCTTCCTCCACCAGACCGTCGGCGCGGGGCGGGGTATAGCCGGGCTGGTGGGGTTCCGGGGTGTCCACTTCGCTGATGGAGTTCTGATCCTCGTGGTGGTCGGGATATTCGTAGCCCTGGTATTCTTTGTTCATCATCAAACGCTCCTTTAAACTGGCATTTTTCGCGGCGATTGTGCCGCCTTGTGAGTAGTATGCCCAAATGCTTTTAAGATTTGCATGCATTTTTCGACAAAACAAAAAACCGGCAAAAGCCCATTGACAAATCACGCAGGCTGGGTTATAATATCATTCGTCGCCAAGTGTGACATCCGGGTGTAGCGCAGTTTGGTAGCGCGCTTGAATGGGGTTCAAGAGGCCGTGAGTTCGACTCTCGCCACTCGGACCAAAACGCCAGCCTTTTACAGGCTGGCGTTTTTCGTTGTAGAGCAAAACTACATGTGCCCTACAAAAAAGCAGCCCTACCTTAAGGCAGGGCTGCTTTTGATTTATAAACCAGCTAATTTCGATACTTCTTTTTGCAAGTTTTTTACATCAGAAGTATCTATCATGTCAGGCAATTTTAGCGTAAACGTCGACAACACCAATTGAAAATACTTTCCGTCTTTGTTGCCTTTTGTCTGTTCCGAATCTACATTATCCACCTCTTTGTCTACCAAAGCCAACAATGTTTCCACGCCAATGTCACCAGCAAGATATGATGTGCACGCATTGACAACACGTTTGGCAACGACCTGGTTGTTCTCGTTTATTGAGGCTCCACAACCAACAAGAGCAAAGCAAAGCAGGATAACCAGTAAGATCGCTGCAACTTTTTTGATTTTCATGTTAACCTCCTTTTTTGTGAAAATTCTTCTATATATAAATATAGCATTTTTAACTTTTTCAGACAAGGCTCTTTTCTGCTTTTACTGTTTTTTTGTGGATTTATGTCGGTTTTTGCAAAAAAGGAATGATGAAAATGTCGATATGACTGCGATGTGGGCGGTGACCTCTATACACATATAGGCGAAAAAACAGGAACCGCTGCACCGAAGGTGCCAGAGGTCAGCGGCAAGGCCGCCACTCCTACGGTTCCTGGCCTTACTATAGCAAAGGTGCAGGAAAAGGTCAAGCCAGGGTGAAACAGGCCCCGGCGGCGGCCGGAACAAAGGGGTGAGGCGCGCGTTTATGCCGGGCACCCCCTGCTTTCAGGAAAGAAGAAACGTTTTAGCCGCTGAAAATGGAACTTTCCTGTAAAACTTTGCGCTCCTTGCTTTACATCTGTCCAAATCACGCTATAATACTTTATAACATCGTTTTTGGGCGGCTTACAGGAAAAGTGCCGCGAGAGAAAGGAAGCTTTGATGAAGAAATGGAAAGGCAAGGCAGTGGCGCTTACCCTGCTGCTGTTTGCGTTGTATGTGCTGTTCAATCACCCCAACCTGAACCCACTCTACCCCGAGGCGGCGTTCCTTTACTGTGTTCTGATTACGGTGCTGGTGGGCATTTTTACATTGGACAAGCTGGGCCGGGTCGTCACCGAGCCGGGGGCCATGCCAGGGGTGCCCGGCGGAGTACATTTTGTGAAAGCGGTAAACGCCAAGCGCTGGCCCGTTGTGCTGGTGGGCGCGGTGTGGGCCGTGTATCTGCTGGTTTCGGTGGGGTCGTCGTTCATTTTTCAGGTGAACGCGTTCCGCGACCAGATGCCCACCCTGCAGGAACTGGATTTTGCGCAGGATTTTAAGGCGGTGGACGCCAGCCAGCTGCCCATTGTGGACGAGGCGATGGCCCGCAAGCTGGCGGACAAAAAGCTGGGCGAGCGGCCCAGCCTGGGCAGCCAGGTAGTGCTGGGCGAGCCCACGCTGCAGCAGGTGGACGGCAAGCTGGTTTGGGCGGTGCCCACCCTGCACTCGGGCGTGTTCAAGTGGCTCACCAACATGGAGGGCACGCCCGGATATGTGGTGGTATCGGCCACGAATCCCCAGGATGTGGAGTATGTGGACGGCTACAACCTGAAATACCAGCCGGGGGCGTATCTGTGGCAGAACCTGCTGTTTTATGCCCGCTTTACCGCCGCGCCCTTTACCGGGCTTACCGATTACAGCTTTGAGCTGGACGATACCGGGCGGCCCTATTGGGTGATCACCACCTACCAGTATTTGCGGGGCTTCAGCCTGCCGGAGGCGACCGGTGCGATCGTGATGGACTGCGCCACCGGCGAGAGCAGGCGCTATGCCATTGCCGAACTGCCCGAATGGGTGGACCGCGTGCAGCCGGAAAACTTTATTATGACCCAGCTGAACAACAAGGGCGAGTTTGTGCATGGCTACCTGAACTTCAGCGATAAGGATAAATACCGCACCAGCGAGGGCGACACCCTGATCTACAACAACGGCCACTGCTACCTGTTCACCGGCCTGACCAGCGTGGGTGGCGACCAGAGCGCCATTGGGTTTGTGATGGTGGACATGGTGACCAAAGAGCCGCACCTTTATCGGATCAGCGGCGCCACGGAAACGGCGGCCCAGCGCTCGGCCGAGGGCAAGGTGCAGCAATTTGGATACCAGGCGGCGTTCCCGCTGATTGTGAACCTGAACAGCCGCCCCACCTATTTTATGACCCTGAAGGATGACGAGGGCCTGATTAAGCAGTATGCCTATGTTTCGGTGGAGGATTACCAGACCGTGGGTGTGGGCGATACGGTGGCCGAGGCGAGGCTGAGCTATGAAAAAGCGCTGAAGGGCAGCCCCGGCGGCGCGCAGATCGGCAACGCCAACGCCGAGCTTGCCACGCTCACCGGCACGGTGGCGCGCATTGGCAGCGAGTACGGCACCAGCGGCACCACGTATTATCTGGTGCTCAGTGAAAAGCCCGAGCTTTTGTTCAGTGTGCAGGGCAGCCTTTCGGACGAACTGGCCCTGACCCGCGAGGGCGACCGGGTAAAGGTGAGCTACTACCCCCGCGAGAGCGGCACCCAGGAGCTGACCGAGTTTGACAATTTGCAGTTCACCCAAAATTGAGCGATCGGCCTGAAAACCGCATTGAAGCCGCCCCCGGCCGGGGGCGGCTTTTTGTGCTTTGGGCCTATGCCAGGCTGCGACAAGGCTTGCCGCGGGTCATCGCATTTCCCACCTGCCAAACCGGGTCGCCGCAAGGCAGAGGGCTGCACTGAACAGCAGCACCGTACAGGGGATAAAGGGAAACAGTTGGAACCCCGTGCCTGTACCATCCGCTTTAAATTCATGCAAAGAGCAGGACACGAGATACCCACTGTAACAATAAGGATAATGGAAGCATGGTGAGGAACAATCCGGCGCACCATTTTAAGAGATACAGCTGGTGGGCTCGTCCAGGATCAGGGCCGGCGGCGGCCTGCTCGGCAGAGGGCATCGATCCGGGCATGGAGCAGCGGCTGGCCGAAAGCAACGTGTGGGCGATGTTCCTTTCGCCGCAGGGAAAGCGGCTGTGGGGCGCAAACTTGCCCGGCGGGCTGCCGGAGGAGTATACCGTGCAGCAGGTGGCGGTGTTTGCAAAGGGGTATCTGGCGGGATACCCTGTGTTCCTGCAGACTGCGGAGGATGGGCTGTTGGTGCTGGGATATCCCCAGGGGAGCTATACAAAGCTAACCCGGAATTACTGGCCTATGGCATTTATAAAAGCGCTGCCGGGCTGTGCGGCGGTGATGCTGGGGGCGGACCTTGCGCTGCTGTTCGCGAGCTATTTTTTTTCAAAACGAAAAATATTGAAGGCCACAGGCCCACTGCTGGAAGCGGTGGAAGCGCTGGCGAAAGGGAAACGGATCGACCTGAAGATGTGGGGGGAGCTGGTGCAGGATGAGCCGGCAGAAGCGTATGGGGCAAACGAGCGGCTGGAGAGCCGCCATGGGCTGGGCCTTGCGCTTGTGCAGCGGATCGCCCAGGCACACGGCGGCTGCATAAAAATAGAGAGCGGCAGCGAAAAGGGGTGCGAGGTGACCCTGCTTTTTCCCTGGGAAGCGGAGTAATAAAAATAGTATTCAATTTTGAGTTATCAGGAAGTGCAAAATATAAAAAACCGCATGGATACTGCCTTACATGGCATTGTTTGTGCTAATATTAGTGGATTAGAGGTGTGCTTTGATGCTTTTTTGACGCCCGAGCTCAACGAGGACTTATAAAAACAAATAAGAAGATGGAAGAGCGATAAATCAGCATTTATATAGTGATAGTAGCAATTTAGCAACGACTGTTTTATTGCGGAACATTTATCCCTAATATATTATTGATATGGAGGTGAAAATGATGTTTTCAGAAAAATTGCAAATGATACGCAAAAATAAGGGACTAACTCAAGAAGAACTTGCAGAAAAACTATCCGTATCAAGACAAGCTGTAGCAAAATGGGAGGCAGGACATACATATCCTGACATAACAAATCTTATAGGTATAAGTAATTTTTTAAATGTTACTGTTGACTATCTAGTGAAAGAACAGGAATGTTGTCTGAATATTACGGATACACAGGATAAGGATATTGAACGGTTGATTTTGTTCCGATTAGAGGCAAATGTGAATACATATGCTGCATATATGAATGAAACATCACCGACTAGATTGAACTCCCATGATTTTACTTATACGAATGCTTCTTATATGTATCATGATACATACGTTGGCGGAGAGAAATTCGCTGGTGAAGAGGTAATATGGCATGAAGGTAATGTGCAGTATGCAATGAATTATTGTGGACAAGTGTTAGGTCAGCAGTTTAGTGGAGATTTTTTAAAAGAAGCATTAAGAAAAGCAGATATGAAAATGCCATATCGTGGACCAGAGTATTATCAATCAGGGGAATATACATATAAATGCAATGTGGTTGGTGATTTTACATGGTTTCAAGGATATGAAGAAATCTATTGTAATACAGAGAAAGTTTATGAGTGTTATTTTCATGGTGGAACAACAAATTAGATTGCTACTGCAAATCAACTGCAGGCTCTGCTTTCGTTCCTAATAATTATAGTGCTATGCGTTATGCAGTAGGAGGAGAAATAGCCGTGCTACAAGCGACTTTCGGAACCCATTTTGATGTGGGAAGCGTATTATCTATGTAACCTCTTGAAATGCGTTTTGACAGCGCAACATCACAGTTTCACTTGGCACTTTTTTGACACCCATGCCGGTTGCCCGCGAGGGGCGAGGTACAAGTGCCTTGGAATAAGATTTTTATTGCGGAGTAATAAAAGAGCACGCCCCGAGGGAAAGCCCCGAGGCGTGCTCTTGGCTTATTTGACAGGTAAAACGACTTTGCCAAAGCGCTGGGCCGATACGGAACAGGTAAGGAAGCGGCAATTATAGACTTTGTGGATTTTTTGCCCGGCCTTATGGTTTCCTTAGAAAAGCGCGGTACACTGGTGCCAGAAAAACAAAAAGGAGTGTATCGCGATGGAAGAGACATTGCAGCTGCAGCAGACCGAAAGGAAAAAAGGGCTTTCGACCGCTGCTTTAAAATGGATCGCTTTGGGCTTGATGGTGCTGGACCACATCCATTATTTCTTTGGGTTTACAGGCTGGGTGCCGGAGGCGTTCACCATGCTGGGGCGCCTGTCGGCAAACCTGTTCCTGTTTTGTGTGGTGGAAGGTTTTGCCCACACGCACGACCGCAAACGGTATTTTTTGCGCATCTGGGCCATTGGGGCGGCCATGGGCGCGGTGCTGACGGCGTTTATGTTTGTGCCGGCGCTGCAGCGGCCGGATGGGTTTTACCCCTACAACGGGGTGCTGCTGAATTTTGTGATCCTGCTGCCCATGCTGCAGGGGGTGGACTGGCTGCGGCAAAAGCGTTTTGGGCGTGGCCTGGCCGCGCTGCTGCTGCCGCTGGCGTGGCCGGTGCTGATAAGCTTGGGGGCCGGGCTGCTGCCGCTGCCCGGCGCCGCCAAGCTGGGGCTTACCCTGATGGGGTTCACCGTGCTGCCCATGTGGAACTTTATCAACGACGGCGGCCTGTTTTTCATTTTGACCGGGCTGCTGCTCTACCTGTGCCGGGGGCACAAGTGGCTTCAGGCGGGAACTTATGTGATTTTTACCATGCTGGTGTGGTTTGTGCGGGTGTGGCTGCAGGTGAGCGCCATGGGCGAACCCCTTGGCACCATGTTTACCCAATATTATGAATGGTTCAGCGTGTTTTCGGTTTTGTTTATGCTGTGTTATAATGGACAAAAAGGAAAGGGCGGAAAGATCTCGAAGCATTTTTTCTATGTGTTTTATCCCGCCCACGTTTATATTTTGTATGCCCTGAGCTGGGGGCTGTACCTGATCCTGCAATAAAGCGAAAAGGAGGAGCGCGGGCGTGGCGAATATTCTGGTGGTGGACGACGAGGCGGACCTGCGGCAGCTGGTAAAAACTGCGCTGGAACGGGACGGCCACCGGGTCGCGGTGTTGGCTTCGGGCGGCGAGGTGGATGAAAACCGGTGCGCCTGGGCTGACTGCATTTTGCTGGATGTGATGATGCCAGGGGAAGATGGGTTTGCCACCTGCGCCCGGGTGCGGGAGCTGGCAGACTGCCCGATCGTGTTCCTCACCGCAAAAGTGGGGGAGGAGGACGTGGTGCGCGGCCTGGCCCTGGGGGGCGACGATTACCTGCCAAAGCCTTTCCGGCTGGCGGAGCTGCGGGCACGGGTAAACGCGCACCTGCGGCGGCAGGGGCGCGCGCCGGCCCGCCGGCTGGTGCGGGGAGCCTTTCAATTCGACCTGGCGGGGCGGGCGCTGTACGCGGGCGGCCAGGCACTGCCGCTGACGCGGGGGGAGTATTCTTTGTGCGAGCTGTTGGCGGTGCGGCCCGGCCAGGTGTTCAGCCGGGAGCAGCTGTACGAGGCGGCGTTTGGCTATGAGAGCGAGGCCGACCCCGCCGCCGTGACCGAGCATATTAAAAATATCCGGGCAAAACTGCGGCCCTTTGGGCAGCCTGTGGAAACGGTGTGGGGAGTGGGGTATAAATGGAAAAGCGAAGGGTGAAAAAGCCCCGCGGCCTGAAATGGCTGCTGGCCAGCTATTTTTTGCAGACGGCGGTGGACTGTGTGGTTCTGCTGCTGGTGTGGTGGATGGGAATGGGCTTTTTTATCCGCTTTTTGGTCTACCCGGCGAATGCCGCACAGCAGGCGGCGCGGGCGTCGAGCCAGGCTATTTTGGAAAACGGGGCGTTTTTGCCGGAGCTTGTGGACCCACTGTGCCGCTACATCGTGTTCGGGCTTGGGGGTGAGGTTCTGCAGACCGACATGAGCGCGGGGGAACAGGAACAGGCGCAGAGCAATTATCGCGGCGATTCCATGCAAAACGGCTTTTTTTACCCCAAGTTCTATGCCCACAGCCGGCTGGAAAACGGGCAGACGGTGCTGCTGCAATACGATTTCCGGCAGCAATACCGCAGCCCAGCCCTGCGCGGCCTGCCGGATTTTCAGACTTGTTACCTGCTGGCGCTGGCGCTGGTGGGGCTGTTCACGGTGTTTTTGCACACCTGGCTGTTTGCGCGGCGGCTGGAAAAAGCCATTCGCAAGCTGGCCCAGGCTGGCGGCGCCATTGCCGCGGGGGAGCTGGAACAGGGGGATTTTTCCTCCACCGGCGTAAAAGAGCTGGACGGAGCGATGGCGGCCATGGATACCCTGCGCAAAAGCCTTGCCGCCAGCTTAAAGGAGCAGTGGGCGCTGCGCCGGCAGCGGCAGGCGCAGGTGGCGGCCCTGGCGCATGATCTGAAGACCCCGCTGGCGGTGATCAGCGGCAACACGGAGCTTTTGCTGGAGGAGCCCGCAGGCCAGGACGGCGGGCGCAAAGAGCTGGAAACGATCCTGCGCAGCGCGCGGCGGGCAAACGACTACCTTGCCCAGTTGGTGGGAACGGCCGCGGGCGCGGTGGAGGAAAAGCCCCGCCCGGTGGAGCTTTTGCCGCTGCTGGAGGAACTGGAGGGGACGGCAAAGGCGCTGTGCGCCCAAAAGGGCGTGCGGTTTTGCCTGGACCGGCGGCAGGAGGGGCGGATTGTGGCCGGGGAGGCAGGCCTGCGGCGGGCGCTGACAAACCTTTTGGACAACGCCGCCCGCTATGCGCCCCAGGGCGGGCTGGTGGAGCTGACCGCGCGGCTGGAACAGGGCGGCGTGACCTTTGAAGTGAGGGATAACGGCCCGGGCTTTTCGGCCGAAGCGCTGCGGCGGGCGGGAGAACTGTTCTATACCCAGGATGGGGCCCGCGGCGGAGGCCATTTTGGATTTGGGCTCGCCTTTGCGGCCGAGTTTGCCCGGGGGCAGGGGGGTGCCCTGAGGCTGGAAAACGGGCCCCAGGGCGGCGCCCGGGTGAGCCTGTGGCTTCCGCTGCCGCAGCCCGGCCCGGCGGGATGAGGTTTGGAAAAAGGCGGTTTACATCCATTCGTGTTTATGGTATGATAAATAAAAAATAAAACCGCATCACGAAGGTGCGGATGCTTTTTAGAACAACCGTTCCCACAATCGAATCAGCATGTAAAATGATGCCACGAAGGCATGCCGCCCCGCCGAAAGCGTGTGGGCAAGCTCTTCGTGGCAGCTTTTTGTTGCCCGGCAATAAAAAGCTGTTAAATAATGATGTGAAAGTGAGTTTGGAACCGATGAAAAAGTTTCTTTGCATTGCTTTGGTTTTCGCAATGCTGGCGTTGGCCGGCTGCGGGGCGGCGCCCGGGGCGGGCAGCACTTCCGGCCCGGCATCTGGCGGCGGGGCCGAAAAGAACAGCGTGGTGGTGGCCATGAACACCGAGAGCGAGCCGGAGGCGGGGTTTGACCCGGCTTACGGGTGGGGCGCCGGCGAGCACGTGCACGAGCCGCTCATTCAAAGCACCCTCACGGTCACGAACGCCGACCTTTCGATCGGGTTTGACCTGGCAACAGGCATGGAAGCAAGCGAGGACGGCCTGATGTGGACCGTGACCATTCGGGACGACGTGAGGTTTACCGACGGCGAGCCCCTGACCGCAGCCGACGTGGCGTTTACCTATAATACCGTGAAGGCCGAGAGCTCGGTGAATGATTTTACCATGCTGGAGAGCGCCGAGGCGGTGAACGACACCACCGTGGCGTTCCACATGGCGCGGCCCTATTCCATCTGGCCTTACACCATGGCCATTGTGGGGATCGTGCCCGAGCACGCCTATGGCCCGGATTACGGCCAGAACCCCATTGGTTCGGGCCGCTATGTGCTGAAACAGTGGGACAAAGGGCAGCAGGTGATTTTTGAGGCAAACCCGGATTATTACGGCCAGCCGGTGCAGATGGAAAAAGTGGTGGTGCTGTTCATGAGCGAGGACGCCGCTTTTGCAGCGGCCAAGGCGGGGCAGGTGGACGTGGCCTATACCGCGCCGGCGTATGCGGATCAAACGGTAGCTGGGTACGGCCTGATGGCGGTAAAAACCGTGGATAACCGGGGCATCAACCTGCCCGCCGCAGCTTTTGACGGAACTGCGGGGAATGATTTTACAGCGGACGTGCGGGTGCGCCAGGCCATCAACTGCGGGATTGACCGGCAGGAGATGATCGGGAATGTGCTGGGCGGTTACGGCACGCCTGCGTACAGCGTGTGCGACCAGATGCCCTGGTACTCGCCGGCAAACGAAGTGGCCTATGACCCCCAAAAGGCGGCCGCCCTGCTGGATGAGGCGGGCTGGGAGCTGGATGCAGCCGGGACGCGCCAAAAAGACGGCGTGAAAGCGGAGCTGACCGTGATGTACCCCATGGGGGATTCCACACGGCAGGCACTGGCGGCGGACCTGGTAAACCAGCTTGGGGAGTTGGGCATTGCCGCGAAAGCGGAGGGCGTGGACTGGGATACCGCCTATGCCCGCGCGCTGGCCGAGCCCCTGGTGTGGGGCTGGGGGGCGCACACCCCCATGGAGCTTTACAACATCTACCACACTGCGCCGGGCGCGGATACCGCGGAGTATTCCCCCTATGCCAGCGCGCAGGTGGACGAGCTGATGGACGCCGCTCTTGCCGGCGGTGATCTGGAAGAGAGCTATGCGCTGTGGCAGCAGGCCCAGAGCGAGGTGCTGGCCCAGGAGGTGCCCTGGGTGTGGCTGGTGAACATCGACCATCTATACTGGGTGCGCGGCGGCCTGGCGGTGGCGCAGCAAAAACTGCACCCCCACGGCCACGGCTGGTCGATCGTGAACAATGTGGACCAGTGGAGCTGGACGGCCTGAAGCCGCGGCAAAAGCGCAGGAAATAAGGGAGAGGATGCCCGGTGGCAAAGCGCGGGATGAAAAGCGCGGGAAAAAATTTTATTAAAATGCTTTTGCTCATGGGCTGCGCGGCGCTGGCGGCGTTTTGGCTGCTCACCCTTTCGCCCATTGACCCGCTGCAGCAAAATGTGGGGCAGGCGGCCCTGGGCAGCATGAGCCCGGAACAGATCGCAAAGCTGGAGGCCTATTGGGGCGCTGATACCCCGCCTTTGGAGCGCTTTTTTGCCTGGGCAAAGGGAATGCTGCAGGGGGACTTTGGAACCTCGCTTTTATACCGCCGGCCAGTGCTGGAGGTGATCGGCTCAAAGCTTGCCGGCTCGGTGTGGCTGCTGGTGCTGGCGTGGGTGTTCTCAGGCCTTTTGGGGTTTTGCATGGGCGTGCTGGCGGGGGCGTTCCAGGGCCGCTGGCCGGATAAGCTGATCAAGGGCTGGTCCATGCTGATTGCCAGCACGCCTGCTTTTTGGCTGGCGCTGCTGCTGCTTATGGTATTTGGGGTGTGGCTGGGCTGGCTGCCCATTGGCCTGAGCGTGCCCATTGGCATGGAGAGTGCAGCCGTGACCCTGGCCGACCGGCTGCGCCACGCGGTGCTGCCGGCGCTGGCGCTCAGCCTGACTGGCACGGCCTCGGTCACGCTGCACACCCGGGAAAAGCTGGTGGAGGTGCTGGCCAGCGACCACGCGCTGTTTGCCGCCGCCCGCGGGGAGAGCAGGGCGGGCATTGTGCTGCGGCACGGGCTTCGGGGCGTGGCGCTGCCGGCCGTGACCCTGCAGTTTGCCTCGCTGGGCGAGGTGCTGGGCAGCTCGGTGCTGGTGGAGCAGGTGTTCAGCTACCCGGGCCTTGGGCAGGCCACGGTGGCCGCGGGCTTGGGCGGGGATCTGCCCCTGCTGCTGGGGATCACGGTGATCTCGGCGGCGGTGGTATTCCTTGCAAACTTTATCGCCGATCTTTTGTATGGCCTGATCGACCCCCGCATCCGAAAGGGGGCGCAGCCATGAAACTGCTTGAGCGCCTGCGTGAGCCGCGGCCCGCCGCGGCCTGCAAGCTGATATTGGCTGTGGGGCTGCTTGCGGCTGTGACCCTGTGGGGCCTTTTTTGCGGCGACGCAGCGGTACAGGCGGATTTCAGCCGCAAGAACCTGGCCCCCGGCCCGGCCTGCCTGTTTGGGACCGACTGGCTGGGGCGGGACATGCTGGCCCGCACCGCGGCGGGCCTTTCGCTGAGCATCCGCATCGGGGTGGTGACCGCCTGCGTGAGCGGGGCGCTGGCCCTGGTGCTGGGGGCGGCCGCGGCCTTGCTGGGCCGCTGGGCCGACGGCTTTGTGACCTGGCTGATCGATCTGTTTATGGGGGTGCCGCACATTTTGCTGCTGGTGCTGATTTCCTGTGCGCTGGGGCGGGGGTTCTGGGGGGTGTGCGTGGGGATCGTGTTCACCCACTGGATGAGCCTGGCCCGACTTTTGCGCGCCGAGGTGCTGCAGCTGAAAACGAGCGGCTATGTGCTGGCGGCCCGCAAGCTGGGGCAGGGGTCGGTGGGCATTGCGCTGCGGCATATCCTGCCGGGGGTGCTGCCGCAATTTTTTACCGGCCTGGTGCTGCTTTTTCCCCATGCGATCCTGCACGAGGCCAGCGTGACCTTTTTGGGGTTCGGCCTTTCCAGCGAGCAGCCGGCCATTGGGGTGATCCTGTCTGAGAGCATGCAGTATCTTGCCACCGGCCGCTGGTGGCTGGCAGTGCTGCCGGGGGCTGCGCTGGTGGGAGCGGTGCTTTTGTTTGATCTGGCCGGGAGGAGCCTGAAGCAGCTTTGGGCCGTGACCGTGCCGGCAGAGGGGTGAGAGGTATGGGAAAACAAACGCCGCCTCTATTGCAGGTGCGCGGCCTTTCGGTGGGCTTTGGCCGGTATGGGCGGGGCTTCCGAAAAAGCAGCCTTGCCGGCGTGCGGGATCTCAGCTTTACGCTGAACGGGGGAGAGCTGCTGGCGGTGGTGGGCGCTTCCGGCAGCGGCAAAAGCCTGCTTGCCCACCGTATTTTGGGAATTCTGCCCGCCAACGCGGCTGTGGGCGGGCAGGTGCTTTATGAAGGCCGGCCGCTGGATGCGGCGCTGGCAAAGCGCCTGCGCGGCCGGGAGATCGTTCTGGTGCCGCAGAACGTTTCGTACTTGGATCCGATGATGCGGGTGGGGCCGCAGGTGGCGGGCCCCCACGCGGGCAGGGAACAAAAGGAAAAGGCCGCCCGCGTTCTGGCCGGGTACGGGCTGGGGAAAGAGGTGCAGGGGAAGTACCCCTTTGAGCTTTCGGGCGGGATGGCGCGGCGGGTGCTGATCGCCACCGCCGTGCTGGGCGGCCCCCGGCTGGTGGTGGCGGACGAACCCACCCCCGGCCTGCACCCGGCCGCGGCTGAACGGGTGCTGGGGCATTTTAAGGAGATGGCACAAAACGGCGCAGGGGTGCTGCTGATCACACACGACCTGGAGGCAGCGCTTAAGGTGGCGGACCGGGTGGTGGTGCTGTATGCCGGGCAGGCCATAGAAGAGGCGCCCGCCGCAAGCTTTGCAAGCGAGGCGGCTTTGCAGCACCCTTATACCCGGGCGCTGTGGAGGGCGAGCCCCGCCCATGGGTTTGAAGCGCTGCCCGGCACCCAGCCGGTGGGCGAATTGCCGCAGGGCTGCGCCTTTGCGCCCCGCTGCCCCCGCCGCGGCCCCCGGTGCGGCGAACCGGTGCCCTATGTGCAGAGCGGCCCGGGGTTTGTGCGCTGTGCCCGGGCGCAGGGCCAGGCGGGCGGGGCGGGGCGGCAAGCCCCACCTGCGCCGCGGCGCGCGGCACCCGGGGAAGAAACGGAAAAAGAAACCGCGCGGAAAAACGGCGCTGCGGCGGCGCAGGGAAAAGGGCTCCGGGCCGAGGCCGTGACCTTTGATTACCCCTGCGGGACCCGCATTTTAGAGCGCTTTGACCTGGCGGTGGCGCCCGGCGAGCGGGTGGGGGTATATGCCCCCAGCGGCCGGGGGAAAACAACCCTTTGCAAGCTGCTGGCAGGCTATGAAAAACCGAAACAGGGGCGCATTCTGGTGGACGGCGTGCCCCTGGAGCAATGCAGGGGTTACTGCCCGGTGCAGCTGGTTTGGCAGCACCCGGAGCAGGTGGTGGACCCCCGGCTGCCCCTGGGAAGGACCTTGGCCGAGGCGGGCGCGCCGGAAGAGCGCCTGATGAACGCGCTGGGCATGCAGCCGGACTGGCTGGCCCGCTACCCCGCCGAGCTTTCGGGCGGGGAATTGCAGCGCTTTTGCATTGCCCGGGCGCTGGCCCCCGGGACCAGATACCTGCTGGCAGACGAGGTGAGTGCTATGCTGGACCTTTCGACCCAGGCGCAGCTGTGGAGCTTTTTGGTGGAGGAGTGCGCGCGGCGCGGGATCGGCCTGGTGGCCGTGAGCCACGCAAAGCCCCTGCTGGACCGGGTGTGCACCCGCCAGATCACGCTTTGAAAAAAGGGGAAGAAATAGATGAAGCTGCAGGAATTTTTTGAAGAACACCCGGCCGCGGCCATCGCTTTTTCGGGCGGGGCCGATTCGGCTTATCTTTTGGCCGAGGCGCTGCGGGCGGGGTGCAGGGTGCGGCCCTATTTTGTAAAGGGGCCGTTCCAGCCCGCCTTTGAGCTGGAGGACGCCCGGCGACTGTGCGCCCAGCTGGGGGCGGAGCTGACCGTGCTGGCCGCGGATCCGCTGGCGGACCCGGAGGTTGTTGCCAACGGCCCGCGCCGGTGCTATTATTGTAAAAAAGCGATCTTTGGAGCACTGCTGGCCGCTGCGCGGGCCGACGGCTTTGCCGAGCTGTGGGACGGCACCAACGCCTCGGACGACGCGCAGGACCGCCCCGGGATGAAAGCGCTGGAGGAATTGCAGGTGCTCAGCCCCCTGCGCCTGTGCGGCGTGCCAAAAACCCAGGTGCGCGCCCGTTCCAGGGAGTTGGGGCTGTTCACCTGGGAAAAGCCTGCCTATGCCTGCCTTGCCACCCGCATCCCCACAGGCACGGCCATTACCGCCGGGGCGCTGGAGCGCGTGGAGGCTGCGGAGGGCGTGCTGTTTGCGCTGGGATTTACAGATTTCCGGGTGCGGGTGCTGGGGGAGCTGGCCCGGCTGCAGCTGCCCGCCGCCCAGCTTGCGGCGGCAGCGGAAAAGCACGGGGCGATCACCCGGGCGCTGAACCCCTGGTTCAGCGGGGTGCTGCTGGACCTTACGCCCCGCAGGGAGGAGTAAAAAATGGAAAAACAGGAAATGCTGGCGCTGCTGCAGCAGGTAAAGCAGGGGGAGCTCTCGCCAGAAGATGCGGTGCTTCGCATGAAGCTTGAGCCCTTTCAGGACTTGGGATACGCCATGGTGGATCACCACCGCGCCCTGCGCCAGGGCGCGCAGGAGGTGATTTACGGGGCGGGCAAAACGCCGGAACAGATCTGCGGGATTCTGGAGGCCATGGAAGCGCGGCAGGCCACGGACATTTTGGTGACCCGTCTTTCGGAAGAGGCGGCTGCGATCGTGGGCGCCGCCCACGAGATGGACTACGACCCTCTGTGCCGCTTGGGCGTTGTAAAGCCCACCGGGCGCATCACCGCGCCGGGCACAATTGCCGTGGTGTCGGGCGGGACCAGCGACATGCCGGTGTGCGAGGAGGCGGCACGCACCGCCGAGGCCATGGGAAACCGTGTGGTGCGGGTGTACGACGTGGGGGTGGCCGGGCTGCACCGGCTGCTGGCGAAACTGGATATTTTGATGCAGGCCCGGGTGGTGATCGCCGTGGCTGGCATGGAGGGCGCGCTTGCCAGCGTGGTGGGCGGCCTGGTGGACTGCCCGGTGATTGCCGTGCCCACCAGCGTGGGCTATGGGGCCAACTTTAACGGCTTGTCGGCGCTTTTGTCCATGCTCAATTCCTGCGCCAGCGGGGTGAGCGTGGTGAACATCGACAACGGGTTCGGGGCTGGGTATCTGGCCAGCATGATCAACCATATGGGGGCAAGTGAAGCGTGAAAACATTGTACCTGGAATGCAATATGGGCGCTGCGGGCGACATGCTGACCGCAGCGCTGCTGGATCTCTTGCCCGCCGGGCGCCAGCAGGAATTTTTGCGGGTGATGAACGCGATCCCCGGCGTTTCGGTGCGTGCCGAGCAGCGGGAAAAGTGCGGCGTGCAGGGCCTGCATGTGACCGTTGAGGTAAACGGGCAGGAGGAACAGAGCCGGGATGTGCCCTGCGGTACGGCCGCCTTACCTGCCCATCAACATGACCATGAACATGTTCATGACCACGAACACGGGGATGGTCATGAACACGGGCACGAACACAGCCATGGGCATGGCCATCACCACCACGCCGGTATGGCCCAGATCGAGGCCATGATCGACGGTTTGCCCATGCCACGGCCGGTCAAAGAAAAGGCAAAAGCGGTGTATGCCCTGATCGCCGAGGCCGAGAGCCACGCCCACGGCTGCCCGGTGAGCGAGGTGCATTTTCACGAAGTGGGGGCCATGGACGCGGTGGCGGATGTGGCGGGGGCCTGCCTTCTGCTGCACTGGCTGGCACCCGACCGGGTGGTGGCCAGCCCGGTGCACCTGGGCAGCGGCCAGGTGCGGTGCGCCCATGGGGTGCTGCCGGTCCCGGCGCCCGCCACGGCGTATCTTTTGCAGGGCGTGCCCTGTTATGGCGGCGCGGTGCAGGGGGAACTGTGTACCCCTACCGGCGCGGCGCTGCTGAAAAGCTTTGCCGCCGAATTTGGCCCCATGCCCCCCATGACCCTGCGGGCCGCGGGCGTGGGAGTGGGCAGCAAGGACTTCGCCCAGGCCAACATCCTGCGGGCCTTTGCGGGGGAAAGCGGGGGCGAAGCAGGCGACGAGGTGGCCGAGCTGTGCTGCAACCTGGATGATATGACCGGCGAGGCCCTGGCCTATGCGCAGCAGCGTTTGCTGGAGGCCGGGGCGCTGGATGTATATACCCTGCCTTTACAAATGAAAAAGGGCCGCCCCGGCGTGATGCTTTGCTGCCTGTGCCGGCCGGGCGACCAGGAGCGCATGACAGGCCTGCTTTTAAAACACACCACCACCTGGGGGGTGCGCGCCGCGCGCCTTGTGCGCACCGTGCAGCCTCGGGCCGAGGCCCCGGTGGAAACGCCCTACGGGACGGTGCGGGTGAAGTATGCCGCGGGCGGGCCGGGCCCCAAGCAAAAAGCCGAATATGCCGACGCGGCCGCTGCGGCGGAACAGGCGGGAGTGCCTTTGTGCGAGGTGCAAAGGGCGGCGATTGAAGCCTTTGAAAAGCAGCGGAAACCAGAGTAAACGGGAGCTTTTATAAGAATATCCAGAGGTTTTTGGACCAAAAGCCGGAATATTCCTGTTCTTTACGGAATATCCCGGCTTTTTTCTGATTTTTTCGGCAAAACTATTGACAGGGGGCGATGCGGACTGTATAGTAGTGATTGCATGTGTTGCATCTGACACATTGGCGTTGTATGTATCGCTGTAGCTGCCGCCGGCTGGGAGGTTCCGGTGGTGGTGTAACAAACCTTTTGCGGGGCGGTATAATTGGCGCTGACCCGGAGGATATGCCCCGGGAAATTTCCGCAAAGGGGGATGCATGATAAAATGAATGAGATCGTATCGCTGAAAAACATTGTGGTCGACTTTGACGGGGAACCGGTGCTCACCGGCCTCTCGCTGGACATCCACGACAAGGAGTTCGTCACCTTTCTGGGCCCTTCGGGCTGCGGCAAGACGACGACGCTTCGGGTCATTGGTGGGTTTGTGCAGCCTAAGTCGGGCAATGTTTTTTTTAATGGGCAGGACATCACCCATCTGCCGCCGTATAAGCGGCAGGTGAACACGGTGTTCCAGAAGTATGCGCTGTTCCCGCACCTGAATGTGTTCGAGAACGTGGCCTTTGGCCTGCGCCTGCAAAAAAAACTGGACGAAAAAGAGATCCGCCTGCGGGTGCAGGAAATGCTGGAAGTAGTGGGCCTGAAAGGCTATGAGCGGCGGGATACCTCCAACCTGTCCGGCGGCCAGCAGCAGCGTGTGGCGATTGCCAGGGGCCTGATCAACCACCCCAAGGTCCTTTTGCTGGACGAGCCTTTGGGGGCGCTTGATTTAAAGCTGCGCAAGGAAATGCAGCTGGAGCTCAAGCGCTTGCAGCAGGCGATGGATATCACCTTTATTTATGTGACCCACGACCAGGAAGAGGCGCTTACCATGTCCGACACGGTGGTGGTCATGCACGATGGCGACATCCAGCAGATCGGCAGCCCCATTGATATTTACAATGAGCCCATCAACGCTTTCGTCGCCTCCTTCATCGGCGAGAGCAACATCATTGACGGGATCATGCTGCGCGACTTCATGGTGGAGTTCGCGGGCAACGAGTTTACCTGTGTGGATAAGGGCTTTGGCCACAACGAGCTGGTGCAGGTTGTGGTGCGCCCCGAGGATATTCAGGTGGTGCCGGCCATTCAGGGCCAACTCACCGGCGTGGTAAAGGAGGTCATTTTCAAGGGCGTGCACTACGAGATGCATGTGGAGCAGGCCGGCTATGAGTGGATTATCCATTCCACCCAGGCCAGCGAACCGGGCGAGCTGATCGGCATGTGCATCGGCCCGGACGAGATCCACATCATGCAGCGGGCGGAGGCATGAGAAGATGATCAAAAATAAAAAACTTGCGGCGCCCTACCTTGCGTGGATGGTGCTGTTCATTGCCGCCCCTCTGGCCATTGTGGTCTACTTCGCCATGACTGACAAGGCCGGCGACTTTACACTTGAAAATTTGATGAGCATCGGGCGGTACAGCTCGGTGTTTGCGCGCAGCCTGATCCTGGCGGCGGTTGCCACCCTGATCTGCCTGGTGCTGAGTTTCCCGGTGGGGTACTTCCTTTCCCGCATGCGGGTGTCCAAGCAGAAGATCATGCTCATGCTGGTGATGCTGCCCATGTGGATGAACTTTTTGCTGCGCACCTATGCCTGGATGAGCCTTTTGGAAAACAACGGCATCATCAACCGATTTTTGGGCGTGTTCGGCATCGGGCCGTTCCAGATGATCAACACCAGCGGCGCGGTGGTGCTGGGCATGGTGTACAACTTTTTGCCCTATATGATCCTGCCGCTTTACACCGTGATGGTGAAGATCGACGACAGCGTGGTGGAGGCCGCGCAGGACTTGGGGGCCGGCACCCTGAAAACACTCACGAAGGTGCTGATCCCGCTCTCGGCGCCCGGCATCAGCACCGGCATTACCATGGTGTTTGTGCCCAGTGTTTCCACCTTTATCATCAGCCGCATGCTGGGCGGCGGCGGCACGCTGCTGGCCGGCGATCTGATTGAGCTGCAGTTTTTGGGCAACAGCTACAACTACAACCTGGGCAGCGCCATGAGCCTGGTGCTGATGGTGATCGTGCTGCTGTGCATGAGCTTTACCAGCGGTTTTGACGATCAGGATATGGAGGGGGTGCTGTAACATGAAAAGCCATCACTCCAAGGCCCTGCAAAAGGTCTATTTGTGCCTGATCTTCTCGTTTATGTATGTTCCGATCGCCGTAATGATCGTGTTCAGCTTTAACGAGAGCAAAAGCCGCACCCTGTTTACGGGCTTCACTTTTAAGTGGTACAAGAGCCTTTTGCACAACGAGATGATCCTGGATGCGCTGGCGCTCAGCCTGGTGGTGGCCTTTGTGGCGGCCACCATTGCCACGGTGGTGGGCACCATGGCGGCCATCGGCATCAGCGCCATGAACAAAAAGGCCCAGAGCGCCATCAACACGGTCAGCTATATGCCGGTGGTAAACCCCGAGATCATTACCGGCGTGTCCATGATGCTGCTGTTCGTGGTGTATGTGAACTTTGCCAAATGGCTTAATTCTTCGCCTCAGGTGCCGGGTTTTCTTAAGTTTCTGCCCGAAAATGTGTTCGGCGTGGGCACGCTGCTGATCGCGCATGTGTCGTTCTGCCTGCCCTACGTCATCTTTAACGTGGCGCCCAAGCTGCGCCAGATGGACGTGCGCATCTACGAGGCGGCGCTGGACCTGGGCTGCAACCCCAAGCAGGCGTTTTTCAAGGTGGTGCTGCCGGAGATGATGCCGGCGATCCTGTCGGCATTTTTGATCAGCATCACCTATTCCATCGACGATTTTATCATCTCCTACTTCACCTGCGGCACGCTGCAAACGCTGCCCATCGCCATTTACAGCATGACCCGCAAAAAGGTGAGCCCGGAGATCAACGCCCTGTCCACCATTATGTTCGTGGTGATTCTGGGCATCATTCTGATCACCAACTATCTCGACAGCCGCAGCTACAAAAAAGCGCGCGGCCGCCGCTGAAGGAGGGGGAGCGCGGAATGAAGAAATTTGTTTGTGTTTTGCTGTGCCTGTGCATGGCCGCCGGCCTTGCGGCCCTGCCCGCGGCCGCCGGGGAAGAACTGATCCAGGTGACCGACGACATCGCCGTTTCGGCCGGCTATGACTGGACCCGCTTTAAAGGGCAGAACGTGAGCCTGAACGTATACAACTGGGGCCTTTACATCTCGGACGGCTCGGACGAGAGTGTGGACGTGCTGGCCGCGTTTCAGGAGCTCACGGGCATTAAGGTGAATTACACCACCTACGACACCAACGAGAGCATGTATGCCAAGCTCAAGAGCGGCGGCGCCAGCTACGACGTGATCGTGCCCAGCGACTACATGATCGGCAAAATGGTGAACGAGGACATGCTGGAGCCCCTGGATATGGCCAATATCCCGAACTTTGCCAGCATCGGTGCGGCGTATAAAGGGCAGAGCTACGACCCTGCCGACGCCTACAGCGTGCCCTATATGTGGGGGCTGGTGGGGATCGTTTACAACAGCACCATGGTGAGCGAAACGCCCGACTCGTGGGCAGCGCTGTGGGATGAGCAGTATGCAAACTCGGTGCTCATGTTCAACAACAGCCGCGACGCCTTTGCGATCGCGGCCAAAAAGCTGGGCATGAGCCTGAACCCCCGCAGCACCGAAGACGTGAACCTGATCGCAGAGGAGCTGAAGGCACAAAAGTATGTGGTGCAGGCCTATGTGATGGACGAGATCTTCGACAAGATGGAGGGCGGCGAAGCCGCCCTGGCCCCCTACTATGCGGGCGACGCCATTGTGATGATGGATGAGAACCCGGATCTGGGCTTCGTGATCCCGAAAGAGGGAACGAACTATTTTGTGGACGCCATGTGCATCCCCAAGGGCGCAAAGAACAAGGAAGCCGCCGAGATGTTCATCAACTACATGTGCGAGGTGGACGTGGGCGCAGCCAACTGTGATTTCATCGGCTATTCCACCCCCATCGACGCGGTGCGCGGCGAGCTGCCGGAGGAACTGGCGAACAGCCCCATCGCGTATCCCAGCGCCGCGGTGCTGGCCAACACCGAGACCTTCGAGGCCCTGCCGGAAGAGATCAACGCCGCCATGGACCGCGCCTGGAGCGACATGAAAAGCTACGACGAGAACGGCAGCGGCTGGGTGGTGCCGGTGTTCCTGGTATCGGCCATGGGCCTGGCTGCCTTCAACATCTGGCGCCGCCGCGCAAAGCGCAGGCGCAAAGAGATGTATTGAGCCGGGCAAAAAAGCATGAAAAAGATAAAGAGGGCATTCCCGGAATGGCAGTAGCCCATAAGGAAACATTACAAAACTTATGACTTACGCCAGGTAAACGGAAAAATAGAAAATGCTATGCAAAAGGTTCACTAATTGCATAGCATTTTTTATTTTTGCAAGATATTAGGTTTCCATTTTCAGCGTTCCAACGGAACGCGCAGCCATCACCGCAGGTGATGATCTCAGGGGTTTGGGGACATGTCACCAACAAGCATTTTGGCAGGAATCCGTTTCCGGTATTCCTGCCAAAATACGCAATCTTACGGAAGATTGCATTGCTTGCCGTTTTGTTCCGCTTTTCGTATGTCCTTACAATGGATGCGCAAATTTACCGACAAGTAACCTTGACATTGCGCTGTCAAGGTTACTATGATATAATTAAGCTATGGAGGTGATGACTTGCAGGAAAGCAGACTGTTTAGAATTTTGTATTACTTATTAGATAAGGGACATGCTACTGCTCCCGAATTGGCAGAGAAATTTGAGGTGTCCGTCCGTACAATTTACCGTGATGTAGACGCTATAAGCAGTGCAGGCATTCCTATCTATGTTACAACGGGAAGAAACGGCGGCATACAGTTTCTTGATGATTATGTCCTCAATAAATCCTTTTTTTCAGATAGTGAAAAGTTAGAGATATTATCCAGCTTGCAAAGCCTGTCAGCCGTTCAATATCCAGAGGTAGACACCATTTTAAATAAACTTGGTGCAATTTTTCAAACCAGTTTAACGGATTGGATTGATGTGGATTTTTCACGTTGGGGTAGTGTTGCAGAAAGCGAAAATAAATTGTTTAGACAACTAAAACAGGCTATATTTGAAAATTGTGAAATTGCCTTTGATTATCACAATGCTGCCGGGGATAGTGGCAAACGAAATGTATATCCTTACAAGTTGGTTTACAAAGATAAGGCATGGTATTTATATGCCTTTTGTCTATCAAGAAATGAAAATAGACTGTTTCGTCTTTCAAGAATAAAAAACTTAATTTTGACAGAAGTACATTTTGAACACAAAACAGATATATGCCAATATCATTCCGTTTTCCCAATGCCGGAGGAAATTGGAGATTTAATAGATTTAGAATTGGAATTTACTTTAGATGTTGGGTACAGGTTATTTGATACGCTGGACGATACGGCTATTACACAGCATGAAAACGGATATACTGTTAAACTCACTCTGCCAGAAAATGATTGGCTCTATGATTTCCTGATGTCATTCGGAAACAAAGTAACAATAATTCGGCCTAAATCTATTCGTCAGGCATTGAAAGCAAAACACGAAGCTGCAAGAGACCATCATAAAGGAGATTAGGATATGAATATTAAAAAAGAACTTGAAACGAAAGTCGGTATAGCAAGCGACATATATCTGAACGACATTGATATTGATCCGCTCACGATCAAGGCAATTATGATAAATGAAGTTGTCCCCTCTGACCCTGTGCAGGATTTTTATGGAGTCCCCGATGCTGATTATCTGAAAACAACGATTCCTCTTTTGCAAGGGGCAGGGACAGCGGTTAGTTCCATACAAGACATATTACAACTGGGCATCTATATCACGAATGCCGTAAAAGCTCCTAAGACAGAATATGTCATTGATAAAAGCAGTATTGAAAATAGTTTACCTTATTTAGAAGCAGAACTATCTTTATTCCCCAATATAAAGGTTATTATGCTTATGGGTGATGTTGCAAAGAAAGCCTTTAACATGATTACGAAAAAAGCAACAAAGAAAAATGCTATTCCCGCCGTTTCCACCTACAAATTGCGTAGTAGCGAAATCTATTATAAGGGTATTCGGGTAATGCCATCCTACATAATGACAGGTGGAAACATCCTAATCGAAAAATCAAAAGTAACAATGGCAACCGAGGATATTGCAGCTATGTTGAAAATCATCAAGTAAAGCCTACATAAAGATTTTGAAAGCCTGACAACCGTTGTCAGGCTTTTGTTTTTATAATCATAGAAAAAACTTTATCGAGGTAGGGTATGAACTCAAAAACATTAAACAGAAATTTTGTATTTTTGATAATAGGACAGGCTTTATCTATGTTTGGAACCGTCTTACTTAAATTTACCGTTTCTTTGCTAATTCTTGATCTGACCAGTTCCGCCGTTTTGTTTGGAACGATTACGGCCATCAGCTATCTGCCGCCTGTTTTCTTATCTCCTATCGCCGGTATTATAGCTGACCGCAATAATAAAAGAAATCTTATGATTGCTTTAGACGGCCTGTATGGTATTATGGCTGTCCTCTTAGTGCTTTCATTATCGTTTTCCAATGTGCTTATTTTGATAACGATTATCGTGGTGGGACTGGCGGCTGTATCTTCTTTTGAAACCCCTGTCGTACAATCCAGCATACCACTCATTCAAGAAAAAAGTCACCTTATACAGTCTAATGCTATTGTTAGTCAAATAAATATGCTTGCTAATCTGATTGGGCCATTATTAGCAGGAATGTTTTATAGTGCGGTCGGAAAGACAGATTTGCAGGGCGTACGAATTATCTTTTTAGGATGTGCCATTTGTTTTTTCTCTGCTACTATCCTTGAGGCGTTTATAAAAATACCGAAAATCATATTGCCCCAAATTAGCAGCCCATTACACGCAGTAAAAAAAGACTTGGGCGAAAGTTTCCATTTCCTAACATCAGAACAGGTATACGTATTCAAAGCAATTCTTCTAAATGCTACTTTTGTTTTTTTGATACAGCCCTTAATTACAACAGGCGCACCATTCATAATTCGAGTTGTACTTAATTTAAGTTCTGTTTTGAACGGTCTGTCACAGGCTTTTATGGGAGCTGCCGGACTGATAGGCGGAATAATCGCCGGAGTGATTGCTAATAAATTCAAAACAGAAAAAATCTATCGGCTGTTTTGGATTATGGGAATATCAATAGCAGCTTTTGGTGGTAGCCTTTTATTCAATTTTTCCGCAAACTTGACCTATATCATATTTGTAATGATTAGCATTGTTGTTTTCATAAGTGCAAGCATAGCAGGGATTTTTATTATGTCGGCCATTCAACAGAATGTAGCTGATAATATGTTAGGCCGTATCATGTCCTTTTATTCAGCAATCGTAAGCGTTGCCCTGCCCATAGGCATTTTGCTCTATGGTTTTCTATATGAAAAGTTTATAGATCATCTTCCGGCTATATTGTTTTTGACTTCAGCCGCAATATTAGCCGTAGGCAATGTTGGTAAAAATACCTATCGCCATTTATCTAACAAAAATACGGGGAGGTGATGGCATGGGAAATTAGCTGTACTAGATTTATCAGAATCCGGCAGACAGATTGGAGAAAAGCTGTTTGTTCTTCTTGACGCAGAGCAGCAAAAAGAATTGATCCATTATGTTCTTTCCAAGAATAAACAAAATAGTTCCTATATAGATAATTTACCTTCTACGTTTAATATCTCTGACTTACAAAGTGATTATGCGAAACCATTAACAGAAATTCGGGAAGGTGATCTGTATTTTTGCCTGGAGGAAAGAACGGTGTGTGTCAGCGGTCAGGAGATAGAATTAACAGCTAAAGAATTCGATGCCCTCCACTTACTGATTGTCAACAGGAAACGGGTTTTAACTTTTGAAACCATAGCTTACCATGTTTGGGGTGAAGAATATATTGACGTTACACCGAAAACAATTCATAATCTGTTGAGCCGCCTTCGTCAGAAACTTCAAATTGCACCTGAAGCGCCTGAATATGTTATCAGTGTGCGGGGTGTTGGATATAAATTTGATATACCGCATACAGAGAAATAAAAGAGCTTGCCGCCGCGGAACATCTGCGGCGGGTTTTTTTGACAAATTTTTATGCAGACGGCAACTTTCCCCTTAAAAATGTACGGATATATGAGGGGATTATTTTATAACTGCTTACCTGTATACGGCAATTATGAATTTTTTGTGAAATTTGCGAAATGCCCCCGTAATTTCGTCTCAAAAATGAATTGAATAATAGAAAGATATTTTTTGTGCAAAATTGACCGCCCTATTTCCCCTCAAAAATGAAATGTATAGTAGAGGGATATTTTTTACGGTAGGAAGGAGGCGTTTTTATCCACAATCAGATTCCGGTGATGAATTATCCGCAGTACCGCCGAATGCGTAAACTGGTACACGAGTGCTGCAACTATGATAACGGAAACTGTATTCTTCTGGACGACGAGGAGGAATGTGTCTGCGTCCAGAGTATTTCCTATTCGCTTCTCTGCAAATGGTTCCGCTGCGCTGTCCTGCCGCTGGACAAGCCATTGGAAACGGCACTGCTGTTTCGGGAGGAATTAAAACGCTGCGTGGTCTGCGGCCAATCATTCCTCCCCGGTTCCAACCGGGCGAAATACTGTAAGCTCTGTGCAAAGAAAGTCCACCGCAGGCAGAAAACAGCCAGCGACAGGAAAAGGCGGCTCCTATGCGGACAATTAGAAGCAAAAAAGCCTTGAGATTATTGGCATTTCAGGCTGCGGTCAACGGGCATGAGGGATAAATCGCCTGCTCCCCTCTAAAACCTGTTTTTAACTGTCCGCAGGACGATTTTAACCTAAACGGGATTTTCCCGGATAGGTGTTGGTTTCTACTTTGCAAATTTACCGGTTTTGCTATTTTTACCTATATGGGATTCTCCAATACTGGATTTTCAGAGACTGGAAAACCAGACGCTCCGGGCAGCCCTATTCCTCTCTTTCCGGCGACGGATTTCCAGACGGTCTTGACGGCCCATATTTAGACGGAAATTAAAGAGAAGAAGTTAATAACAAGATAGTCAATATCAATCCAATCAATCAGGGATGGATTGATGGAAAGGAGTACATAATGCAGAATGATTTTTTGACGCCTTACAAAGAGGACAGCGGCGTACCGCCCTATCTGCCGTTTCCCCGCTTTCTGGTGCCGATGGACTTATCCAACGATGCAAAGGTACTGTATGCCCTGCTCTTAGACCGGACGGGTATTTCCAGAGAAAACGGATACATAGAGCCGGACGGGCGGATTCGTCTCTACTTTACGCTGGAAGAAGCAAAAGGGAAACTGCATAGGAGCAGGCAGGTGGCGACCAGGGCGTTTCAGGAATTAGAACGCCGTGGCCTTATTCTCCGCAGAAAGCAGGGGCTTGGCCGTCCGGCGGTCATTACGCTGAATATTTTGCCTGCAGGGAAGGAGCGTGATGGGATTGCGTAAGCCTGTGGATTTAAGCAAACTTCCAAAAAATCTGAAACCGGAAATTGCCGAGCGTGTGGCAGAGCATTTCAAAGACGGCGTTTTCGAGTTTGATTTCAGCACAGAAGAAATGATTGCCGTTGAGGGGAATACTGTCTACCACACCATTCCCCATTATGCGGAGGGAGGGGCGGAAAGCGTACTGGACAAGCTGCGCCGTATCATGGCGGGAAATTTGGAGGAAACCGAATGAAAGCTGCTGAAAAAAGAGGAATGACGCGTTATAATATAGGCAACCGTTTACCTGGCTGTTATCCCGATATACGGGAGGAAAGGAGCTACTATGAACCAGCAGCCAGATAAGCTCACAGCGTTATATTGCCGTCTAAGCCAGGACGACGCTCTCGATGGGGAGAGCAATTCCATCACCAACCAAAAGGCGTTATTATCCAAATATGCGGCGGAACACGGATTCCGCAATCCCATGTTTTTCGTGGATGACGGATTCTCAGGAACAAATTTCCAAAGACCCGGCTTTCAGGAAATGATGAAATATGTGGAGGACTATTCGGTTTCCACCCTGATTGTCAAAGACCTGTCCCGTCTGGGCCGGGAGTATTCCTATATGGGGCGGCTGCAGGATTTCATCTTCCCCGCCTACGATGTCAGGTTTATCGCCATCAACGATGATGTGGACAGTGCAAAGGGCGAAAACGACTTCGCCGTGTTCAAAAATGTATTTAACGATTATTACGCCAAAGACACAAGCAAAAAAATCCGGGCTGTCGTAAAAATGCGCGGAGAAGCCGGGGAACACATCGCCAGCAATCCGCCCTACGGATATGTGAAAGACCCACAGAATAAAAAGAAATGGATTGTAGACGAGGAATCCGCAAAGGTAGTGCGGCGTATCTTTGACCTGTGCATTGCGGGCAAAGGCCCCATGCAGATTGCAAAAGTCCTGACCGCTGACAGGGTACTGACGGTTACTGCGTATAACGCCAGACAGAAAGGATGGTCCATGCCGGATAACCTGTACCAGTGGTGTGCGAAGTCTGTCGCTGGAATACTGGAGCGGCCGGAATATACCGGCTGTACCGTCAACTTCAAGACCTATACCAAATCCCTCAAATTCAAGAAGCGGATGGAAAACCCGAAAGAAAACCGGAGGGTATTTGAAGATACGCAGCCGGCGATCATTGAGCGGGGACAATGGGAACGGGTACAGACGTTAAGAGCCAACAAACGCAGGCCGACAAAGACAGGGAAAACCAGCATTTTCTCCGGTCTTGTCTATTGTGCCGATTGCGGAGCAAAACTCTATTACTGTACCTGTAATACTTACAAGGATGAGTCTCAGGACCATTTCGTCTGCTCCAACTACAAGAGCAATACAGGTTCCTGCCAAATCCACTATATCCGGGAGGTTACGCTTTATAGGCGGGTGTTGGAATGTATTCAGGGAACACTGACCTATGTGCGTCTGTTCCGGGATGATTTCACACAGGAAATGCTGGCGCAGGACGAGGCCAGCCGGAAAGCGGAGCTGACGCAGAAGCGGAAAGCTTTCTCCGGGGCGCAGAAGCGTATGGAGGATTTGGACAAGATCATCCAAAGGCTTTATGAAGATTCCGTGCTTGGGAAATTAAGCGACCTCCGCTTTCAAAAGCTCTCGGCACAGTATGAGACGGAGCAGGCGGAGATTCAGCGGCTTGCTGTTTCACTGGAACGGGAAATTGAAAATGAAGCCGGACAAATTGCCGATGTGGGGCGTTTCCTCCAGCTTGCTGACCGGTATTCTGATTTGCAGGAGCTGGACGCAGCTACGGTAAATGAGCTGATTGAAAAAATCGTGATCCACAGCCCGGAGAAAATCGGCGGGAAGAAACATGTCACGATTGAAGTCTATTTTACCTATGTGGGGAAAATCCGGATTCCACTTGCCAAACCGGAACTACTGACAGAAAAACCGGTGTGACCTCCGCCACGCCGGTTTTTCCGGAAATTCTATTTACTTCCTTATGGGTATCCGCCTAAACGGGAATGCCCTCTTTTTTCAGGGACAAAAGAGGCGGCGGGCGCTAAAACAGCGCCCAGAGGACGGGCACTAGCAGCGCGGGCAGCAGGTTGCCCACCCGGATCTTGGCGTTGAAGGCCACGTTCAGCCCCACGCAGAAAATGAGCACCGAACCCACGCAGGACAGATCGGAGATGAGCGACTCGCTTAAAAAGCCGGCCACCAGCGCGGCCGCCAGGGTAATGCCGCCCTGCAAAATGCCCAGCGGGAGAGCCGAGAACATGACCCCTAGCCCGAAGGTGGCGGCGAACACCATCACGATCACAAAATCCAGCAGGGACTTGGAGAACAGCAGGGTGTGATCGCCGGTGAGCCCATCCTGGATGGAGCCCACGATGGCCATGGCCCCCACGCAGATGACCAGCGAGGCGGTGACAAAGCCGTCGACAAAGCGGCTGTCGCTTTTATCGCGCACCAGGCGCTTGAGCCGCTCGCCCAGGGCTTCCATGCCGGCCTCAATGTTGAGCGCTTCGCCCGCAAGGCCGCCCAACACCAGAGAAAAGATAAGCAGCATGGTGTTTTGGGTGCTCACCGCGCCGTTTTCCACCTTTAACAGCCCGGCCAGGGCGCCGCTGATGCCGAGAAAGATCGTGGCAATGCCGCAGGCCTGCATTAAAATATCGCGGAAACGGCGTTTCAGGCCTGTCTTGATGAGCATCCCCAGCCCGCTGCCCGCCAGTACGGCCAGCACGTTTACCAGTGTGCCGAGGCCCTTCATGACTGCGCCTTTCCGGCGGGGGAGAGCCCGTTCAGTACGGCGCGCGCGGCCGCTACCTCGCCGCCGTCGGTGCGCCACAGGGCGAACTCGCTGGCGAGGGGCAGACCCATGGGCACGCCCTCTTTCCGGTAAAGCATGGGGCTTTCCAGCGGGCGCTTGCCGCTCATGTGAAAGTGTTTGGCGCCGGTGGCGGCGGCCAGCGCGGCCAGGTTGCCGCTGTTCACCCCGCCGCCCACCAGAATGTTCGCCGGGCCGGCCTGCCGCACCAGCTCCGCCAGCAGGTCCGTGCCCTGGGGGGCCGCGGCAGCCTGCCCACTGGTGAGAATGCTGGAAACGCCCAGCGCTTTTGCCGCCCGAAGCGCGGCAAAGGGGTCGCGGCATACGTCAAAGGCGCGGTGCAGCGTGACCGGCAGGCCGTGGGCGGCCGCGATCAGCCGCTCCATGCGGGGCTCGTCCAGTTCGCCATCCGGCGTGAGCACGCCCAGCACGAGGCCGTCCGCACCCGCGGCGGCAAAGCGCGCGGCATCGGCCAGAAGGACCTCGAATTCCAGCCCGGTGTAACAAAAATCACCGAAGCGGGGGCGCAGCAGCACGTTGACCGGAATTTTGACCCGGCGCTTTACAAGCTCGAACAGGCCATGGCTCGGCGTGGTGCCGCCCACCAAAAGGTCGGCGCACAGCTCCAGGCGGTCGGCGCCGTTTTGGGCGGCGGCCAGGGCGGATTCGGGCGAATCGACACAGCATTCCAGCAGAAAATGGGGCAAGGTTCATTCCTCCCGTTGATGTTCTGCCTTTAATTGTGCCAGATAGTCGGCCAATTCGTCAAGGTCTTTTTCGGTCAGGGCATCGGTTTCGGCCATGGCGGCCACCAGATTTTTGGCGCTGCCGCCGAACATGCGCCCCAGCACCCAGCGGCTCTCGGCGGGCAGATAGTCGGCCCGGGCCACAGCCGCGCTGTACAGATACCCTTTGCCCTGCTTTTGCCGGGCCACGAACCCCTTGGCTTCCAGGCGCGAGAGCAGGGCCAGCAGGGTGGTGCTGGCCCAGCCCTTTTCGGTGAGCCGCGCTTCCAGCGCCGGGCGGGTGAGGGGGCCGCCCGCGGCCCACAGCTCCTTCATCACGTCCAGCTCTGCGTCGGGCAGGCGTTTGAACTTTTCCATCATGACGGGTTTGCCTCCAATTTTTCGATGCGCCAGCCGCCGTTTTCCAGCCGCATGGTCATTGCGCCATGGTCCGCCCCGTCGGTTTGGAAGGTGAGCTGAAACGCGCCCTCCTGCCGCTCCACTGCGGCGGACAGCATGCCATTTTGATACCATTCCACAAGGCTGTCCACGGGAAGGTCGCGAAACTCGGGGGCACTCCAATAGGGGCCGTCGGCGAGATAAAGGGAGCCGTTGTGGGTCATATAGCGTGGGGAAGCCCCACTGAACAGCCCGGTAAGCTCCAGATAATGCGCGAGGTATTCCTGCGTATAGACCCTCGCCAGCGCCGCCCGGTAGTCCTCTTCTGTTTTGAAGTAGGCGCAGGGATAAAGCACCCGGGCATAATGGTCGTTTTCCCACTGGTAAACGCTTGGCCGGGTGGAGTCGGCGGGAAGCCGGGCGAGCCGGTAGGCCTGCTGCAGAAGGGCGAGCGCGGTTTCGGCGATCTCGCCGTCAGTGGGATCGGCGGGCAGGGAAAAGAGGGTTTCGTCGTGATAAAAGGGTTCTGATTCGTCCGTAAGCCCGCTTTCATCGACGAGGCGGTACCGATCCCGCAAAAACCAGCTCTCGCCATAGTCGTAGCTCACCAGGTCGAAAGGATCGCGGTTTGTATTATCGGCGCAGGCATAGCACCTGGCCACGATGTGGCCCGAGGCCGGCAGCATGGAATCCAGCCAGATCGAACAGGTGTGCACGCCGGGAATGTTTTGGTAGGGGATGTAGGGCAGGAAAGCGTCCAGGTCGAGCTGTTCCCAGTGAGACCCGCCGTCCAGGGTGCGCCACACGTCCGGCCGGTCGTAGCGGGTGTGCGGGGCCCAGAAGCCTACGTTCTCGTTGACCCACAAAAAAGGCTGGGTGTGCCACATGCCGTTCCTGGCGCCCTGGGGGCAGGCGTGCCGGCCCATGAGGGCCCAGCTTTCGCCGCCGTCCCGGGTGCGGAACACCGCAATATCACCGTCCGTTTGGTACTGCCGGCCCTCGCCCATGCGCACCACCAGAAATCCGGTGCTTTCGCTCACCATCTGATAATTGCTCACCTGGAAAGGTTCCTGCCCCAAAAAAGGGGTCAGGTCGTACTGGGAGGTTTCCAGGGTTTTGCCGCCGTCCCGGGTGGAGTAAAACGACACAGCCGCCCCGGCCCCGGTGCGGGCGGCATACCCGATCCGCTGGCCCCCGAGCGCGGAATACGCATCCGCGTAATAGGAGGGGATACCATCGGGGAACCCGGCCACGGAATAGGAGGGAAAGACATTCAGGTCCGCCCACACCTCTTCTTCCCCGCTGCGGTCGGGCACGGGCGAGGGGGAGGGCGTGGGCGCAGGGGTGGCGGCGGGGAGTTTTGCCAAAGACGCCCCTTCGCTGCAGGCCACCATGCCGCACGCCAGGGCCGCGCAGAGGGCCAGCGCCGCAAGGGCGCCCAGGCCCCGGCGCCGGGGCGGGGCGGCCCACAGCCGGGCGAAGCGGGCCATCATGTCCCGCTTACTAAGTGCAAAACAGCTGGAAAGGGCGGGCATGCGGCCCATCTGCACGGCGCACAGCAGCGCGTCGCAATAGGCGGCACGGTAGGCGGGCCCGCGCCCGGCCACGGACTGTTCGTCGCAGGCGGCCTCCAGGTCGCGCCCGGCAAGGCGCGCCAGCAGCCAGGCGGCGGGGTTGTACCAGTGCACGGCCCGCACCACAAGCAGCAGCGCTTTGAAGGCGAGATCGCGCCGCTTGAGATGGGTCAGCTCGTGGGTGAGCATCAGTTCGCCGGCCCCTGCGGCGGGGATGCGCGGGGGAACGAACACAAGCGGCCGGAGGACCCCCGCCACCAGGGGGCAGCGCACCGCGCCGGTGCACAAAAAGCGCGGGCGGCGGGCCAGGCCGCTGGCGGCGAAGGCCGTGTCAAACGCCTGCTGCCAGCCCGCGCCGGGCGGCAGGGCGCCGCGCAGGGCATGGCGCTTCCAGGAAAAAGAGGCCAGGAACTGCCAAAGGCACAGCCCGGCGGCGCCGGCCAGCCATACCCAGGCAGCCCAGGTAAGAGGGCTCGGAGCCGGCACGTGCGGGCTTTGGGTTTGTGTGAGGGGCGGGGGCTCCGGGAATGGCGCGTTTTCTGCGGCGGGGGGGGCCCCCGCCGAGGTGTTCGCCTCATGAGAGCCCAGGGCCGATTCGGCGGGTGTTTGCGGGGCGCCGGAAGCCGCCGCGCCCTCCGGACCGGGCAGGGCAAGAGGCGCGGTGAGGACCGCCGGCGCCGCAGGCAACTGGAGCGGAGCCCAGGAGGCGGGCAGCGCAAGCCGCATGGGGAGCAGAAACAGCGCGGCCAAAGCAAGCCAGAGCCGGCAAAGCCAGCGGGAGCCATAGCGTTTTTGAAGCCGGGGAGCAAGCGCAAACAGGGCGCATGCCGCCAGCCCGGCCAGCGCGCCCTGCAGGGCGAACCCGGTGAACAGCCGTTCCATTCCGATCACCTCATATCCTTTTACAAGTGTAGAACATCTGACCACATTCTACGATTGTAAAAGATTTTTGTCAATAGCGGAAGCGGATTTAGGCGTTGACATTCCGTGTGCGGCTGTTATAATATCATTTTGTCAGGACAAAGGCGTCCATCTGCGGGCAGGGGCTACCCCTTGCGCAGATGGACGCCTTTTTGATTTGAAGGAGGGGAGAAAATGGCGTGTAAGCATATTTTTGTGACCGGGGGCGTGGTATCTGGCCTGGGCAAGGGCATCAGCGCGGCAAGTTTGGGGAGGCTGCTCAAGCAGCGGGGGCTGAAGGTGGCCGCGCAGAAGCTGGACCCCTATGTGAATGTGGACCCCGGCACCATGAGCCCTTACCAGCATGGCGAGGTGTTCGTGACCGAGGACGGCGCGGAAACCGATCTGGATCTGGGGCACTATGAGCGCTTTATCGACGAGGATCTGAACAAACTGTCGAACCTGACCAGCGGCAGGGTTTACTGGAACGTGCTGCACAAGGAGCGCGCGGGCGAGTACCTGGGGCACACGGTGCAGATCATCCCCCACGTGACGGGGGAGATCAAGCAATTTGTATATGGACTGGGCGAATACACGAACGCGGACGTGGTGATCACCGAGATCGGCGGTACCATTGGGGACATTGAGAGCCAGCCGTTTTTGGAGGCAATTCGCCAGATCAGCCGGGAGGTGGGCCGTGAAAACTGCATGTTTTTGCATGTGGTGCTGGTGCCCTATTTGAAATGCTCCGGCGAGCACAAGACAAAGCCCGCCCAGCATTCGGTGCATGAACTGCAGAGCATGGGCATTATGCCGGACGTGATCATCGCGCGCTGCGATGAGCCGCTGGAGGCGGGGGTGCTGCAAAAGCTTGCCGCTTTTTGCAACGTGGAGCGGGACTGTGTGATCGAGAACCGCACCCTTTCCGGCCTTTGCGATGTGCCGCTGATGCTGCACGACGCAGGGCTGGATGCGCTGGTGTGCCGCCGGCTGGGCTTTTGCGTGCCTGAACCGGAGCTGGCCGAGTGGAGGGGCATGTGCAGGCGGGCCGCCGCCCTCTCCCGCCGGGTCACCATCGCCATCGTGGGCAAATATGTGGAGCTGCACGACGCTTATCTGTCGGTGGCGGAGGCGCTGCGGCACGGGGGATACGAGAACGATGCGGCGGTGCGGCTTTGCTGGGTGGACGCCGAGCGCCTGACGCCGGACAGCCTGGAACAGGCGCTGGGCGATGTGGGTGGGGTGTTGGTGCCGGGCGGCTTTGGCGAGCGGGGAATCGAGGGCATGCTGCTGGCGGCCCGGTATGCCCGCGAGCGGGGGCTGCCCTATCTGGGCATCTGCCTGGGCATGCAGATTGCGGTGATCGAGGCGGCGCGCCACCTGTGCGGCCTTGTGGGGGCAAACTCCCGCGAATTTGCGCCCGGGGGGCCGCACCCGGTCATTGATCTGATGCCGGACCAGCAGGGCAGCCTGCCCAAGGGGGGCACCATGCGGCTGGGCGCTTACCCCTGCGCCCTGGCGCCGGGCAGCCGGATCCAAGGCATTTACGGCTGCGACAGCATCCGGGAGCGGCACCGCCACCGGTACGAGGTGAACAATGACTACCGCCCGGCGCTGGAGCAGGCGGGGGTGCGCCTGAGCGGCACCTCGCCGGACGGCCGCCTGGTGGAGGCTATGGAACTGCCGGAGCACCCGTTTTTTGTGGCGGTCCAGTACCACCCTGAATTCAAGAGCCGCCCCAACCGCGCCCACCCGCTGTTTCGGGAATTTGTGCGGGCGTGCCTGGGGGGACAAAACGCCTGAATGCCGCCCACTGCGGCAAAAAGCTCTGCCGCGCGCTTTTTTTGCGGCTGGAGCACTGCGCGTTTCCCCAAAAACGGCAAAGAGCAATAAAATTTTTTAAAATGCGGCTTTTTTACTTGACGCAGGGATTTGACGGCGCTATAATTCTGCTATTGAACAGCAAAGGCGCTGCGATCCCCAGGGGGTTCGTGGCGCCTTTCGACATTTTGCAGGGCCGACCCGCACAAACCAAGGAGGGCTTTATGAGCCATACCGTAACACAGCTGATGCAATTTTTTGAAGAGAGCGACATCAAGTTCATCCGCCTTGCTTTTTGCGATATCTTTGGCGTGCAGAAGAATATCGCGATCATGGCAAACCAGCTGCCCCATGCGGCGGAGAGCGGGATCTCCTTCGACGCCTCGGCCATTGCGGGCTTTGCGAACGTGGCCGAGTCCGATCTGTTCCTGGTGCCGGACCTGGATACCTTTTCGCTGCTGCCCTGGCGGCCGAGCGAAGGGTGTGTGGGCCACTTTTTCTGCAGCATCCAGTACCCGGACGGCCGGCCGTTCGAGGGGGACGGCCGTTACCTGCTGCAAAAAACGGAGCAGCGGGCGGCCCGGGCGGGCTACAGCTTTTTGCTGGGCCCGGAGTGTGAGTTTTATCTGTTCGAGACCGACGAGCGGGGCGGCGCCACCCTGCGCCCCTTCGACGAGGCCGGTTATTTTGACATTGCGCCCCTGGACCGGGGCGAAAATGTGCGGCGGCAGATCTGCCTGACCCTGGAGGAGATGGGCATTCAGCCCGAGCGCAGCCATCACGAGCAGGGGCCGGGGCAAAACGAGATCGACTTCCGCTGTTCCTCGCCCCTGCGGGCGGCCGATGACCTGATGGCTTTGCGGACCGCCATTAAGGCGATCGCCGCCCAGAATGGTTTGTTTGCCTCGTTTTTGCCAAAGCCCCTGCCGGGGCAGAGCGGCAGCGGCCTGCACATCAACCTGTCGATCTTCCAGAATGGGCAAAACCTGTTTGAAGGGTTTAAGGAAAAGCCAAACACTGTGGCGGGGGCTTTTCTGGCCGGCATCCTGCGGCGTATCCCCGAGATCACGGTGTTTGCAGACCCGCTGCCCGGGTCGTACCAGCGCCTGGGCGAGTGCGAGGCCCCGGGCGTGGTGAGCTGGTCCTGCCAGAACCGCTCCTCGCTGGTGCGGGTGCCCGCCGCCAAGGGCGGGGACTGCCGGATGGAGCTGCGCAGCCCGGACCCCTCGTGCAACCCGTACTTTGTTACGGCACTGCTGCTGGCCGCAGGATTTGAGGGGGTGGAAAAGGGCCTGCCCCTGCCCGCCCCCACGGACGCCGAGCTGTATCGGGCCCGGAGGGGGGATGGGCTGACCGCGCTGCCCAAAAGCCTGGGCGAGGCGGTGGAGACGGCTGCGCAGAGCAGCTTTCTGCGCAGCGCCCTGCCGGAAAAGCTGCTGACAAACTATCTTGCGCAGAAGAGGCGGGAGGCCGCCGAGTACGCGGCGAAGAAGAACCCTTACCGGTATGAGATAAAGCGGTATTTTGGGCGCATTTGAACCGGGGGACGGGCTGAACTGTAAAGTGAGGTGAGGGGCATGGCTGAGGTGCTGTTTGCGGGGGATCCGCAGTCTCACGCGGCGCTGCGCACGCTGTTTTTGGCTGCGGGCCAGGCCGCTCACTGCTGCGCCAGCGCGGGGGAAACCCGGCGCGCGCTTTGCCGGGGCGGGTTTGAGCTGCTGGTGATCAACGCCCCGCTGAGCGACGAGTTTGGCCGTGACCTGGCGCTTCAGGCGGCGGAGGCAGGGCTGGACGTGCTGCTTCTCTGCCCGGCGCCTCAGGCGGATAAGCTGGCCGCAGGCCTGGAACGGCACGGGATATTTGTGCTGGCAAAGCCGCTCTCGCGCCAGCAGGCGGCCTTTGCCCTGCGCCTGGTGCGCACCGGCCGCCTGCGCCTGCAGAAGCTGCTGGAGCAGAACCGCCGGCTGACCAAACGCCTGGACGAGGCCCGGGTGATCAGCCAGGCAAAATGTGCGCTTGCCCTATATTGCGGGACGCCGGAGGACGAAGCCCACCGCCTGATCGAAAAGCGGGCCATGGACGCGCGGGTTTCCAGCCGGGAGATCGCGCTGGACATTCTGAAAGAGTGCGGCCGGGGCGGCTGAAGCGCGCCCGGAATGAGGCGGCAAAACAGAAAAACAAGACAGGCAAAGGCGCCTGCAATGCGGGGGAACTCCCTCCCGCGTTGCAGGCGCCCTTTCATTTATGAACAAGCTTGAAAGAGGTGCTGCAAAATGGAGCGATTACCGCGCTTTGTTTCGATCGACTACGAAAAATACGCGCCGGAGCTGCCGGAAAAGATGCGTGAAACCCTGTACGGCCTGCCGGCGGGGGTCCGCTTTTGCCGCGAGTGTGTGATGAGCAACCAGAAGCCGAACAGCTGCTTTGAATTTCAGCACACCAGCCGGTCGGTGAAAAAAACCATGGTGATCCAGCCGGACGGCGTGTGCGACGCCTGCCATGCCTGCCATAACAAGGAGAGCAGGATCGACTGGGCCGAACGCGAGCGCCAGCTGCGCGAGCTGTGTGACCGCTACCGGAAACACGACGGCAGCTACGATTGCCTGGTGCCCGGCAGCGGCGGAAAGGACAGCTTTTACGCCGCGCATCTGCTGAAATATAAATACGGCATGCACCCCCTTACGGTGACCTGGGCGCCCCACATCTACACTGACTGGGGCTGGAAAAACTTTGAGGCATGGATCCACGCGGGGTTCGACAATTATCTGTGCACCCCCAACGGCCTGACCCACCGGCTGCTCACCCGCCTGGCCACCGAAAACCTGTTTCACCCGTTCCAGCCTTTTATTTTGGGGCAAAAGCAGCTTGCACCGAAAATGGCGGCGAAATTTGGGATCCCGCTGGTGTTTTACGGGGAGAACGAGGCGGAATTCGGCAACCCCATTGCGGATAACGACAGCGCCCTGCGGGACGAACGCTTTTTTGCCGCCAATGATTTTGACCACATCTACCTGGGAGGCGTGCCGCTGCGGCAGCTGCAGGAGGATTTTGGTGTGGACAAGGCGGATTTGGCCATCTACCTGCCCTGTGAAACCAGCGATGTGCGCAAGGGCGGCATTCAGGTGCACTATATGGGATACTACGAAAAATGGCACCCTCAGGGAGCGTATTATTACAGCGTGGAGCACGGCGGCTTTATCCCCAGCCCGGAGCGCACCGCGGGCACCTATTCAAAGTATAACTCCATCGACGACAAGGTGGACGATTTCTTTTACTATACCACGTATATCAAGTATGGGATCGGCCGCTGCACCTACGACGCCGCCCAGGAGATCCGCAACGGCGAGATCACCCGGGCCGAGGGGGCGGCGCTGTGCAAAAAGTACGACGGGGAATTCCCCATGCGGTTTGCGCAGGATTTTTTTGACTATATCTCCATCGACCGGGAACATTTCGGCAGAGCCGCCGACTGCTTTGAACAGCCCTGGATGGACCTTGCCTATTTTATGCACCTGGCCGACCGGTTCCGTTCGCCCCATCTGTGGCAGTACCAGGGCGGGCGCTGGAGCCTGCGGCACACCCCGTTCGAGGGGCCGAGCCTGTGCGGGTTCGGGGCGCCGAAGGAGGAATAAAGAAGATGCAAAGAAAGCTGCGGGTGATCGCCCGGCTGGACGTGAAGGACGAAAATCTGGTGAAGGGCATCCAGTATGAGGGGCTTCGAAAGCTGGGCCCGCCCCACGCGTTTGCCCTGAAATACTACCGCCAGGGGGTGGATGAGCTGCTGTATCTCGACACCGTGGCCAGCCTGTACGAGCGGAACAACCTGGGCGGCATTCTGCGGGATACCACCGAGGATGTGTTTATCCCCATCACCGCCGGAGGCGGGCTGCGAAGCGCGGAGGATGTGGGGGCGGTGCTGGCGGCGGGGGCCGACAAGGCGGCGATCAACACGGCCGCCCTGCGTAGGCCCGGTCTGATCACCGAGATCGCCCGTGCCTTTGGCAGCCAGTGCATGGTGCTGAGCATCCAGGCAAAACGAAGGGACCCGGGCGACCCCTCTGCCGGCTGGGAGGCCTATTACGACAACGGCCGCGAGCACTCGGGGCGGGACGTGGTGGAATGGGCACGGCAGGCAGCGGCGCTGGGGGCAGGGGAGATCCTACTCACCAGCGTGGACAGCGAGGGGCTGCAGCGCGGCATGGATTTGGAACTGGTGGCGGCGGTGGCACAAAAGGTGAACGTGCCGGTCATCGCCGCCGGCGGGGCGCGCGGCGCAGGGGATCTGGCGGCCTGTGCCCGGGCGGGCGCGGCTGCGGCCGCGGTGGGCAGCCTGCTGCACTACGGAAAAGCTGGGGTGCAGGAATTGAAGGAGGGGCTGGAAGCGGAGGGAGTGGGGGTGAGACGATGCAGGGCGTGGTAACGATTGTGGATTATGGGCGCAGCAACCTTTTGAGCGTGCAGCGGGCGCTGGAGCATTGCGGCACGTGGGTGGAATATGCCCGGACGCCCGCGCAGGTGGAGGCGGCCCGGGTGCTGGTGCTGCCCGGGGTGGGCTGTTTTGCCGACGCCATGAAAGCCATGGAGACAAAGGGGCTGGCCCGCGCCGTGCAAAACAAAGCCCGCCAGGGCACGCCCCTGCTGGGGATCTGCCTGGGCATGCAGCTGCTGTTCGAGAGCAGCACCGAAGGCGGCTATGCGGCGGGGCTGGGGCTCTTGCCGGGCACGGTGGAGCCATTGCCGCACAGCACCGCCGGAGGGGAGCCGCTGCGGACCCCGCACATTGGCTGGAACGCCCTTTTTCCGGCAAAGGGGGCGCGCTTTGGGGGCACTTTGCTGCAGGCGGTAAGGCCCGGTGAAGAGGTCTACTTTGTGCACGGCTACCAGGCAAGACCCGCGCGGGCGGCCGACCGGCTGGCGAATACCGTGTACGGGGGGCATTTGGTGTGCGCGGCCGTGCACAGAGGGAATGTGGCCGGCACCCAGTTCCACCCGGAGAAAAGCGGGGAAGCGGGCCTGGCGATTCTGCACGCATTTTTGCAGGGGGCCGGGCAGATCACACGACAGGAAACCATGAAGGAGGTCATTTGGGATGAAACAGGAATATCGCCCGGCGCTCAGCCTGTATGAAACACAGAGCGCGATTGGGGCAGTAAAGAGGATTTTTCAGGAACAGCTGGCCCGCAGGCTGGGGCTACTGCGGGTTACAGCGCCCCTGTTTGTGGACCCGGCCACCGGCCTGAACGACGATTTGAACGGGGTGGAACGGCCGGTGGCGTTTGATGTTCCGCAGATCCCGGAGCTTGAGCGGGGGGCGGAGATCGTGCAGAGCCTGGCAAAATGGAAGCGCCAGGCACTGGCGCGGTATGGGATCGCCCCCGGCAAGGGGCTTTATACCGATATGAATGCGATCCGCCGGGACGAAGTGCCGGATGAAGTGCATTCGATCTATGTGGACCAATGGGACTGGGAAAAGGCGCTCACACCCCAGATGCGCAGCGAGGAATACCTGCGGGATACCGTGCGCGACATCGTGGCCGCGGTGTGCTTTACCCTGGCCGAGGTGAAAAAGATGTATCCGCAGCTCTGCGTGAGCATTTCGCGGCATGTGAGCTTTGTTACCACCCAGCAGCTGGAGGACCGCTGGCCCGAACTCAGCCCCCGCCAGCGCGAGGAGGCCTATGTGCGCGAGCACCCCACGGCGTTTATCATGCAGATCGGCGGCAGGCTGAAAAGCGGCCGGCGGCACGATGGCCGCGCGCCGGACTACGACGATTGGACCCTGAACGGGGACCTGTTGTTTTGGGACGCGCCGCTGGACCGGGCGCTGGAAGTATCCAGCATGGGGATCCGGGTGGACGCGCAGGGCATGCGCAGCCAGTGCGAGGCCGCAGGCTGCGCCCAGCGCTTGGAATTGCCCTTTCACCGGGCCGTGCTGCAAGGCGAAGTGCCCCTGAGCATCGGCGGGGGGATCGGCCAAAGCCGGCTGTGCATGCTGCTGCTGGGCAAGGCCCACATCGGGGAAGTCCAGGCCAGCCTGTGGCCCGGGCAGATGATAAAGGCCTGCGGAGAGCGGGGCATCCCGCTGCTGTGAAACAGCGCACAGGAGAAAGGCTTTTAAGAAGAACAAAAAACAGCGCAAAAAGCAGGGGGCACCTCTTGCCGCGCGCGGCGCGCGGCGGTATAATATAGGAACTGCTTTTAAATTCAAAGGATTCAGGAGGCACCCTATGCCAGAGCCAAAAACCTTTACCGAAACCTTTCGGGTATTTGATTTTGAGTGCGATATCAACCGCAAGCTGCTGCCCGGCGGCGCGCTGCGCATCAGCCAGCAGATCTCGACCGATCATTGTGACTGCCTGGGCCTCACAGCCGATTTTTACAGGGCGAATCACGCAGTCTTTTTGCTGGCGAAGCTCGCCTGTGAATTCACCCGTGTGCCGCTGATTGGCGAAACGCTGACCCTGGTCACCCTGCCCGAAACAGCTAAAAGGGCCGTTTACAAGCGTGTGACCCGCATTTTGGACGAGGCGGGCCGGGAGATCGGCCTGGTGGACAGCCGCTGGGTGCTGGTGGACACCGACACACACCGCATCCTGCGCCGCCCGCCCGAGGCGTTTGCCGCGCTGCCCTTTGATGAAGAAGTGCCCTTTGCGCTGAATATGGAGATCCCAAAGCCGGAGAGCACCGAGCCTGCGGGCACAGCCCGTGCGGATTATACCCTGTGCGACACCAACCGCCACCTGAACAACACCCACTATGCCGACGTGGCCTGCAATGCCCTGCCCCTGGAGGAGCTGGAGCGCAGAGCGGTGCGCAGAATCGCCCTGAACTACCACAGCGAGGTGCCGGCAGGGGAGAGCTTTGAGCTGGAACGGGGCCGTTTGGACGAAAACACCTGGTATGTGGCCGGCCAGCGCGGGGGCAAGCGCTGTTTTGAAGCGAAGCTTACTTTGGAGTGAAGCTGAAAAAGGGGAAAACAGGAAGAATTTTGTAAGGATTCCTGCCATGTAACTATTTTGAAATATTTTTTGCTTTTTTTCGGATTAAGGCTTGACAAAAGATTTCAAAAGAGTTACAATTTAGTTGCAAGAAAGTTACACCCCTTTTTCATGTGTTGTGAGGCATCTTTCCCGCCTGTCTCCTCCTGCCGCGCCTTGTAAACGCGGTCCTCAGGCGGGGTGCAAAAGGGTGTCTCAAAAGTCCTGTAGCAGACCCTCTCGCCGACCCTCCGGCGGGAGGGTTCTGTTTTTATAGGCGATGCAGGGGGAGATGCGGCGAAAGAGCCTGCCGCAAGAGTAATACTAATTGTGCCCCTTTTGACGAAATGCCAGTTTTCCCCTGAAAGCGGGGGGAAAGTTTGGTACAGCCGCATTTTGTTTTTTGTGCGCGGATGTGGTACACTTTTAAAAACCTTACGATCTGTGAAAGTGAAACGAAAAGGAGAATGTATTTATGGCGTATTATTTCGAGCAGCCCAGCCGCACCTTTGGCGAATATCTGCTTGTTCCCGGTTACTCTTCTTCCGAGTGTGTGCCGGACGCGGTGAGCCTGAAGACCCCCCTGGTAAAGTATCGCAAAGGGCAGGAGGAATGCCCCATCACCATGAACATTCCTATGGTGAGCGCCATTATGCAGTCTGTTTCGGGGGCTGAGCTTGCCATTGCGCTGGCAAAGCAGGGCGGCGTTTCGTTTATCTACGGCTCGCAGAGCGTGGAGAGCGAGGCGGAAATGGTGCGCCGGGTTAAGAGCTACAAAAAGGGCTTTGTGACCAGCGATTCCAACCTGAAGCCCACCGCCACCCTGGCGGACGTGCTGGCGCTGAAAGAGAAGACTGGCCATTCCACCGTGGCTGTGACCGAGGACGGCACCGCCCACGGAAGGCTGCTGGGCATTGTGGCAAGCCGCGACTACCGCATCAGCCGCATGGAGCTGACCGAGCAGGTGGCCGGCTTTATGACCCCGCTGGAAAAGCTGGTCATTGCGCCGGACACCACCACCCTGAAAGAGGCAAACGACATTATCTGGGCCAACAAGATCAACTCGCTGCCCCTGGTGGACGCCGAGGGCAAGCTGAAATATATGGTTTTTCGCAAGGACTACGACAGCCACAAGGAAAACGTGAACGAACTGCTGGACGCGGGCAAGAGCTATGTGGTGGGCGCGGGCATCAACACCCGCGATTATGCCGAGCGCGTGCCCGCTTTGGTGGCCGCCGGGGTGGACGTGGTGTGCATTGATTCCTCCGAGGGCTTTACCGAGTGGCAGAGCCGCACGATCGGCTGGATCCGCGAAAATTACGGCGACAAGGTGAAGGTGGGCGCGGGCAATGTGGTGGATCGCGAAGGGTTCCGCTTTTTGGCCGAGGCCGGGGCCGACTTTGTGAAGATCGGCATTGGCGGCGGTTCCATCTGCATCACCCGCGAAACCAAGGGTATTGGCCGCGGGCAGGCCACGGCGGTGATCGAGGTGGCGAAGGCCCGCGATGAATACTACCGCGAGACGGGCGTGTATGTGCCCATTTGTTCGGACGGCGGCATTGTGCACGACTACCACATGACCCTGGCCCTTGCCATGGGAGCGGACTTTGTGATGCTGGGCCGGTATTTTGCACGCTTTGAGGAGAGCCCCACCAATAAGGTGCGGATCAACGGCACCACCATGAAGGAATACTGGGGCGAGGGGTCCAACCGGGCCCGCAACTGGCAGCGTTACGACCTTGGCGGCGCCAGCAAGCTGAGCTTTGAAGAGGGCGTCGACAGCTATGTGCCCTATGCGGGCACCCTGGCCGACGGCGTGAACAGCACCCTTTACAAGGTGCGCAGCACCATGTGCAACTGCGGGGCGCTGAGCATTCCCGAATTGCAGGAAAAGGCGCGCCTGACCGTGGTGTCGTCCACCAGCATCGTGGAGGGCGGCAGCCACGACGTGGTGCTGAAGAACAACGGCAGCAACAACTGAAAAACGATGAAAAGCGGCCTCGTTTTGCGGGGCCGCTTTGATTTTTTGAGAAATAACGCGGGGCGTCAGCGCGCTTTGGGGCAGAAGGCCCGGCCCCAGGGAATGCGGTAGGCGGGAATGGCCAGCAGGGCGCTTAAAGCGGCGCCGGCCAGCACGTCCCAGACCGAATGCTGCTGCAAAAGCAGGGTGGACAGGGTGACGAAAAGGGTCACAGTGACCACAAGGGCCTTGGAACCCCATTTCCCGGCCAGAAGGCGGGAGCGCAGCAGAACGATGCAGATGGCCGCCGTGCTGGAAATATGGATGGAGGGGCACACGTTTGCGGGCGGGTCGATGGAGCGCAGAAGCCCCACAAGCCGGCACAAAACATCGCCGTGGGGCAAGGGGCGGCGCAGCGCAAGGCCGGTGGGCAGCACCGCGTATAAAACAAGGCACACGGTCATGCCGGTAAACATGATAAAGCAAAGGCGCAGGTAGTCGGTTTTGTCTTTAAACAAGAGCCAGAACACAGAGCCCGGCATCCATACATACCAAAACGCATAGGGAAGAAGAGCCCAGTGGCTGAAAGGGATCAGCTCGTCCAGCGCACAGTGAACAAGATACTGGGGCTGCACGAACTGTTCCAGGGGAAAAAAGGCGGCGAGGTAAAATGCGAAATAAGCTGTGACCCAGGCCTCCGGGTGAGCGCGCAGCCATTGCTTTACGTGCGGCATTTGTGTTTGAAAGCCCCTTTCGAGCTGACCTGCGCAAAGCAAAAGGGCCCCTGCACGGGGGCCCTTTTGCTTTGCGCAGGGTCTTGCAGCGGTTTTAAATCCAGTATAGCCGATCTTAACATCAATTACAATGGGGCGCGCCGCTTCCCCGAGGATGTTTTTGGCATTTCCGGGGCCCGGTTGTTTTTTAAACTGCGTGGAATGCAGAAGGAAGAGGCGGGGCAGGAGAAGGAGCTCAGTTCGGTCCCGGGGGGCGGGAGGGGGCCCAGGTTTCAAACTCGGGGATGGGAAGGGGCTTTGAAAAATAGAACCCCTGAATCATGTCGCAGCCGGCCTGGCGCAAAAAATCCGCTTGCTCCCGGGTTTCAATGCCCTCGGCCACAGTGTGGATGCCAAGCGTTTGGGCAAGCGCAATAAAGCCAGAAATGATCGCCCGGCTTTTGCTGCTTGCGATCTCGCTGAAAAATTGCCGGTCCAGCTTGATGGCGTCCACATCAAAGTCCTTGAGCAGGGCCAACGCGGAAAAGCCGACGCCAAAGTCATCCAGCGAGCAGAGGAAACCGTGCCGATGCATCTCGACGATGGAGCTCTGTACAAGCTGGCGCTGCTGCTCATCAAAAAAAGTGGATTCGGTCAATTCCATTTCCAGTATGCCGTTGGGGATGCGGTACTGCTCTTTCAGCCGCAGAAAAGGTTCCAGATAGTTTGGGTTTTTGAAGTGCACACGGGACAGATTAAAGGAGATGGGCAGGGGTGCGCGCCCCTGGTCCATCCAGCGGCGGAGCAGGGCACAGATCTGTTCAAAGAGATAAAGGTCCAGCGTGCAGACGCTGCCGTTCCGTTCGAACAGGGGGATAAACTCTCCCGGTGGGATCATGCCGTATTGGGGGTGGCGCCACCGGACCAGTGCCTCCGCACCGCCGAGAGCCCCGTCGCGCAGGCGCACCTTTGGCTGCAGATAAACATAAAAGTCGCCGTGGGCAAGGGAGAGGGGAAGCTGCGCGTTGAGCTCCTGTTCACGCTTGATCTTTTCGATCAGGTCGGAGTTGTAGAAAGAGCAGACCGATCTTTCACTTTGGAGTTTGCAGGCGGTGCGGGCGCGTTCCTCGATCAGCATGAGGTCGGTGGCGGGGTCGTCGATGAGGCAGGCGCCCTGCGGGATGGTGAGGGCATATTGCAATTCCGCAGGGCGGCCGGCGGAATTGATGGCCCCCACCATTTCATCCAGGCGGGCCTGGACCTGCCCCGGCGCGCTCTCTTGGAGGCAAAGCACAAACTGGTCCGCGTTTACCCTGGCCGCGATCTCGCCCGGCTGAAGGTATCGTTGCAGCGTTTGGCAGATATATTGCAGAATTTTGTTTCCGGCGCGAACGCCCAGGCTTTCGTTGATCAGCTTGAAGCCTTTCACATCCAAAAAAACAAGCGTGCAGGAAGAAGGCGGCATGCCGGACGCCAGTTTTTGATAGGCGCGCTGAAATGCCGCCCGGTTCAGCCCGCCGGTGAGCGGATCGGTATATGCAACGGATTCCAGCTGCCGGCGATTTGCCCGGTAGGTTTGAACAAGGGCCAGAAAGAGCAGGCCGAGAACCAGAAGGCCGCCGGCAATGAGCAGAAAGCTGCGGAAGATGTAAGCGCCGGCATTTCCGGAGATCAGGTCGGCGGGCACCAGGGTGAGCAGGATCCAGCCGTTGGCATTCAGCGGGTGATACGACAGGACCAGATTGCTGCCGTCCACTGCGGTAAACTGGAATACGCCGGACCTTTGCGCCGCCATGCCGGTGATCATGTGCGAAATGGCCTGCTGCGCTTTTGCATCGGCGCCGGAGGAAAAAATATCGCCCAATTGAAGAAACGGCTTTAAATCGGTGGGTGAGATCACCACCGCGCCGCTGCTGTTTACAATACAGGTAAGGCCGCGGCCATTGTAACTTTTGGGTTCGATCAGAGCCTGAATATTTTCTTTGCTGCGCACGCCCGCCAGAATATGGCCGGCCGGCCCGCCCGCCTCCAGGGGAACCGAAAACAGGAGATCCTGCCCGCCCAGATAAGTGACAGCTGGGCCCGAGAAAAGCTCGTTTTGGCGATCCTGCAGATACTCTTTTGGAAACCCCTGAGGAACGGCGGCCCCGCCCGGGGCGATGACCGCAAGCGCGTCAAACCCTAAAATTTGTGCCTGCCGGTTGAGTGAAGCTTGCAGGGCATCCTGATCGGGGAGTGGGGAGAGCGTGCAGGCAACGCTTTCCAAAGCCTGCTGGAAGGAATCGAGCCGGGAGGAGATATCGCCGGCCAACTGGGCGGAAACATCCATGACATACTCCTCGGTGCTGTGTGCAAGTTCCCTTTTCAGTGCAGACGAGTTCCAAAGCAGCAGAGCGCTCAGCACCATGGAAACGGCCGCAATAAGAATGATGGGCCTTAAATGGAAAAGGATAGATTTGGTCGGTTTCATGCTGCATCCCTCAACTTGATATTACTACATAAAATTTATCACTATTTTGGGATGGTGACAATATTTGATCTGTGTACGTATACAAATGATCCTTGCGCGGCTGCCCGGCCTGTTCTATACTTAGAAAGGAAGCAAAGGAGGGGAGATCGGGTATGCGGGAGCGGCAGACCTTGTTTGAATCTGTATTTCAGTCGCTGGAAGAGCAGATCCTCAGCGGCCGTTTGGGAGTTGGAAGCAGGCTGGAGTCCATAAACGAGCTGTCGGCGCGGTACGGCGTGGGGACCCGCACCGTCCGGGAAGTACTGCGGGCGCTGAAAGAAAAGGGTTACATCCGCACCGAGGAGAGAAAGGCGGCGGTGGTGGTTTACCGGCAGGCGGAGGCGGGCATGGCGGCGCGTTCGGTCCTGGAGCGCAGGGCCTCGATTTTGCAGGTATACCGCACCGCGGGGGTTTTGGAGCCTTTACTGCTGGCATTCTGCACCCGCTTTTGCAGCGAAGAGGAACTGCGGCGGATGGCTGCGGAGATTGCACGGCTGGCGCGGAAGAACCCGGAACAGCGGGGGCGGGCCTGCTCGGCATGCCTCCATGCGCTGGTGGAACGATCGCATAATCCGCTGTTGAGCGATTTGTTTGCCAGCCTTGAAATATATACCAGAATCCCCTTTTTTCGCGGGCGGGAGCGTTTTGTGGAGCTGGTGGCGGAGCAAAACGGATTTGGCTCGCTTGGCTGGGTGATGGAGGCCCTGCTGACACGGGATACAGGCGAGATCGCAGCCCGGTTTGGAGCGCTGTTCCGCTGCATTACAGCCGCCGCAGAGGAGTATCTGGATGAAATGGCGCGGGAGTTTGGGGACACGCCGGAAGACCCCGCCAAGGCGTATTGCTGGACTGCGGAGCGGGGTCGGGACCACTATTATATGCAGATCACCCGCGATCTGATTGACAAGATCGGGATGGGCGAATATGCGGCAGGAACCTTTCTGCCCACAGAAGCAAAGCTGGCGGAAGAGTACGGCGTGTGCATTGCCACGGTTCGGAAAGCGCTGGCAATGCTGAACGAACTGGGCTTTGGGCAAACGGTGGCGGCAACCGGCACCAAAGTAACCGTGCAGGATCAGCGGGCGGTGATGCGGGTTATAAAAAACAAAACGTTCAAACAGGACACGCTGCGGTATTTGAGCGGGCTGCAGCTGATGGCCCTTGCGATCCAGCCGGCTGCGCTGCTTGCATACGATGCGATGGACGGCGCGGCACGGCGCAGGCTGGGCCGGGAGCTCAGGGCCTCGGCAGGGATTCCGCTGGAACTTCTGCTGCAATGCGTCATGGAATTTCAGCCGTTGGAGCCGCTGAGAATGATTTTGAAAGAGACCAACAAGCTGCTGCATTGGGGCTATTATTTTGCCTTTTACAGCGAAGGGCCCGCAAGCGCCGAACTGTTGACACAAAAAAGCCTGGACGCGTTTGACTGCCTGCAGAAAAACGATAAACAGGGTTTTGCCAACACGCTGGCCGGCTGTTACTGCCATATCCTTGCGTTTGTGCGCGGCCATATGGTGCGGTGCGGGCTTGCGGAAGCGGCGAAAATTGTGACGCCAGACATGCTTGCTGTGGGCGGATAATGCTGAAAAACTGCGGCTAAAGGGCCCATTGGGCCCCGGCGGGGCCGGGCGGGCAGGAACGGATAGAAAAAAGGGGGGCGAAGGCGGGAATGCCTTCGCCCCCCTCAGCCAGCGCAGGCGGAATGAGGTCATGGTGAGCGTTCGGTTCTTTTTTTTACTGTGAGGCAAACCGTGCAGCCTTTGCCCGGGGCTGAGCGCACGGTTATGCCGCAGCCCGCGCCATAGTAGAGCTTCAGGCGTTCATTCACATTCCGCAGCCCCACGCCGCCCAGCCGGGAGGGGCTGTTGGGAGGGACTGCGGCGGGATCAAAGCCCACGCCGTTGTCGGTGATGGTAAAGATCAGCTGCTCACCCTCTTCCCGCCCGGTCACAGTGATGCGGCCGGGGCCATCCAGCGGTTTGACGCCATGATAAATGCTGTTTTCCACGATGGGCTGCAGAATGATTTTGGGGATGGTGTAATCCAGCAGGGCGGCGGGAACGCAGATCTCGTAGCTGAGCTTTTCCTCGTACCGCGCCTTTTGGATATAGAGATACTGGCGCACATGCTCCAGCTCGTCGGCCACTGTGACCAGCTCCCGGCCGCCGTTGAGGGACAGGCGAAAAAAAGCGGCCAGAGATTTGGTGAGGGCAATGACCTTGGCGCTGTCGTTGAATTCTGCCATCCAGACGATGGTGTCCAGCGTGTTATAGAGAAAATGCGGGTTGATCTGGCTGAACAGGGTGTTGAGCTCGGCCTGGCGCAGGATCTTTTCTTTGGCGGAGATCTCGTCCATCAAGGCGCGGATGCGGTGGATCATGCGATTGTAATTGCCCGCCAGCAGCTCGACCTCGTAAAAGCTGTTGCTGCGCACGCTGATCTGCGCCAGCTTTTCGATCTCACGCATGCCGCGCTCCAGATCGGCCATTGGGGCGGCCAACCGGCGGGTAAACAGCACCCCCAGCAAGAGCACCGCGCCGAAAAGGAGCGCTCCGGTGAGCAGCACGGCCTGGAAAAGCTGCTGTTTCAGCATGCGGAGGGTGTCCAGCGAGACCACGCCCACCATGGTCCAGCCGGTATTTTCGATATCGGTGTGATAGGTGAGGCGGTTTTGCGCTTTGTCGTAGAAGTTTCCGGCCGCCAGGGTCTGCTGCAGTTCCGCCAGTTTATCCGGGTCGGAAAAATAGCGGGTATCCCTGTGATAGACCGGCGCGCCCCTGTCGTTCAGAAGAAAAACATACCCTTCTTCGCCCAGATCTAGGCTGCGCAGATGCTCTTCGATCACGCTGTAGTCCATGTCCATGAGAAGGACGCCCAGGTTTTCGCCGCGGGCATCGGTGATCTCGGTGCTCACCGAGATCACCCAATCGTTCTTGTTGGCGGAAAAGCCCTGCATCCGGGCGCCGGTGAGGACGGGCATGGTATTGTGGATGGACTCCATATACCAGTCCTCTTTCATCATATCTTCGGAAACGGACATATCAAGCCCCGCTTCGTTGGAGAGGATGCGGCCGTCTTTGGATACAACCACAATGGACTTGAGGTTGGGGTCGGATTCCAGCATTGCATGGATGCGGGCCAGCAGATCGCCCTGCAGCTGCTGCCCATTTCCCGCGAGGTATTGCCGAAGGGCGGGGTCGCCGGCGAAAACGTTCGAGCTTCCTTTTACACGGGCGATGTAGGTGGAGATGTTCGTGCCGCTCATTTCCAGCAGATCACGGGTCTTGGAAACGGTTTCGTCCATCAGCAGCTTCGCCGCGAAAAAGTAAACGGTTCCACCCAGCAGCAAAACGACTGCCAGGCCTGTGCCCAGAAAGAAAAGGGAGAGCTGAACGCCGAACCGCCGGAACCAGTGCCGGGGCTTAAAGCCCTGTTTCATGACCCGCCTCCGATCTGAACTCGCTGGGCGTTTTTTTATATCTGCGCCGAAAACACACGCTGAAGTAGTTGGGGTCCTCGATGCCGACCGCCGCGGCGATTTCGTAGTTCTTCATCTGAGTGGACAGGAGCAGGAGCTTGGCCTGTTCCAGCCGAAGCCCGAGCAGGTGATTCCGGAAATTTTCGCCGAAGAGCTTTTTGAAGAGGGTGCTCAGGTAGCTGACGCTGTAGCCCAGTTGGGCGGCCAGAGCGCCCAGGGAAAAGCTGGCGTCCGCCAGGTGTTCTTCCAGCAGCCCGGCGATCCGTGCCCGGGCGCCTGCGTCTGCGCCGTCCCCTGCGCTCCCGGCCAGCTTGTCCACAACCTGCCGCACAGCCGCAAAGCGATCCGCCTCCTCTTTCTTTTTTACAAGGCGGAACAGGAGCGCCTGCACATCCTGCCGGGAGAGGGGCTTGAGGGCGTAATCATCCACGCCCAACTGGATGGCGCGGATGGCGTAGTCCAGGTAATCGTAGCCTGTGATCATGGCTATTTTCACCGAGGGATCACGCGCCTTGGCGCGCCTGCAAAATTCAAGGCCGTTCATCCGGGGCATATTGATGTCGGCCAGGATCAGATCGATCCGCTGGCTTTCCATGAGCTTCAGGGCTTCCTCGCCGTTTGAGGCTTCAAAGCACGCGCCGATGCCGAGGCCGGGAAAGTCGACCAGCGCCCGGATGCCCCGGCGGATGATGTTTTCGTCATCCACCACCAACAGGCTGTACATGCGCGGCCCCCCTTTTTAGGCTTTGTTCCATTATATAGCGCCGGGACCCAGGGAGCAAGCCCATGGGTCCCGGCGCCGATTTTTACATTGCAAAGAATGGGAGCAGGAAGCCGTAGCCCTCGGCCTCCAGTTGATCATAGGGGATAAAGCGGATGGAGGCGCTGTTGATGCAGTAGCGCAGCCCGCCTGATTCCTTGGGGCCGTCGTTGAAGACATGCCCCAAATGAGTGTCGCCCGCACGGCTGCGCACCTCGGTGCGTACCATGTTGAAGCTGGTATCCTTGTGCTCGGTCACCACTTCGGGAACAAGCGGCTTTGAAAAACTGGGCCAGCCGCAGCCGGACTGGAACTTGTCCTGAGAGCTGAACAGCGGTTCCCCGGTGACCACGTCCACATAAATGCCCTTCTCAAAGGTGTCGACATATTCGTTGGTGTAGGGGCGTTCGGTATCGCCCTGCTGGGTGACCCTGTATTGAATATCGGTGAGGACGGCCCGCAGTTCCTGCTGGCTGGGGACAGGATAGCCCCCGGGATCAATAAGGCTGGAAAGATCGGCGGTGCCAAGGCCTGCCTCGGCGATAAATTCGTCGGCGTCGCTCAGGTCGATGTGGCAGTAGCCGCCGGGGTTTTTGTCCAGATAATCCTGGTGATAGTCCTCGGCTGGATAGAAATTGTCCAAGGGCAGCACTTCGGTGACCACAGGGGCCTTATATGCTTTTTGCTGTGCTGCAACCGCCGCCTTGGCCACGGCCTGGTCGGCCTGGTCCACATAGTAAATGCCCGAGCGGTACTGGGTTCCGCGGTCGTTGCCCTGCTGGTTGACGCTGGTGGGATCCACAACCTTGAAAAAACCGTCCAAAAGCTGCTCGGTGGTGATACGGGAGGTGTCGTAGACTACCTGTACCGTTTCGGCGTGGCCGGTGTTGCTGTAGCACACCTCCTGGTAGGTGGGGGCTTCGGTGTTCCCGTTGGCATAACCCACGGTGGTGTCGTATACGCCGGGAAGCTTTTTTACATAGGCCTCGATCCCCCAAAAACAGCCGCCCGCAAGGTAAATCGTGTGCAGATCCTGCTCGTTGACCATAACTGTGTCCTCCTTTACCGGCAGATTCATATCATCTTGGTCCGCGCCCATTGCACCGCCCGCCGGGGCGGCGGCGCATCCCGCAAAAACCAGCAGCGCGGCGGCAAGAACGCCCGCGCTTACCGGGGTCATCCATGTCTTCTTCATGATACACGCTCCTTTCCATGTTTTCAACCAATCGTGTCAAATGCGGCCTTGATGGCATCATTATCAGCATGGCCCGGCGCCACTTTCACCAGCACGCCATCCGAGCCGATGTATTCGGAGGTGGGGTAGCCCCGCACCCCTGCTTGGGCGCCGTAAGCGCCGCCTGTATCGAAGAGGACGGTGATGTTTTCGGTGTTCTCCACGCCCGAAAACCATGCTTTGAAGGCCTCGACGTCTTTTTCGCCCTTTTGGCCGGGGGCCACAATGGTGAGGACCCGGAAGCCGACCTCCTGCCCGGAAAGGGCGTTGATATCTTCCAGGCCGCCCAGACAGATGGGGCACCAGGAAGCCCAATATTTAAGATAGACCTTCTCGCCGGCAAAATCGGAGAGCCTTACGGTGTTCCCCTCCAGATCTGTCATTTCAAAGTCGGGCGCGGGTTCCCCCTGATTTACCTGGCCGGTGCCTGTGCTGGTACCGGCGCTGCTGCTTTTCTCCGGCGCCATGTCCGCCTCCTTTTCAGCAGGCATGGTACTGTTGGCTCCTGCTTTTCCTGCGCTGCACGCCGCCAAAAACAGGAGCAGAAGCCCGGCAGCTATGGTGAGCAACCATTTGTGTTTCATGGTGTGATTCCTTTCTGTGTTCAACCAAAGATGGTGAGAATGTTGTTCAGATGGCCCGTCATCAGCAGGATACCCATCAGGATGATGACAATGCCGCCTGTGATCTCGAGCTTTTGCAGATATTTGCCGAGCTTTTTGACCTTGGTCAGGAGAAGGTCGGAAAAAAGGGCCAGCGCCAGAAAAGGCACCAAAAAGCCCAGAGAGTAGACTGCCATGAGCAGCCCGCCGTACAGCGGCTGGCTGCTGGTGGCTGAAAAAGCCAGCACAGCGCCCAAAACGGGGCCGATGCAGGGGGTCCAGCCAAAGCTGAAGGTAAGACCCAGCAGGAAAGAACCGAGAAAATCGCCCTTGCGGGAGCGCTCTAATTCCACTTTTTTCTGGTAAGAGAGCTGCCTGATATGGATCAGCCCTGTTTGATGGAGGCCCAAAACGATGACGATGAGCCCCATCACGACCATAAAAACCCTGCTGCCGATTACTGCGCCCAGCGCCCCGGCGCCAAAGCCCAAAAGAACAAAACACACTGAAATCCCCGCCACAAACAACGCGCTTTTCACAAGGATCCGCAGCCTGCGCCAGGCGGCTGTTTCCGGCTTGGCTGCCCCGCTGAACGCGAATTGTGAGAGGTAAACAGGAAGCAGCGGCAGCACGCAGGGAGAGAAAAATGACAGCAGGCCCGCTGCCAGCACTGTGCCCAGATAAAGCGTTTGGGTGCCCATACGCTTCACCCCTTTCTGATTTGATACACTGATCATATACCTGTGGGCGAAGAATTGTAATGGATCCGCTTTCGCTGTTTCTTTGATTTCTTTGGATAGTAAAGGCGGGAGGCTTTTGGAGGCGGGGGGCCTTATAAAAAAATAAACTGCATTTCAGGCCGGCAGCGCAGGCCTGAAATGCAGTTTAGAATCGGTGCAGGGAACGGAGCGGGGATCATGTCGTTTTGGTTGACCATTCCCCAGGTGGAAGGGCGACATAGGTCTTGAACATCCACTTGAAATTTCTATCCACGCTCCCCGTGAGGGGAGCGACCTGGAGCTGGTAAGCCTGCTGCGGCGCACCCTCAAATTTCTATCCACGCTCCCCGTGAGGGGAGCGACCTGGAGCTGGTAAGCCTGCT
>OFOK01000254.1_pt1 | contig 57239 bp, 58 predicted proteins | sample 1542001 | NCBI WGS metagenome assembly OFOK01 (sample SAMN04209242, study PRJEB22552) | human gut metagenome | biome: gut; material: feces | host: Homo sapiens | place: USA: Oklahoma
AGCAGATGACCTTTGAGAGCCTCACCAGCTTTCTGTACATGGATCTGTACAAGGGGATGGCTGCCGGAAATCTGCCCCGCCGCTGTGCCCATTGCCGCAGGTGGTTTCTGGCGGTAGGAGGATACGATACCCGATACTGTGACCGAGTGGTACCGGGAACCGGCGGCAAAACTTGTAGGAAGGTAGGAGCTCATGAGCGGGAGAAGGAAAAGCAGAAGACTGAAACCGCTTCTCGGGAGTATAGCCGGATCTACAACCGGCTGAAGGCCCGTAAGCGGCGGGGCCGGATTACCACGGATGAGTGGAACCGACAGGTAGTGCAGGCTCAGGAGCTGAAGGACGCTTTTCTGGCAAAGCAGATTACCCAACAGGAGTATGTACGAAAATTGGATGAGCTGTGAAAAACAGGACGACTGTCCCTCTCGGGACAGTCGTCCTGTTTAGCTATGTGAGATCGTCCGTTGATGAGTCGGATTTTAGAGAGCTTCGTTGCCAGTATGTCTGAGATGTGTTTTTGCTGGTCAATCAAAGCGGACATCCTTTCGGTCTTAAGGCAGATGGGCAGGACATCACACCGGCAATTCTAGATGGATTTGTTGACAAGGGAATTTTTCATCACACAGCGAAGCGATTATGCCAGAAGGCATACCGGCTTGGCTTTTTTATTAAGTGAATTTAGAAAAATTTTTTATGATGATAGTATAGAGCGGCAGACAGTACGGAGGATGGTGCGGCAGGCGCAGAAGGAACAGATGATTCCCAGCAAGGAAAAGCGTAAGGAACAAGAGCGCTAATTGATGTTATAAAATATATTGAAGTTTTACTAATAAGAATTTTTATCGTCTGTTAGTTGCTTGACAAATATGCATTACTATGATATTTTTATTCTAAATAAATATGATGTCTGAGTGCCATCAATTTCGTATAGAGTTGATGGAGAATAGTGAATCCGGTTGGAATCCGGAACGGTACCGCCACTGTATGCGCGGAGGCACCGCACATGACGAAAGTCGGTCATTGGGAGTTGATCCTGAGAAGGCTGTGCGGAAGGCTTATGATACGCAAGTCAGGAGACCTGCTCAGATTGTTAAAGTCTATTTGCTCTCGAGTTATGGAGAAATGGGCTATTTTGTTGCGAAAAAACGGCAGCAGCAGTCATGTATGACTGTTGCTTTCTTTTTTGGCATATCTTTAGCATACTTTTCTCCATTTTACTACTGCTTTTTCGTGGCTTAAACCACAAAAAGATATAAATCAATGGAGGAAAGTAAAATGAAGAACATAAAAAAACTCATAGCACTCCTGCTTGCAACGTGCATTGTAGCATCTCTTGCTGCCTGCGGTTCTCAGGAAAGTGAGACATCAGACAACTTAGGAGAGGTGTCTTCTACCAATCCAGTCTCTGACGATCAAGCTGCTGCTGATGAGGTGGCCAAGCTGATTGACGCAATCTATGTGCAAGAACGAAACGAAAACACGGATGAACAATGTGAGGCTGCAAAGGCTGCTTGGGATGCCCTGACGGATGCCCAAAAGGAATTGGTTTCCGGCGAATTTGCAGATCCAGACTATTTTGGACGGGATACTGGAGATGCTTCTAAAGATGATCCCCGCAACGGTGATGAAATCGGCGAAAATGAACTGCTCGTAGTCAGCTTCGGAACCTCTTTTAATGACAGCCGTGTTGCTGACATCAAGAGCATTGAGGACGCTTTGCAGGAAGCCTATCCGGACTGGTCGGTCAGAAGAGCATTTACCGCCCAGATCATTATCAATCATGTGCAGGCTCGTGACGGAGAAAAGATCGATAACGTCCAGCAGGCGCTTGACCGTGCGGTAGAAAATGGTGTTAAGAATCTGGTGATTCAGCCTACCCATCTGATGTATGGTGCTGAGTATGATGAGCTGGCAGAAACCGTAGGAGCTTATCAGGATAAATTTGAATCGGTTCAGATCGCTGCTCCTCTTCTGGGCGATGTCGGTACCGATGCAACTGTCATCAATGAAGATAAAAAAGCTGTTGCAGAGGCTGTTACCGCAGAAGCGGTTAAGACAGCTGGATACCAGACTCTGGATGAAGCAAAGGCAGACGGCGTTGCATTCGTATTTATGGGTCACGGTACTTCCCACACAGCAAAGGTATCTTACAGCCAGATGCAGGCTCAGATGGAGGCTCTGGGATACAACAATGTATTCATCGGTACCGTTGAGGGTGAACCGGAAGAAACCGCCTGCGAAGCTGTTATTGAAAGCATCAAAGAAGCTGGTTATAAGAAAGTCATCCTTCGTCCTCTGATGGTCGTTGCAGGTGACCATGCAAACAATGATATGGCAGGCGATGATGCTGATTCCTGGAAGAGTATGTTCAACGCATCCGGCGCTTTTGAGAGCGTTGATACTCAGATTGCAGGCCTCGGTCAGATTCCAGCCATTCAGGAGCTATATGTTGCACATACTGGTGCTGTAATCAATCAATAAAGGAACAGATCGAGCATGAAAAAAAGAACGATACTCCTGTGTATGGCTGCTTTGGTCGCTGTTTTCGCCGTTGGATGCAGCAATCAGACGGATACATCTGCTCAGGACGGCTCCAGCCCTCCAGCTGTTTCGCAGGAACAACAAACAACTCTGGAAGATGGCATCTATTCTGCTGATTTTGAAACGGACAGCAGCATGTTCCGTGTCAACGAGACATGCGATGGTAAAGGAAAGCTGACGGTTCAGGACGGTAAAATGACCATTCACATTTCGCTTACCTCTCAGAATATTGTCAATCTTTTCCCAGGCACCGCAGAGGATGCCCAGAAAGATGGGGCAGAACTTTTGCAGCCTACTGTGGATACCGTAACTTATGAGGATGGAATAAGCGAAGAGATCAACGGTTTTGATGTTCCAGTTCCGGTTCTGGACGAGCCGTTTAACCTTGCGCTAATCGGTACAAAGGGAAAGTGGTACGATCATGAGGTAATTGTATCGAACCCAGAAAAACTTGAATAAACCATGCTCTGTCCCTGCTCTTAACGGCAGGGACAGATTTGTATCTGGAGAGGAGGACAAATATGAGGAGAAGCATATTTCCCTATCTGGTGAAAAAATTTTGTCTTGGGCTATTGATGGTGATGTGTATCACATCCGTTATGGTATTTCCTGCCTCAGCATCTGCGGAAGCAGCAACGGTTGATCTGGAGGATGGTGAATATTCCATAGAAGTCATACTGGAGGGTGGAAGCGGACGGGCGACTATTACATCTCCGGCAATTATGACTGTACGGGGTGGAAAGGGTTATGTTCAGATTGAATGGAGCAGCCCGAACTATGACTACATGAAGGTAGAAAATAAAACTTTTAAACCACTCCAGGAGGCTGGAAATTCCACTTTTGAACTTCCGATTATAGATTTTGATATGCCAATAGCGGTCGTTGCGAATACCACAGCAATGAGCACACCACATGAAATCGAATATACATTAACCTTCCTCCAAGACACCATAAAACAAGACACATCTTTTGAAATGATGGCTATGGTTGCAGGAACGGTAATTGTAATTGCCATAGTCGTAATTATCTCCTTTTTGGGGATTCATAAGAAACGGAGGAGCAAATAAAATGAGAAAAATGGCAGTAGTTTTATTGTGTTTTATCCTCATATTTACTGTATCCTCCTGCGGTTCACCTTCTGAAGCTGATTTGCTGGAAACACGTAATACTGATATCAGTCCGGATTTAACCTTCGATCACAGTATGCCTCTCGATTATGCTGAGGAATTTGCAGTGGACTATTACAATGATGGATATGCGCTTATTACCATCTCCAATGGTACGCAGTATCTGGTAATCCCAGAGGGAAAACCAGAGCCATCCGGTTTGGATGAAAACATTGTGCAGCTGCACCAACCGATCCAAAACATTTATTTAGTTGCCTCGGCTGTGATGGATATGTTTGTTTCGATGGATGCGTTGGATACGATCCGTTTCAGTGCGCTGAAAAGCGATGGCTGGTATATTGAACCAGTGCGTGCGGCAATGGAATCTGGAAATATTCTATATGCTGGCAAATATTCCGCTCCGGATTATGAGCACCTCATTGATGAGAATTGCAGCTTGGCGATTGAGAACACTATGATTTTTCATACGCCCGAAGTGAAGGAACAGCTGGATAAGTTTGGAATCCCGGTTTTGGTGGATTATTCCAGTTATGAGTCTCACCCTCTCGGCAGAACAGAATGGGTAAAACTCTATGGATTGCTGACCGGACAGCAGGAAGCTGCTGAGTCAGCGTTCAATGCAGAAAAACAGGCGTTTGAGTCTGTCAGCGGAGCACAGCCTACCGGAAAAACAGTTGCATTTTTTTATATCACAACCAATGGCGAGGCTAACGTACGCAGACCGTCCGATTATCTGGCGAAAATGATTGAAATGGCTGGTGGAACCTATATTTTGGAACAAGATCCCGATGATGAAAGTAAATCTTCCACCATGAGCATGGAGATGGAAGCTTTTTATGCACAGGCAAAGGATGCCGATTATATCATCTATAACAGCACAGTAGACGGGGAACTCAAATCTCGGGATGAATTATTAACGAAAAGTCAGCTTTTAGAGAACTTCAAGGCTGTGCAGAATGGAAATGTTTATTGTACAACCCAGAACATTTACCAGTCCACTATGGAACTTGGCACCATCATCGCAGATATCCATAACATGCTGCAAGGAGATGATCAGAGCCTTACCTATATTTACAAGTTGGAGTGATACAAACAGATGAAGAAAAAACGATATTTTGCTGCATTTGTTGTTTTATTTGTGCTTCTGCGTTTGTTTCTGGTCATGAACCTATGTATCGGAAGCGTTAATATTCCATTTTCTGAGATTCCTAAAATTCTTCAAGGAATCGGAACGGATGAAACCTACACAGAAATTGTTACGCAGGTCCGAGCGCCAAGAGCATTTGCAGCGGTGATTTTGGGAGGTGCCCTCGCATTATCCGGATATCTGCTGCAAACCTTTTTCCACAATCCAATCGCAACCCCGTTTACGCTGGGCGTTTCATCCGGTGCAAAGCTGATTGTCGCATTGGTGATGGTAGCGTCCCTGCAATTTTCAGTACAGCTCGGTTCATGGCTGATGATTCTTGCGGCCTTTGCCGGTTCCATGTTATGCATGGGTTTTGTTATTCTAATGTCCAAAGTCATCAATCAGATGGCAATGCTCATTGTCAGCGGCGTCATGATCGGCTATATCTGTTCTGCTGTGACTGACTTTGTTGTTACATTTGCGGATGATGCGGATATTGTAAATCTGCACAATTGGTCTCTGGGCAGCTTTTCGGGGATTAACTGGGACAATGTAAAAGTTATGGCAATCGTAGTGCTTATTACGATGTTTTTTGTGTTTCTGTTATCCAAACCAATTAGCGCCTATCAGATGGGTGAAGCCTATGCGCAGAATATGGGGCTTAATGTATCACGTTTCCGTATTGTGCTGGTGATCCTGTCCAGTATCCTTTCGGCCTGTGTAACTGCATTTGCCGGACCGGTATCCTTCGTCGGAATCGCCGTTCCTCACCTTGTCAAAGGCTTGTTTGGTACAACACAGCCGATTTTAATGATTCCAGCTTGCTTCTTAGGAGGTGCGTCATTCTGCCTGTTCTGCGATTTGCTGGCAAGAACAGTATTTACTCCCACCGAGTTGTCGATCAGCACGGTAACTGCAATTTTGGGCGCTCCGGTGGTTATCTACATTATGCTACGCCGGAAAAGAGAAAAAATGGGGTAATCGGGAATGAATCATGGCTATCTATATACAAAAGATTTAACTGTTGGTTATAATGGTATACCGCTCATCCGCAATATTCAGCTTGAAATAAATAAAGGCGAAATTGTTACATTGATAGGACCAAACGGTGCAGGAAAAACAACTATTTTGCGCAGTATTATCCAGCAGTTGCCACCCGTGTGTGGCGTTGTATGGTTAGATGGACAACAGGCGGAGAAAATGCCGGGCAAAGAAATGGCGCAAAGGCTGTCCGTTGTATTGACCGAACGGGTAAATCCTGAGATGATGAATTGCGAAGATGTTGTGGCAACTGGCCGATATCCTTATACGGGGAAATTCGGCATTCTATCCCAAGAAGATTGGAAGATCGTGCGTGAATCCATGGAGCTGGTGCGCATAACGGAGCTGGCCAACCGAGATTTCAATAAAATCAGTGACGGGCAAAAGCAGCGGGTTATGCTGGCAAGAGCACTATGCCAGCAGCCTGATGTGATCGTTTTGGATGAACCGACTTCTTTCCTGGATATCCGTTACAAACTGGAGTTCTTATCTATTTTGCAGGAGATGTCCAGAAAGCGGAATCTGACAGTGCTTATGTCGCTGCATGAACTTGACCTTGCCGGGCGTATCTCGGACAAGATTGCTTGCGTACAGGGGGATCGAATCGACCGCTTTGGAACGCCCGAAGAAATCTTTACCCAAGGATATATTCCTCAGCTTTATCAGATGACAACCGGCTCTTATGATGAACTGACCGGCGATTTGGAACTGCCATCGGTGCAGGAGAAACCTGAAATTTTTGTCATTGCAGGAAACGGCACCGGAACCAGCGTATTTCGCAGATTACAGCGTGAAAGAAAAGCGTTTGCGGCTGGAATCCTGTGGGAAAACGATATAGATTATGCCTCGGCTAAATCACTGGCAGCGGAGGTAATCCATGTTCCAGCCTTTCATTATGTGGCAGATGAACAAATTAAGCAAGCAAAGGGATGGATAGATACCTGTAAATTTGTTGTTTGCACATTAAAAGAATTAGAAATGGTTGATTTTGCGAAAGTTCTAAGCGATTTAACAGAATATGCAAGAATCAATGGCAAACTGATAACATATCCATAATCCTCCAGTTCAGCTAACACTTACATCATTGTTTCTTCCAAATTCCTAGCGCGTATTGAAGTGCTCCGCTCATCTTTCCTTGGAAACTAGTATAGCCAATGTAAATACACCGGCAGAATACTCCATCCCTCTAGAATACAAAAGGCGGCATAGACCAGCCCTTCCCCGGTGCTGATCTATGCCGCCTCTTGGCTTAATATGGTCGCTTACTGTATCGCCCATATAAATCGTTCTAATTTATCACTTCTATATGTACGGTGGATTTGCTGATACCAAATTTCCGGGCGGCAGAGCGGACGGTTGCTCCATTTTCGATGATGTACGCCGCCAATTTACAGGCGCGTTCCTCGATATTTCCTTTCAAATCCTTACACTCCCTCTCCCGTTTTGCCACAAGATATATATGTGGCCAGAGAGAGTACCATGCCTGTACGCGCTGGAAATCCCCCGGATTTTCCCTCTTCTTTTCGATTTGAATATCTATCCCAAGGGCGGCATATGCTATTGCGGGTGATTCAAATATGAAACAGCATACATGGAAAATATACGCCGCCTGGATTCTGTTTACCGAAGCGGTGGGCGGCCTGTCCGGCTGGCTGACCCGAGACGGAGCCAAAGCTTACAGTGAAAGCATTATCCAGCCCCCGCTTTCCCCTCCCGCCCTTGTATTTCCCATCGTCTGGGGAATTCTGTTCGTTCTGATGGGCATCGGAGCAGCTCGGATCTATCTGGCTTCTCCCTCTCGTGAGCGCACCAGCAGCTTGCGCATATTTCTGCTCCAGTTAGCCTTCAATTTCTTTTGGAGCATTCTGTTTTTTAACTTTCAAGCCTTCGGCGCTGCACTGGTCTGGCTGGTGATTTTGTGGGGATTAATTTTATGGATGATCACCTCGTTTCATAAGGTAGATCCGTTGGCTGCCTGGATGCAGGTCCCTTACCTGCTCTGGGTCACCTTTGCGGCCTATTTGAATTACGGTGTATGGATTTTAAACTAAAAAGGAGGCCCGGCAGGTAACGCCTGCCGGGCTTCTTCCCTTTTGCTTAGTTATTCTCTCCGAAAAACAGAGCCATATCTTCTTCCACGGTACCAATGCCGGCGATACCGAAATTCTCCACCAGCACCTTGGCCACATTGGGGCTGAGGAAGGCGGGCAGAGTGGGACCCAGGTGGATATTCTTCACTCCCAGATACAGCAGGGCCAGCAGTACGATGACCGCCTTCTGCTCATACCAGGCAATGTTGTAGATAATGGGCAGCTGGTTGATATCCTCCAGTCCGAAGACCTCCTTGAGCTGCAGGGCAATGACCGCCAGAGAGTAGGAGTCATTGCACTGGCCCGCATCCAGCACCCGGGGAATGCCGCCGATGTCCCCCAGATTCAACTTGTTGTACTTATACTTGGCACAGCCGGCGGTAAGAATGACTGCGTCCTGAGGCAGAGCCTTGGCAAACTCGGTGTAGTACTCCCGGCTCTTGGCGCGGCCGTCACAGCCCGCCATGACCACAAACTTCTTGATTGCTCCAGACTGCACCGCCTCTACGATCTTGTCCGCCAAAGCCAGCACCTGGGCGTGGGCGAAACCGCCTACGATCTCGCCCCGCTCGATCTCCTGGGGCGGCTCGCACTTCTTGGCATGCTCAATAAGAGCAGAAAAATCCTTTTTCTCTCCAATGCCGCCGGGAATATGCTTACAGCCGGGGTAACCCGCCGCGCCGGTGGTGTACAGCCGGTCCTTGTAGCTGTCCTTGGGAGGCACGATGCAGTTGGTAGTCATGAGAATGGGGCCGTGGAAGGTCTCAAACTCCTCCTTCTGCTTCCACCAGGCGTTGCCGTAGTTGCCCACAAAGTTGGGGTACTTCTGGAAGGCGGGATAGTAGTGGGCGGGGAGCATCTCACTGTGGGTATATACGTCCACCCCGGTGCCCTGGGTCTGCTCCAGCAGCATCTCCAAGTCCCGCAAATCGTGACCGGAAACCAAGATGCCGGGGTTCTTGCCCACACCGATGGATACCTTGGTAATTTGGGGGTTTCCGTAGGCCTGGGTATTGGCCTTGTCCAGCAGCGCCATCCCCTGCACGCCGTACTTGCCGGTCTCCATGGTCAGGGCAACCAGATCGTCTGCGGACAGGCTGTCATCCAGAGTGGCCGCCAAGGCCCGCTGGAGAAAAGCATCCACCTCGCCGTCGTCCTGAAGCAGGGCATTGGCGTGCTTGGAGTAGGCGGACAGGCCCTTCAAGCCGTAGGTGATGAGTTCCCGCAGGGAGCGGATGTCCTCATTCTCTGTGGATAGCACACCTACCTGAGCGGCCTTCGCTTCCCAGCTACCGGTTCCGTCCCACAAAGCGGCCAGAGGCAGCTGCTCCTTGTGCTCCACCTGGGCCAGCAGCTTTTCCTTCACCGCCAGGGTGTCCCGGATGCGAGCCTCAATGGCCTCTTTATCAAAGTTGGCATTGGTGATGGTCGTGAACAGGTTCAGGGTGATGAGATGGTTGATCTCCCCCTCCACCGCCTCTCCCTGGGCACGAAGAGCCGTGGTCACGGCAGACAGGCCTTTCGTTACATAGACCAGCAGATCCTGCATCGCAGCTACATCCGGCTGCTTGCCGCACACGCCTACACGGGTACAGCCGGTGCATCCGGCAGTCTCCTGGCACTGATAACAAAACATCTTGGGCTGCATAAATAGGTCCTCCTAATTTTGTCCTGCGCGGCAGTTTCGCCGCGGAATGGGCTTGACTTTCGAAACATACTATACTAAATTGTTTCTAACAATTCCGTTGTTATACCAACAAAAGGAGGGTCTTCATGGATTTTCTTTTTCTAACGGAAACCCCTCTGTTCCGGGGAACCACCGCTCAGGATCTGGAGGCCATGCTGGCCTGTCTGGGAACGGACGTGCGCAGCTATGAGAAAGGACAAATGATTTACAGGGCCGGGGAAGTGATTTCCTCGCTTGGGATCATGCTGTCCGGCAGCGCACTCATTGAAAATGATGATATCTGGGGCAACACCACGGTGCTGGACTGCGTGGGTCCAGGACAGATTTTTGCAGAGACCTACGCCTGTACGCCCGATGAGCCGCTGATGGTCAACGTGGTAGCCGCTGAAGCGGCTCAAATCCTGTTTCTCAACGTAAGCCGGGTCTTGCAGGTATGCCCCAATGCCTGCGGCCACCATAATACTTTGATCCGCAACCTGCTTGCCCTCTCCGCCCAGAAAAATCTGAACCTGTCCCGAAAGATTTTCCACACCTCCCCCAAAACCATTCGGGGCCGCCTGCTCTCTTATCTGTCCTATCAGTCCATGCGCAGCGGCAGTTCTTCCTTTACCATTCCCTTTAACCGTCAGCAGTTGGCCGACTATCTGAATGTAGATCGCAGTGCCCTGTCCAATGAGCTGAGCAAGATGCAGCGGGATGGGCTCATTCAGGTCGAACGAAACCGTTTTGTCCTACTGGGGGTCTGACTGCAAAAACAGGACATCCTCTCGGATGTCCTGTTTTTCATACGTTCTATTTCCAATACCGCTCTCAGCGGAAAAACAAAAAGGACATCCGAATGGATGTCCTTTTTGTGGTGCGCGAGGCGGGAGTCGAACCCGCACGCCCTTGCGAGCACTGGCACCTGAAGCCAGCGAGTCTACCAATTCCACCACTCGCGCGTGGTTTGGAATGCACCGTTTGCTCAGTGTATGAGATATACTACCACATCCTCCCTCCCGTGTCAACACTTTTCTTTCTTCATCGACCATTTTTTCTTTTCCTGACGCTGTGCCACCGGGAGCAGCATCGTTTTGTACGATTCCGTTTCCCCATATATTATATTCTAAATTTCTACTAAATCGGCTTTTTTTACCCTTTCTTCTCCCATTTTCGCAAGGAGTAGTCAAAAAAAGTTTTCCAAAAAACTCCTGTTTGTTAAAATTCCACATTGACTTTCCGGCTGATCCCGGGTACAATACGCTCAAATATTTTAATTAAATAATTTTAACTAAAATATTTTAAATTAAATTTTTGAACAATAGAGAGGAGAATTTCCCATGTTTGAGAAAGTCCGTGACATTATTGTTGATACTCTGAGCTGCGAGATGGACGAGGTCACCATGGAGGCCAGCCTGTCTGATGATCTGGGCGCCGATTCCCTGGACGCCGTGGAGCTGAACATCGCTCTGGAGGAGCAGCTGGGCCTGTCCATCGCTGACGAGGATCGCCCCAACATGAAGACCGTGGGTGACATCGTGCGTTACCTGGAGGCCCTGGAGGGCACCAAGGACAACCGCATCTAATTCTTAAGAGGTGAACTTCCATGGAACTGGAATCCATTTATGCGCTGATGGAGCGCTTTGAGCGCTCCTCCATCTCCGGCCTGGAGCTGGAGCAAAACGGCACCCGGCTGAAGCTGGAGAAGGCCGTGGCTGTGGCTGCCGCCCCGGTTGCGGCCGCTGCTCCTGTGGCTGCTCCCGCTCCCGCGGCTGCCCCTGTGGCCGGTCAGCCTGCCCAGGCAGAAGAGGGCGAATACATCAAGGCGCCCCTGGTGGGCACCTTCTATACCGCTGCCGGTCCCGACGCCGCCCCCTTTGTTCAGGTGGGCGACAAGGTGCAGAAGGGCCAGACGGTGTGCATCCTGGAGGCCATGAAGGCCATGAGCGAGATTCCCGCTCCCATGGACTGCGTCATCGAGGAGGTCCTGCTGGACAACGGAAGTCTGGCCGCCTTTGACGCCCCCCTGTTCCGCGTGCGGAGGGTATAGGATGTTTCAGCGTGTTTTGATCGCCAACCGCGGCGAGATCGCGGTACGTATCATGCGCGCCTGCCGGGAGCTGGGCGTGGAGACGGTGTCGGTCTATTCTCAGGCCGACGCCGACGCCCTCCACGTCCAGCTGGCTTCCCAGGCGGTGTGCATCGGTCCGGCCAAAGCGTCGGACAGCTATCTAAATGTGGACGCTCCGCTGACCGTAGCGAAGGAGACCGGCTGTGACGCCGTACATCCCGGCTACGGTTTTCTCTCAGAAAACGCAGATTTTTCTGACCGCTGTACCCAGATGGGTCTGGCCTTTATCGGTCCCTCCGGGGATGTGATCCGCATGATGGGCAATAAGTCTGCGGCCCGAGAGCTGATGCAGAAGCACAACGTCCCGGTGGTCCCCGGCTCGGACGGAGCGGTGGAGACCGCCCAGCAGGCCCAGGAGATCGCCGAAAAAATCGGCTACCCTGTGCTGGTCAAGGCCAGCGCCGGCGGCGGCGGCCGTGGTATGCGCCGGGTGGACCGCCCCGAGGACCTGGAGGCTAAGTTCCAGGAGGCTCGTGCGGAAGCTCTAGCCTGCTTCGGAGACGGACAGCTCTATCTGGAGAAGCTGATTCTCAACCCTAAGCACATTGAGTTTCAGATCCTGGCCGACCGCCATGGCAATGTGATCCATCTTGGCGAGCGTGACTGCTCCATCCAGCGCAAGAATCAAAAGCTGGTGGAGGAATCCCCTTCTAAGATTCTCACCCCCGCACTTCGGGAGGCCATGGGCCAGGCCGCGGTCACCGCTGCCCGGGCTGCCGGCTATGAAAACGCCGGCACCATCGAGTTTGTGGTGGATCAGGAGGGGCACTTCTACTTTATCGAAATGAACACCCGAATTCAGGTGGAGCACCCGGTCACCGAGATGGTCACCGGCATCGACCTGGTACGGGAGCAGCTGCGCATTGCCGCTGGGCTGCCTCTGTCGGTCAAGCAGGAGGACGTTGTTCTCCGGGGCCACGCTATGGAGTGCCGCATCAACGCCGAGGACCCCACTCAGGACTTCCGCCCCGCGCCGGGCACCACCCGTTTCGTCCACTTCCCCGGCGGCCCCGGGGTTCGTGTGGACTCCATGCTGTATAACGGCTATGAGGTATCTCCCTACTATGACTCTCTGGTGGCCAAGGTCATCGTCCACGCCCCCACCCGTCTGGAGGCCATCCGGCGCATGCGCCGCTGCCTGGAGGAGATGATTATTGAGGGATACCCCACCACCGCCGATTTCTGTCACCTGATCCTGCATCACCCCGACTTTGTAAAGGGCCAGTATGATACAGGATTCTTGGCCGCCCATCAGGACGAGCTGCTGGGCTGGGATAAGGAGGACTAAATGCAACCACTGTTTCGTTCCCGCCGTGACCGGCTGGACCGACTGCGCCGTCAGCGGGAGCAGGCCGTGGAGGCCGCCGCCAAGCGCTCTGACCTTCCCTCCGGCGGCTCTCAGACCTGTCCGGGCTGCGGCCGGGAGTGCCAGAACCAGGAGTTGGTGAAGACGGAGTATGTCTGCCCTCACTGCGGGTATCACCTGCCTATCGGGGCCTACCTGCGTCTCTCTCTGCTGCTGGATCCCTTCACCTTCCAGGAGCTGTGGCCTGAGCTCACCGCCCCCAACGCCCTGGACTTTCCCGGCTATGAAGGCAAGCTCACCGCCCAGCGGGAAAAGACCGCTCTGAGCGATGCGGCGGTGGCCGCTGTTGGCAAGCTGGATGGACGCCAGGCGGTGTTCGCCGTGCTGGACAGCCGCTTCTTCATGGGCAGCATGGGCGTGGCCGTGGGTGAGAAGATCACCCGGGCCGTGGAATACGCCCAGAAGCACAAGCTGCCTCTTATCATCTTTTCCGCCAGCGGCGGCGCCCGGATGCAGGAGGGAATCCTCTCCCTTATGCAGATGGCCAAGACCAGCGCTGCCATTGAGCGCTTCTCTCAGGCGGGCGGGCTGTACATCTCCGTGTTCACCCACCCCACCACCGGCGGCGTCACTGCCAGCTTTGCCTCTCTGGGCGATATCACTCTGGCTGAACCCGGGGCACTCATTGGCTTTGCCGGTCCCCGGGTCATCCAGCAGACCATCGGCCAGGAGCTGCCCGAGGGCTTCCAGCGCGCCGAGTATCTGGAGGAGCACGGCTTTGTGGACCAGATCGTCCCCCGCCGTGAGATGCGCCAGACCCTCTCCCAGCTGCTAGCCCTGCATCGAAAGGGGGTTCTCCACCGATGAGCAACTTAACTGCCGCCCAGCGGGTGAAGATCGCTCGTATGCCGGGCCGCCCCGGCACCATGGACTTCGTCCACAACCTGTTTACCGACATCTTTGTCTGTCAGGGAGACCGGCTGTGCCGGGAAGATCCCAGCATCTTCGGAGCCATCGCCCGCTTTCACGGAAAGCCGGTCACCGTCATCGGCCACCGGAAGGGGCGCAACTTTGAGGAAAACATGAAATGCAACTTCGGTATGCCCTCCCCCGAGGGTTACCGCAAGGCCCAGCGGCTGATGCGCCAGGCCGAGAAATTCGGCCGCCCCATCATCACCTTCGTAGACACCCCGGGCGCTTACCCCGGTCTGGAGGCGGAGGAGCGGGGCCAGGGTGAGGCCATCGCCACCTCTCTGGCTCTCATGAGCTCCCTCACCGTCCCGGTGGTCACCGTGGTCATCGGCGAGGGAGGCAGCGGCGGCGCTCTGGCGCTGGCCGTGGGCAACCGGATCGTTATGCTGGAGAACGCCATCTACTCGGTACTCTCCCCGGAGGGCTTCGCCTCCATTCTGTGGAAGGACGCTTCCCGGGCCGATGAGGCTGCGGGCGTGATGAAGCTCACCGCCGACGATCTGCTGCATCTGGACGTGGTGGACCAGGTGATTCCTGAGCCCGAGGGAGGCGCCCACGTGGACCCCCGTCCGGTGTATACCGCTGTGGACAAGGCCATCACCCGCCACCTCAGCCAGCTGAGCCGAGAGAAGGACCTGGCCGCCCACCGCTATCAAAAGTTCCGCGCCATGGGCGCGGTCCGGGAGGAGAAAGAAACATGAACGGACTGCACATCCTTGGCACCGGCCGGGCGGTTCCGGACCAAATCATAACCAATGACGACCTGGCCCGCCGGGTAGACACCAACGACGAGTGGATCGTGGCCCGCACCGGCATCCGGGAGCGGCGTTTTGCCCGGGAGGGAGAGTCCCTCACCCAGTTCACCGTAGCCGCCGCCAGGCAGGCTCTGGAGCGGGCAGGACTGAAACCGGAGGACATCGGCCTGTGCATCACCGCCACGGTGACCTCCGATCGACTCTTTCCCTCTCAGGCCTGTCTCATCCACCAGGAGCTGGGCCTTCCTGAGGACTGCCCAGCCTTTGATTTGAGCGCGGGCTGCACCGGTTTTCTTTACGCCATGGAGACGGCGGCGGCCATGCTGCCCCGGATGAACCGTCCCTACGCCCTGCTGGTGGGCGGCGAGCTGCTCTCCCGCATCGTGGACATGGACGACCGCTCCACCTGCATTCTCTTCGGTGACGGCGCGGGCGCAGCGGTGGTGGAGAGCACGGAAGCCGGATGGTACAGCGTGCTGGGCACCCGGGGCGACCGGGATGTCCTCTGGGCGTGGGGCCCCGGTCCGGAACGTCCCTACCTTCACATGGACGGTCAGGGTGTCTTTCAGTTTGCTCTGAAAACCGTCCCCCAAGTGGCCAAGCAGCTGCTGGAAAAGGCCGGGATGGACAAGGAGCAGGTGGACTGGTACGTACCCCATCAGGCCAACCACCGCATTGTAGAATCGGTGGCCAAGCGGCTGAAGATGCCGCTGAGCCGCTTTTATGAAAATATGGACCGTTACGGCAACACGTCCGCCGGCAGCATCCCCATCGCTCTGGACGAGATGGCCGAGCAGGGCCTTCTGAAAAAGGGTCAGTGGGTCATGTGTCTGGGCTTTGGCGCAGGCCTCACCTGGGGCGGCGCTTTGTTCCAGTGGTAAGCGGACGGATTGGAGGTTAATTATGAAATTAAACGAGCTTTTGGGCATTGAGTTTCCCTTTATTCAGGGCGGTATGGCCAACATCGCCACCGCCGAGTTTGCCGCTGCGGTCTCCAACGCCGGAGCCCTGGGCCTGATCGGTGCCGGCGGCATGTCCCCCGAGGTGTTCCGGGACAGCATCCGCCGCTGCCGCCAGCTCACCGATAAGCCCTTCGGCGTGAACATCATGCTCATGCACCCCCAGGTGGAGGAGCTGGCTGCCATCGCCGCCGAGGAGAAGGTGGCTGTGGTCACCACCGGCGCGGGCGACCCCTCCCGCTTTATCCCCGCCTGGAAAGAGGCGGGCATCAAGGTCTTCCCCGTAGTCCCCGCTGTGGCTCTGGCCAAGCTGGTGGCCAAGCGCGGCGCCGACGGCGTGATCGCTGAGGGTACCGAGAGCGGCGGCCACGTGGGCGAAACCACCACCATGGCTCTGGTGCCTCAGGTGGTGGACGCGGTGGACATCCCTGTTATCGCCGCCGGCGGCATTGCCAGCGGCCGCCAGCTGCTGGCTGCCTACGCCCTGGGCGCCATCGGCGCTCAGGTGGGCACCTGCCTGCTGGTCAGCGAGGAGTGCCCCATCCACGAGAACTACAAGAAGGCCGTTCTGAAGGCCTCTGACCGCTCCACTGTGGTCACCGGCCGCTCTGTGGACGCCCCCGTACGCTGCCTGCGCAACCAGATGACCAACGAGTACATCGCCAAGGAGCGGGAGGGCGCCGACCGCATGGAGCTGGAGCACTTCACCCTGGGCGGCCTGCGCAAGGCTGTGTTCGACGGCGATGTGAAGACCGGCAGCGTGATGGCCGGCCAGGTAGCCGGTATGCTCCACGAGATCAAGCCTCTGCACCAGATCTTTGAGGAGCTCCAGGCCGGCTGCGAGAAGCGTCTGGCCGAGCTGGAGAAGTAAGATGCGCATCGGAAAGCATGAACTGGCCCTGCCCATCCTCCAGGGAGGCATGGGTGTGGGCGTGTCCATGGGAGGACTGGCCGGGGCGGTAGCCGCCTGCGGCGGCATGGGCACCATCAGCACCGCCGACGCGGGCTATCTGGAAGCCGATTTTGCAAAGAATCCCTTTGAGGCCAATCTCCGGGCTCTCCGGCAGGAGATCGGCAAAGCCAAGGAGATTGCCAAAGGCGCTGGAATGGTAGCGGTCAACGCCATGGTGGCCACCGTCCAGTACGCCGACGCAGTGCGCACCGCCGTAGCTGCCGGAGTAGACGCGGTGGTGTCCGGAGCGGGACTCCCCCTGGACCTGCCCGAACTGGTAGGCGAGAGCGGCACTGCCAAGGCGCCTATTGTCTCCTCTCCCCGGGCGGCCAAGCTCATTTTAAAGACCTGGGACCGCAAGTACCACACCACCGCCGATTTCATCGTGCTGGAGGGTAAAGACGCGGGCGGACACCTGGGCTTTGACGAGGAACAGCTGAAAGCTGGAAGCTGTCCCACGCTGGAGGAACTCCTGCCCGGCGTTCTGGCTGAGGTTCGTCCCTACGAGGAGAAATACGGCCACCCCATCCCCGTCTTTGTGGCGGGCGGCGTGTACACCGGAGCCGACCTGGCCCGGTACACTAAGCTGGGAGCCGCGGGCGTGCAGCTTGCCACCCGCTTTATCGCCACCTACGAGTGCGATGCCTCCCAGGGCTATAAGGACGTACTTCTTGAGGCCAAAGAGAGCGATCTGGCCATTATCCACAGCCCGGTGGGCATGCCTGGCCGTGCGGTACGCACTCCCCTGGTGGAGCGGCTGGAGCAGGGCCTGCGGCAGGCTCCCACCAAGTGCTCCCAGTGTATCAAGGGGTGTGCCCCTGCCAAGATTCCCTTTTGTATCACTCACGCTCTCATTGAGGCGGTGAAGGGCAACCGGGAGGAGGGCCTCTTCTTCAGCGGCTCCAATGTGGAGCGGCTGGACCGGATGGTCCATGTCCGGGACATCATGGACGAACTGATGAATGAATGGAGGGTTTCAACGTGAAACTTGCCTTTTTGTATGCCGGCCAGGGCGCCCAGCATGTGGGCATGGGCCGGGACCTGTATGAGATCTACCCCGCCTTCCGCCAGGTACTGGACAGCGCTCCGGTGGACTTCGACCTGAAAAAGCTGTGCTTTGACGGTCCCGAGGACCAGCTCAATGACACCCGGTACACCCAGCCCTGCATGGTGGCCTTTGCTGCCGGTGTTACCGCCCTGCTGCGCGAGGCGGGCATTACCCCTGACTACGCCGCTGGGCTGAGCCTGGGCGAGTATTCCGCCCTCCAGTGCGCTGGCGTCTTTGACGCCAAGACCGCCATCTCCCTGGTGGCCTTCCGCGGCCAGGCTATGGCTGACGCCGTTCAGGGCCGCCCCTGCGGCATGGCCGCAGTGCTGGGAATGGACCGGGACGCCCTGAAGGCCGTGTGCGCTGAGGCCTCTGACGCTGGCGTGGTGGAATGCACCAACTTCAACTGCCCCGGACAGATCGTCATCTCCGGCGACGCTGCCGCCGTGGACAAGGCGGGCGAGCTGGCCAAGGCCGCCGGAGCCAAGCGGGTGCTGCCCCTAAAGGTGAGCGGCCCCTTCCACACCTCCCTGATGGCTCCCGCCGGAGACGCCCTCCGGGAGAAATTCCAGAGCGTGGACTTCGGCGCCATGGAGATCCCCGTCCTCTTTAACTGCCTGGGCGACCTGAAGGGCGAGGCGGACACCATTCCCAACCTGCTGGAGCAGCAGGTCCAGTCCAGCGTCTATCTGGAGGATACCATTCGCCGCCTGGGTGAGCTGGGCGTGGACACCGTGGTGGAAATCGGCCCCGGCCGCACCCTGTCCGGCTTTGTGAAGAAGACCGTAAAAGGAATCAAATGCTATCCGGTGGAGACGGCCGAGGAACTTCAGGCCGCTGTCGCCGCCCTGAGAGGAGAGTAAGTCCATGAGCTTAACTGGAAAAATCGCTCTGGTCACCGGCGGCAGCCGTGGCATTGGCCGTGCCATCTGCCTGGAGCTGGCCCGTCAGGGCGCCAACGTGGCGGTGAACTACGCGGGCAACTCCGCCGCCGCCCAGGAGACCGTCGCTGCCTGTGAGGCCCTGGGTGTGCAGGCCATCGCCATCCAGGCCAACGTGGCCGACCCCCAGGCCTGCCAGGACATGGTGAAGACCGTTCTGGATACCTTCGGCCGCATCGACATTCTGGTCAACAACGCCGGCATCACCCGGGACGGCCTGACCCTGCAGATGAAGGAGGAGGACTTCGACGCGGTGCTGGACACCAACCTGAAGGGCGCCTTCTGCTGCTGCAAGGCCGTCTACCGCCCCATGATGCGCCAGCGCTCCGGCCGCATCATCAACATGAGCAGCATCGTGGGCCTGCGGGGCAATCCCGGCCAGGCCAACTACTGCGCCAGCAAAGCGGGCCTGATCGGCCTGACCAAGTCCCTGGCCAAAGAGCTGGCTGCCCGGAAGGTCACCGTCAACGCCGTGGCCCCCGGCTTTATCGACACCGATATGACTGCCGTGCTGTCTGAGCAGGCTAAGGAAGCCATGCTTTCCACCATCCCCATGGCTAAGCTGGGCCAGCCCGAGGACGTGGCTCACGCGGTAGCCTTCTTCGCCTCCGACGAGGCCGCCTACATCACCGGTCAGGTGCTGTGTGTAGACGGCGGCATGGCGGTTTGACCGCAGAAAGGATGCTAACTATGGAAAAAAGACGCGTTGTCATCACCGGCATCGGCGCGGTCACCCCTCTGGGCAACACCGCTGCTGAGAGCTGGCAGGCCGTCAAAGACGGCGTGTGCGGCATTGCTCCCATCACCCTGTACGATCACAGCAATCAGAAGGTCTCTCTGGCTGCTGAGGTAAAGAACTTTGATCCCACCGTGGCTCTGGACAAGAAAGAGGCCCGCCGGATGGACCGCTTCACCCAGTTTGCTGTCACCGCCGCCGTAGAGGCGGTTCAGGACAGCGGCCTGAACCTGGAGCAGGAGGACACTGCCCGCTGCGGCGTGTCCGTCTCCAGCGGCATCGGCGGCATCGCCACCATCCAGTCCTCCTGTGAGGCCGGCAATGTCCGCGGCTTTGACAAGGTCTCCCCCTTCTTTATCCCCATGTCTATCACCAACCTGGCTGCCGGTCATGTCGCCATCCGGCTGGGCCTGCACGGCATGTGCATCTGTCCCGTGGCCGCCTGTGCCGGCGGCAGCAATGCGGTGGGCGACGCCTTCCGCCACATCCGGGACGGCTACGCCGAGGTGATGCTCTCCGGCGGCGCCGAGGCCTCCATCACCCCCCTGGCCATGGGCGGCTTCACCTCTATGAGCGCACTGACCACTGCCAGCGACCCCAACCGTGCCTCCATCCCCTTTGATGCCGAGCGCAGCGGCTTTGTTATGGGCGAAGGCGCCGCTATCCTGGTGCTGGAGGAGCTGGACCACGCTCTGGCCCGGAACGCCAAGATCTACGGCGAAGTGGTGGGCTACGGCGCCACCTGCGACGCCTATCACATCACCGCTCCCGATCCCAAGGGCACCTGGAGCGCCGCCTGCATCCAGCAGGCTCTGGCCGACGCAGACATGACCCCCGAGCAGGTAGACTATGTCAACGCCCACGGCACCTCCACTCCCCTCAACGACAGCGGCGAGACTGCTGCCATTCACCAAGTTTTCGGCGACCACGCCAAGAATCTGATGGTCAGCTCCACCAAGTCCATGACCGGCCACCTGCTGGGTGCCAGCGGCGCGGTGGAAGCCATGTTCTCCGTGCTGGCGCTGAAGGACGGCTATGTCCCCGCCACTATCAACTATCAGGTGCCCGATCCCGCCTGTGACCTGGACATCGTCCCCAACGAGGGCCGTCAGGCGGATATTAAGGTGGCCATTTCCGATTCCCTGGGCTTTGGCGGGCACAACACCTGCCTGGTCTTCCAGATGTGGGAGGGTTAAGAGATGCAGCTGAATATTGAGCAGATCATGGAGATCCTTCCTCATCGTCCTCCCTTCCTGCTGGTGGACAAGATCACCGACTGTGAGCCCGGTGTGAAAGCGACCGGCATCAAGTGTGTGACCATGAATGAGCCCTTTTTTGTGGGCCACTTCCCCGGCAAGCCCATCATGCCCGGGGTACTGATCCTGGAGGCTCTGGCTCAGACCGGAGCTGTGGCCGCCCTGTCTCTGCCCGAGAACAAGGGAAAGCTGGCCATTTTCGGCGGCGTGAAGAACGCCCGCTTTAAACAGCCGGTTCTCCCCGGCGATGTGTTGGAGCTCAGCTGCGAACTGGTGGAACAGCACGGCCCCATCGGATTCGGCAAGGCGGTAGCTAAGGTGGATGGCAAGATCGCAGCCCGCTGCGAACTTACCTTTGTGATCCAGTAACGGTTGCTTTCCACCTGTAAGTTTGCTATATTGGAATCACTTTAGAACGTGCAGGAGGAAGTGTCATGCTGGACGAGTCATTCAACCGCGTGTATACAAAATTTAAGCTCCATTTCTACCGGGCGGTCTTTTCCCGCTTTCAAACCCGGGAGGCCAGTCTGACCACGGTGGAGACCTTTTGCATGGAGATCATCAACGCCCTGGGACACCCCACCATCGCTGAGTTCTCCAGCTTTGTAAACATCTCTCCGCCCAATGCCGCCTATAAGATCAACAGCCTCATCCAAAAGGGCTACATTACCAAGGAGCAGTCTCCCGATGACAAGCGGGAGTATCATCTGTCGGTAACGCAAAAGTATATCGACTACTACAATGTGAGCTACCGCTATCTCTCCACCGTCATGGACCGGATCAAAGAGCGCTTTCCTGCCCAGGATGTAGAGAAGCTGGAAGAGATGCTCAACATCATCTCGGATGAGCTGATGCCCGAACTGAATCAGATCCCCTCTCACGAAAATTAACCACCGCGGTGCGGCAGCAGAATTTTGCTGCCGCACCGTTTTTTGTCTGTTTCCATGGCTTTTTCCACATTTCAAGCTGTGTTTGTGCAAAACCGCCCTTGTATCGGCGGGACAGTTGTAGTATCCTGTAAGCAAACCTTTTTTCCCCGTTTTGAAAGGAGGGGTGGACTTGCCCCAATTTCTCGACAGTCTTCAGGCCGGCATACTCGCCCTGCGGCAGCTGCCTGCAGACTACCCTCAGGCTTTCGCCTGGTACACCCTGATTTTGCGTTTTCTCTTCCCCCTGCTGGCTCTGGCCATGCTGGTGCGCATCATTCGCTCCCTCATCAAGGCCTCTCCAAAGCCAGAGGTCTGGGCCTATCTGTCCCTGCCAAACGGAGCCAGTGAGCCCCTGACACACTGGGAAAACATCCTGGGCCGGGCAGGAAGCTGTGACGTAGTACTTAACTACCCGGTGGTCTCCCGACAGCATGCCGCCCTCATCCGCAGCGAAGATGACAGCTGGACGGTATACGATCTGGGTTCCAAGAGCGGCGTCACGGTAAACGGAACTCCTGCTGATCCTGCAGGCTCTTCCGTCTCCTTCGGCGATGTACTGAGCATGGGCGGCGTGGAAACCGTATTGCTCCCCGTCCCCGATCAGGAGACCAAGCACCGGCGTAAAACCGACACCAAGCCGGTCTCTCCCTGGGGTTCTCTGATTTTACTTACCATTTTCCAGGTTCTGACTGCCTTGCAGTTTCTCTTCTCCGGTGATGAAGAGCACATGCTGCTGGTTCCCGGCTCCTTTTTGTGCCTGGCTGCGGTAATGTGGCTGTACTGCATCACCATGCGCGCGCTGGGCCGCATTGGCTTTGAAATCGAGACCGTGGCCTTTTTCCTGTCCACGCTGTCCCTCTCCGTCACCTCGTCCTCTGCGCCCAGTGCAGTCCCCAAGCAGTTTCTCTCTATGGTGCTGGGCCTTATCTTCTTCCTGATTCTGGGGCTGTTTCTCCGGGATCTGGAGCGGGTGAAGAAGATCCGTTGGCTCATGGCCGCCGGAGCCATCTTCCTTTTGAGCCTGTCTCTCGTCCTTGGCAAGGTGAAATACGGTGCGGCCAACTGGATCAGCATCGGCGGATTCTCCTTCCAGCCTTCGGAGCTTGCCAAGATCTGCTACATCTTTGCCGGAGCCGCCACCCTGGACCGGCTGTTCCGCAAACGAAATCTGGGGTTGTTCATTGTCCTGACCGGCGCCTGCATGGGCTGCCTGGCCCTGATGAGTGACTTCGGCACCGCTGCCATCTTCTTTGTCACCTTCCTGGTGATCGCTTATCTGCGCTCGGGCGACTTTGCCACCTTGTCTCTCATCTGCGGCGGCGCGGTATTCGGTGCCTTTACCCTGGTGAGCATCAAGCCTTACATCCTGCGGCGCTTTGCGGCCTGGGGCCATGTGTGGGAACAGGCCTCCGACGGAGGCTTCCAGCAGACCCGCACCATGTCCGCTGCCGCCTCGGGCGGTCTCATCGGCGTGGGACCGGGAAACGGCTGGCTCCACCGCGTGTCTGCCGCTGACACCGATCTGGTGTTTGGCATGCTGTGCGAGGAGTGGGGCCTTATCATCGCGGTACTTTCGGTGCTGTGCATTGTGGCTCTGGCGGTGTTCGCTGTGCGGTGCTGCCGGGCCGGCCGCTCCAGCTTCTACTCCATTGCCGCCTGTGCCGCCACCAGCCTGCTGGTCTTTCAGACTACGCTGAACGTGCTGGGCTCTGTGGATATTCTGCCTCTTACCGGCGTCACCTTCCCCTTTGTCTCCAACGGCGGCTCCTCCATGCTCTCTTCCTGGGGCATGATGGCCTTCCTGAAGGCCGCCGATACCCGCAGCAATGCCAGCTTTGCCATCCGCGCGCCTAAGCTTCACGGTCCTCAGTGGCTTGGAAACCTGGGCCCCCAGAGCAGAGCCCCCCGAAAGGAGGTCTCCCGTGAAAAAGATTGAAAAACGCACCTTCGTCTGCCTGGCTCTCACCTTACTTCTGCTTCTGGGTCTTGGGCTGTTTGTCCTGCGCTTTTTCCTCAAGGGTGGCGATTGGGCCTCCTTTGCCGCCAACCGGCATCTCTACAACTCCAACGGCTCCCTGGCAGTCGGCCGGGTGCTGGACCGGGACGGCGACGTACTGTCCTGGGTGGATGAGTCGGGCAACCGTCAGTACTATGAAAACGCCACTGTGCGAAAGGCTACCCTTCATGCAGTGGGTGATCTCTCCGGCTCCATCGGCACCAGCGCCCTGGTTGCCTTTGCCGACCAGCTCTCCGGCTATAACTTCCTCACCGGAGCCGACAACCCCTTCGGCCAGGGCAACGACCTCTATCTCACTTTGGATGCCCGCCTCAACTATATCGCCTACCAGGCAATGAACGGTAAGAAGGGTGCGGTGGGTGTGTACAACTATGAGACCGGTGAGATTTTGTGCATGGTCTCCACCCCCACCTTTGATCCGGCCAATCCTCCCACCATCGAAGATGGGGACCCTCAGTACGAAGGCGTCTACCTTAACCGCTTCCTCTCCGGCACATTTACTCCCGGCTCGGTATTCAAAACCATCACCCTTACCGCCGCCATTGAAAACATTCCCGATCTGTTCTCCCGCTCGTTCACCTGTACCGGTTCTACCACGGTGGGCGGGGAGGAGATCACCTGTCCCTTCGCCCACGGAGAAATGGATATCAACTCCGCCCTGGCCAATTCCTGTAACGGCGTTTTTGCCCAGCTGGCCACAGAACTCGGCGCCGAAACCATGAGCAAATATGTGGAAAAAGCAGGGATCCTGGACAGCTATTCTGTGGATGGCATTGCCACTGCCAAGGGCAGCTTTGATCTCACCGGTGCCAGCACCAGCCAGATTGGCTGGTCCGGCGTAGGCCAGTATAACGACCTGGTTAATCCCTGCGCCATGATGGTGTGGATGGGCGTCATTGCCAACCAGGGAAAGACTGCAGTGCCCTATCTGATTTCCAAAACCGAGGGGGACCTTCCCCTTCCTTCCCTACCTCACTTTACCAAGAAGACCGATCAGCTCATCGATGCTGACACGGCTCAGGTGGTGGGTGATATGATGGCCAACAATGTACGGGAAACCTACGGCAGCAGCCGCTTCCCCAACATGGACATCTGTGCCAAGTCCGGTACCGCCGAAGTAGGCGGCGGCAAAAAGCCGAATGCCTGGTTTGCCGGCTTCCTGCGCAACTCCGACGCCCCCTACGCCTTTGTCGTGGTCCTGGAGGAGGGCGGCAGCGGCGCCAATGCAGCAGGCAATGTGGCCGCTCAAGTTCTGGACGCTCTGGTCAACGGCTACTGATACATGCTCTGTCTGCAAATGCCCCCGAAGGATGTTTCCTTCGGGGGCATTTTGTATTTTATCTAAAAATATCTTGCAATTTTCATATCCGATCCAATGCTCTGTGGGGTATGGTTATAGTAAGAATCATACCCGGGCTGTCCTGTCCCCAGGCAGAGAAAATCCGTTCACCTGCCTCTTACAGTCCGGTTTATCCGATGGAACCAGTAGGAAAGGAGTCTGCCCGATGTCCACTCGTACCGATGCCCAACAAATCATTCAAAGCGCTCTGGCCGCCTGTCTGCCCGATGCAGCCGTACGCCGCGCCCTGGAGGGCAAAGAATTTTCCGGTGGCCGGATCTATCTGGTCGCTGCCGGAAAAGCAGCCTGGCAGATGGCTCAATGCGCTGCCCAAATGCTGGGAGACCGCCTCACCGCCGGCGTGGTGGTCACCAAGTACGACCACAGCAAGGGCGAAATTCCCCGCTGCACGGTTTATGAAGGCGGTCACCCCGTCCCGGATGAAAATTCCTTCCGCGGCACCCGGGCCGCCATGGATCTGGTTCAGAATCTTACTGCAGAGGACACTGTGGTCTTTCTGGTCTCGGGCGGTGGCTCTGCCCTGTTTGAAAGTCCCTTGGTCCCCGGCGGGGATCTGGCCCGGCTTACCAAGGATCTGTTGGCCTGCGGGGCAGACATTGTGGAGATGAACACCCTGCGTAAGCGTCTCTCCGCAGTCAAGGGCGGCAAATTTGTCCAATTGTGCGCCCCCGCCCAGGTGTACGCCATCGTTCTGTCTGACATTCTGGGCGATCCTCTGGATATGATCGCCTCCGGACCTGCTTATCCCGACAGCTCTACCCGGGAAGATGCCTGGGCCGCTGTGGAAAAATACAACCTCTCCCTCACCGACGAGATGAAGGCTCTGCTGGATGTGGAGACTCCCAAGCAGCTGGACAATGTGGAGACTGTCATCACCGGCAGTGTGCGGGAACTGTGCGCCGCGGCCGCTCAGGCCTGCCGGCAGCTGGGGTATGAGCCTACCGTTCTGACTGACCGGCTGTGCTGTCAGGCCAAGGAGGCCGGCTCCTTCCTGGCCTCCATCGCCAAGAGCCACGAAGATTCCGATCATGCCCTGGCCTTCCTGGCTGGCGGCGAGACAGTCGTCCAGCTCACCGGCTCCGGTTTGGGCGGCCGGAATCAGGAGCTGGCTCTGGCTGCCGCACCTGGGATCGCAGGTATGAAGGATACCGTGGTCTTCTCTCTGGGTTCTGACGGCACAGACGGCCCCACCGACGCCGCCGGCGGCATCGTAGACGGAAACACCATGCAGCGTCTTTCCGATGCCGGACTATCTGTTCATCAGGTTCTGGCCGACAATGACGCCTACCACGCCCTGAAGGCGGTGGACGGACTGCTGGTCACAGGCCCCACAGGAACCAATGTGAATGATGTATCCGTTGTATTGATCAAACGTTGATTCTCCTTCTCTATCATAAGCAGAAAGACGCGGCCTCGGCCGCGTCTTTCTGCTGTCTAAAACAATAAAAAAAGTTCGCCGCAAGCGTTTTACGCTTGCGGCGAACTGTGTTTTGTTGCCGAAAAAGATGCGCCCCGGAAAGCCTTGCGGCCCAATGGATTCAAGGTTTTGTGCAATTTGTATTTTTGCTTTTCTTCGCTTTTTTTAGGCCATTTCCGAACCCCCCATATTGACATACTGACAAATCCGTATGCAAACAGATGCAAAAAAAGGCCGTGCATCAGCACAGCCCTTTGTCTTACTTCAGTCGTATAATCTGCTCATATAGCATAGCATATTTCTTCTCGATCACCATATTGCTGTGGTAGTGGCCGAAGAACCAATACCGGAAGGCACATCGCTGACGTACTTCATCGAAGAACTCGGTCAGTGCGTCTTTTTTGAACATTCCTCCGCTGAACACATCCTGTATGCTGGAGGGGCAGCAGTGGCTGATGATGTAGTCCACATTCCAATGGACACGCTCCAGATTTGCCCTGGCTTCCAGATATTCTGACTCGTTGGGTAGCTCCTCGGCCCACCAGGAGCGGTGGTTTACACGGAACAGCGCACCGCGCTGTTCGAGCTGCCGGAACTTTTTCTCGAAGTCGGGATCGTCCGGCTCCAGGATGCCATCTTGGATATCATGGGAGGATGCGCCGCCCATGGTAAAAAACTTCCTGCCACCGAGCTCATAGACCTGGCCCCGCATGAGATGCAGAACGGAGGGACGTATCCTCTGGATCTGTCCGCCATGCCACTCCTCTTTGGGATAACCTTTGTAGGCGTCATAATTTTCGTGGTTCCCGAGCACAAAGGCGGTGGTGTATGGCCGGTCCTCCAGCCAATCCAGTCCTGCATCGTCCTGTGGGTCGCCATGCCATATCCCGCCAAAATCTCCACAGACCAGAACCAGGTCCTCCTTGGTCATGTGCTCCTGCTCGTAGAAGATGTCCGGGCGGAAGCGGCGGAAATCTCCGTGTGTATCCCCTGTAATAAATATTTCCATAAGTAGTTGCTCCTTGTTTCTATTTTAGCACATGGTCTGCTCGATCTCTACATCGCTGTATCGGAATTTGATCCGAATCGTCTCCGCGTCAACTACGGTGATCCGCTCAACCAACTGCCGAATGATCCCGTCATCATACTGTTGGAAGCCACCGAGGTGTTCCTCCAGGTAAGCTGTTAACTCTGCCATACGTGAGTCCTCGCTGATTCGGTTGGCCGCCTCCTTCTTTACCGCATCGATCCGTGCCTGCAGGTGCTGCTTTTCTTCCATCAGGGTCTTGAGCTGCTCTGCGATCGTCAGATCCGCCATGTTGGCTAATGCCTGGTCCAACAGGGTGTTCTGCTGTGCGGTCAGTGCTTCCAGTTCGTGCTCCAAGTCCAACAGGTTGTCATCATCTCCTCCTGGGATACATACCATTCGGAGCATTTCTGAAAGTTCTTCCTGCAGGCCATTACTTGCTTCGATTGCCAGGTTGAGCGTCGTGAGAATCGCGGCATGCAGTTTGTCCTCCTCTACGGAAGGCGACTCATGGCAGTATTTTTTCCCAAACTCCAGCCGGGAGACGCACCGCCAGACGATCCGTTTGACGCCATTCCTGGCCCAGGTACACCGCTTATAGGGGGAACCACACTCCCCGCAGACCAGCCGCTCACTGAGCGCATACTTGGCGGAATACTTGCCCTGTTCTGTTTTTCCGCTTTTCTGCAGGATCTTTCGCTTGCTGGTCCTCCGTGCCATCTCCTCCTGCACCCGCTGGTAGATATCCCGCGGGATGATAGCAGAGTGGTTGTCCTTGATGTAATACTGCGGCAACTCGCCGGTATTCTTCTTGACCTTCTTGCTGATGCAGTCTGTGGTGAAGGTCTTTTGCAGCAGGGCGTCCCCTGCGTACTTTTCGTTGGTGAGGATGTTATGTACGATCTGATGGGACCATGCCTTGACACCCTTTGCGGTGGCGATCCCATCCTGGGTCAGTTCCCTCTGGATCTGGCCCTCACTGCAGCCCTCCAGGTACCGGCGGTAGATCCGCCGCACCACCTCGGCCTCCTCCGGTACGATCTCTGGCTCACCGTCCGCTCCTCTCCGGTAGCCCAGCATGGATCTGTAGTGGAAGTTGACCTTTCCCTCTTTCATTGCCATACGGATGCCCAGCTGGATATTGGAGCTGAGGGATTCGCTCTCGGCCTGGGCAAAACCGCTGAACAGGGTGATGAGGAACTCGCTGGACTCTGTCAGCGTATTGATATTTTCCTTTTCGAAGATGACCCCGATCCCCCTGGCCTTCAGCATCCGCACGGTCTCCAGGCAGTCCACTGTGTTTCGGGCGAAGCGGGAGAGAGATTTTGTCAGGATGAGGTCGATCCCGCCCCGCTTGCAGGCGGTGATCATCCGGTTGAATTCTTTCCGCTTTTTCATGCTGGTCCCGGTGATCCCCTCATCCGCAAAGATCCCGGCCAGCTCCCAATCCGGGGACTCCTCGATTTTCTGGGTGTAGTAGGCTTTCTGGGCGGTGTAGCTGTTGATCTGCTCCTCGCTGTCGGTGCTGACCCGGCAGTAGGCGGCCACCCGCTGCCTGCCATGAAGCCTCTTTTCTGCGCCTGCTGCCTTAGACCTCGATGCGGGAATGTGGCGCACGGTGCGTTCCATAGCTGTCTGTTCCATGATATGTTTCCTCCGGTGATCGACTTAGAAGTGCATAGTCACTGTACCATCCATTTCGATGATTATGTGGGAGACCGTTCGTTCGAAGCGATCCCAATTGATTTGGCCGGTCTGCAGCTGACTTTCATCCGCGGCCACACCATCATCACAGCAAGCATATCGGGCGGATGCCCCTTGCAGGATACAGGATAGAACCTCCTTTCCATCTCCATGCTGTTCCAACGCCCGGTCAATGGCGTTGGCCAGACGAACGGCCTCCGCAGAGGGCGCGTAGGGCTTACATACGGGCTTTTCATGTGCCGCAAGCTGCCGTGCCGTCTGCGCAAGCAGTTCTTCCCGCCCAATCGTAAATATGTTTCCACAGGAGGAACATCTCAGGCGGCTCTGTCCGCTGTGACCACCTGGCCCGCCGATCCGGAACAGGCGGGCCTGACAGCATCCGCTGTGCAGCTTTGGCCACAGACGATCCGCCTCTGTTCGGTGCGGAAGCTGCCCTTTTGTCTTTTCTGCTATCTTTTCCTGCACTTGCCGGAAGGTGTCCTGGTCGATGATGGGCGGATATCTGTCAGTTCCGGTATAGCGGGGATTTTCCAACATCCGTTTGATTTTGTGCTTGTTCCAGAGCGGAGACTCCTGGGCGAAGGGGATATTGTCCGCATTCAGTTGGTCTGCCAGCGCCTGATAGGATAGTCCGGCCAGATAGGTGGTAAACACTTTGTGAACGATGAGCTGTTCTTCCTCCCAAATGACCAGCTCTCCGTGTGTGATCTGATAACCGTACAATATTTTTCGGTTTGCCATGGTTTATGCCTCCAGTGTTTCTTGGAATTCAAGCCCGCCATATAGTTGGAACCGAATGCTGCCCTGAGACACTACAACGATCCGTTCCACCAGCTTGGTGAACAGGGCCTCATCCAAGCTGGACAGGGTATCTGGCCCGCTTCGGATGGTATCGATCGTCAGGCGGATCGCATCGACCTGCTCATCGATATCCTCGTTACACAGCAGCTTTCGCCGTTCCCGGCGTAGTTCTGTCAGCTTGGCGTTGAGTTCTGTCTGTTTTGCAGATAAAGCGGCCATGTCCAGGAGTCCTGCTGAGTGCAGTTTGGTGAGGTGGTAACTCTGCTCGGATGCCACGGCGATGGCGGTATTGACCGCCAGCATGGCCGGGTTATCACGGTGCATGACATCTGACAGGGCGTCCATCTGCTTCAGTATGGGACTCAGCACGATGCCGTCATGGATGCGGAGTTTGTGATACATCCGAAGGAATGCTGTGTGGATGCTGTCCTCACTGATCCGTCCATTGGGGCAGTCGGCGGCCTTTCTGTCATGCTTGCGGCATACCCAGGAGACATATCCAGCTTTTGAGATCCGCCGGACTAATGTACTGCCACAGATCCCACAGGTCATCTTTTTTGAAAGTGGGGTGCGATCTCGCTGCAGGTCTATCCGCTGCCCCTTGCGTTGTAGAAGCGCCTGAGCTTTTTCAAAGATATCCTTTGAGATGATGGCTGGGTGGCTGTGCTCCACATAATACTGGTCCCGTTCACCATGGTTCATTTGCTTGGTGAAGGGGAATGCGCTTGCGAATGTCTTTTGGCAGAGGGCATCCCCCATATATTTCTCATTGGTCAGCAGATATGCGATGGTGGAAATATACCAGCGATGTCCTCCATCTGAAGTTAAAAGCCCCGTTTTTGTCATCTGGTCTGCGATCCATTCCATGCTGGCCCCATTAAGGTATGTATGGAAGATCCATTTGACGTAGTGGGCTTCCTCTGGGATGATCTCCATCTCTTTTCCATTGACGAGCCTATATCCAAAGGGTGCTTTGCAGGTAATAAACTCTCCGCGTGCCATACGGCGCTGATAGCTCATGCGCTGGTTTTTGGAGATGGAGATGGATTCCTCTTGGGCCAGAGAAGCGGAAACGCTCACCATCAGTTCTGAGGTGAGCGTTCCGGTGTCGATATTCTCTTTTTCAAATTGGACGGTCACACCCAGCGAGGAAAGTTCCCGCAGGGTGGCGAGGCAGTCACGGGTGTTGCGGGCAAATCGGGAGATGGACTTGACCACGATCTTATCGATCTTGCCCTTCCGGCAGTCTGCCATCAGGCGGTTGAAGCCCTCCCGCTTATCCATCCGGGTGCCGGTCAGGCCCTCATCCGCATAGATGTCCACCAGTTCCCAACCATCGTGGGCGTTGATCGTCTGGGTATAGGTCCGGATCTGAGCGGCATAGGAATGGAGCTGGTCTGCCGAGTCAGAACTGACCCGGCAGTAGGCGGCTACCCGCAGGGTGTCTGGTCTCGCTGCCTTGGATGGGATCACTTGTACTTCAGCCATTTCTGATTCGCCTCCTTTCATCTTTTTTGGCAACGAAACCATATCACACCTCTGCGGGAATATCCAGCACTATCCCCAAACAGTTTTGGGCCGGTACCGCTCTGCCGACAGCTGTTTGGCCCTGGTCAGTTCCTCTTTCGTCAGCAGACCGTTTGCCGCCATCTGTTCCCAAAGGGCTACGGCCAGGCGGTATCGCAGTTCATTGCGGATCTCCATCATGCTGCCTCCTCAAAATAGCCGTTGTCTTTGACCCGCCGGATAAACCGTGCCACCTCATAGATGCTGCTGGTCATAGGCATTGGGGGTAAAGCAGTGCGGGTGTCCTTGAAGTAGCGGCTGCCCCTGGCAGACCGCTCATCCAGAATGGCGATGACGCAGGTGTCGCTCTCCATGCGGATGGCACGTCCAAATCCCTGCTTTAGTTTGATCTGCATCTCCGGCACAGCTACGGCCCGGATAAAAGAGCGGAGGTCTGGGTATGCTTCGCGCTTTTTTTCTTGCAAAGCGTCCGGATACTGGAACGGCAGCCTGGGGATGACCAACAAAGAGACGCAGTCTCCAGGAAAGTCAAAGCCCTCCCATGCAGCGCCGGTGGCAAGCAGCACACTCCCGGGAGCCGCCTTGAACTGAGCCATGGTGTGGGAGGCATTGCGCCCCATGGTGAACAGGGAGAACGGGAGGGGCTGGTGTTTCAGACGCTCCTTCACCGCCGACATGGCGGCATAGGAGGTGAAAAGCACCAATGCGTGACCATGGGCGGCGATCAGCAGATCCCGGATCTCACTGGCCAGCTTGTCAAAGTAATCTGCATCGTGGTGCCTGGGCGGCATGGCGGGAACATAGAGCAGGCAGTTCTTCCGGTAATCATACGGAGAGGGCGAAACGGACTCCTCTGTTCTGGGATCGCGGGTAAGACCGGACTCCTCTTTGAAACGAGAAAAATCCTTGCCGATCGCCAAGGTACCGGAGGTGATGAGGATAGGCTGGGGCTGCGTCCAGAGTGTTGCGTGGAGCTGGGCAGTCAGGTCGGAGATGGAGGCGCACAGCAAGGTGCCGCCATCATCATCCCCCGTAGTGTAGAATACCAGGTCAGATCGTTCCTCCAGAAACAGATGGACTGTGGAGGAGATCCGCTCCAATTCCTTTCTGGCGGTTGGTGTCAGTACCCCGCCGAGCTGCCTCTGGATGGTAGCCAAGGTCCGGGCCGGTCCGATCATGTGTCGGACATAGTCTGAGAAAGGGCGGTCGCCATCAGGGGGCTTGGACATGAGATCCAGAAGTGCCGCTGCCATCTCAGCCAGGGATTCCGACGCCAGCAGATACCGCTCCGCCCGCAGGGTGCGGATCAGAGTACGGATGTCCTTTGCAGCCAGCGTTACGCCAAACATCTGCCGGGCCGTCTCGGGCAGCTTGTGTGCCTCATCGATGACCCAGGCACAGGCGTCCGGCAGGATAGGCCGGTGACCACTGCCACGATGGATGGCGTCTGCCAGCAGCAGATTGTGGTTACAGATCTGAAACAGATAGCGGTCAGAGTTGCATGCGTCCATATAGCAGCGATACCGGCAGCTGTTCAGGCGGCAATCACACACGGTGGGGATACATACCCGGTTTCGGTCATACTGGCTGAGATGGGGGGCCAGGTCTGTATCCAGATGGTCCCGCAAGGAGAGGAGCGCCTGGGCAGCCAGCGGATTTTTTCGTTCCAGGTCTACCTGCCGCAGGCGGCGCATCAGGCGTTCATCACAGACATAGTGGCTTTTTCCTTTTCGAATGACTGCCCGGATGGGGGACTGGATCAGCTTGTCCTCCAAAAGAACAGAGGAGAGGAACGGGATGTATTCCTCCCTTACCGCCGTTTGCAGGGCGATGCTGGAGGTGGAGATGAGGATGGGCCGGAAAGGGATGTTTTCCCGGCTCAACGCACGAGAAAAAGAAACACCAGCCACCAGATAGGCGTAGGTCTTGCCAATCCCTGTTCCTGCGTCACTTAAAGCAATCTTGCTGTGGATCATGGCGTCCAGCATTTTGTGGCTCAACTCAATCTGGCTGGGCCGTGCTGTCATGCCATGGCTTGGGAAGAGATCCTGAAAAATATGGTCGATCTCACGATGTGCGACCTGCCTGTTATCATAATTGATCATGGGTAAGAACTCCTTATATTTTGTAAGTGAGTTTATGTTCGATATCGCCGTATTTGCAGCTCGCCCCCCGACGATGGGGAACAGTACGGATCGGCTTCCGGCAAGAAGCCGCACGGGCTTTTACCTGGAGTCTCTACTGCTTTCAACTCCAGGGCAGCGCCGCCTGCCTTATGCGCAGGCCAAGCGAGGTGTCTCATTGTGTACCCAAACAGCGTCATTGCAAAAGCGCGTGCCATAGCGCCCCCATGCAGTTGGCGTTCTCGCTCGGCCCAGGGCATCTACCCTGGGTGTCATGGCGCGCGCTGCATGACGCTCGACTGTTCAGGTGGTTCTCCGTACTGCTGGTATGAACTTTTCAAGGTACCGTAGCGCGTCGGGCGCTCCTTCAGGAAGCGAAACGGGCCAGGATCTGGTTCATTTCGTCCAGGTCCTCGCCGTGCAGTCCAACCGCCAATCGCTTGAGCAGGGCGGTCTGCTTGGGGGATAGCTTGGGCCGGTCCTGAAAGTACCAGTCAGCCATCCTTACCCCACCGCCGTATCGGCCTCGGACTGTTTCAAGGGGATATGTGAGTGTGAGTGCTTCAATGTCGCGGCGGATCGTCCGTTCACTGACGCCGAGTTCTGTCGCCAGGTTCTGAACAGTATCGCTCCGCCGTTGGCACAGCAGGTCGATGAGCTGCTTCTGCCGGTCGTTGATCCTCACACTCTCCCCCCCTTTCACCTCCATGGCCGAATCATACAGGGTAAAGCGGACAGGCCATGTCCGGATTAAAAAACTTTTTTCAAAAAATTTTTCTGAACCAGCCAGGCGTAAAAAATACCCACCCAGCTCTGCCTGAGAGCCGGATGGGCATAAAAAGAACCGCTTGATTTCGCTGGCGCGCGCCGTTGAGTTTCTCCATCATCGCAATGGAGAAGGTTTATCAAGCGGCACATGGGAAGTCAGCGCATCAAGCGGCTCCGGGGCACGATCTTAGGTTGTATTTTAGTTGTTTACTATCTTCAACAAAGAGAACGGGCTGAATCCGAAAGTTTCACTTCAATTGGAACATTATAAATATGACAATGCGCTATTATAGATATGGAAGAAATCCTATTGTATAATGTGATTTTATAAGTACTCAATATCTGTTAGTTTTATATCAATACGACTCGGATAATCCGCTACTTTAATAAACAAACTATAGTTATCTATATTTTCCCATGTGTTTGTAGCGAAGTGCATTTTTCTCAAATTATAAACTATATGTACAGTATATTCATAGCCATTAGGAACGCTAACGCCTAGTGCACCACCCATCTCAGAGTTTAAAATATTCATTAAATCTGAATTCCAGTCTGTTTGGTAATCTACGCCGTGTAATACTAAATCCGGGAGATATATCCCTTCTGCATCGCTATTTTCATTGTATATGGTCAGTTCAACATCGCACACTTTTTCAGGCAAATTTTCAAATTTGTGATTTGAAATATTATGTATTTCTAAAAAACGGCTTGTTTCCATTATTTGCGTACGATTTACTTTGATTTTGTATCCATTTAGTTCATTTCCAGCTAAAACATTGTCTTCAAATGGGACTACATCACCTGCTTCGTAGCACTTGAGCGCCAAGGGGTATGTATTATTAAAGTATCTGTTAATGTTATTGTATTGTATAGCCCAAAGGGAAATAGCAATAATTAATAATACAGCGGGAATTAGAAATCTGATACGTTTCATTACTTTGATCCTCCTGTATTACACATAATGTCAATAAATTTGCCTTGCTTAATTGTGTATATATAGTCGGATATTGTATTAAGGAAAATTCGGTCGTGCGACGCTATTACTATCAGACTTCCTTTTTCTTTCATATCTTTAATTATTTCTATCAATACACGGATTCCTTCTTCATCCAATGCATTAGTTGGCTCGTCTAAAATTAGAATCTCTGGATTTTCCATTATTGCTGCAGCAATACCTAAACGCTGCTTCATCCCTAAGGAATATTTTTTATACTTTCTAGAATCGTCTGGAGATAAACCTACAGCTAATATTGCTTTCCTTACATCATCTTCTTTCCCTCCATTCAACGAAGCTATTAACTCAAGATTCTTTTTCCCGGTATATGGATTCAAAAAGGATGGATTCTCCAACAACATTCCCATGCTGGGTGGAAATTCCAAATCCTTTCCAAGCATTTTTCCATTGACTTTAACACATCCAGAAGTGGGAAAGATCAAGCCGCTAATTATTCTCAACAACATAGTTTTACCTGATCCGTTACTGCCACAAAGGCCATATACATTGCTACCGTTCCATTGGAATGAAATATTGTCTATAACGGTAGAATTTCGTATTTTCTTAGTTACAGACTCACAACTCAGATTCATAATTTAGCCCCCTATTCATTCTCTACTGGAAGAATATCAGTGCGTTTAAACATAACAGCTCCTACTATAAAAATTATAAGAATAGCAATCACTAATATCCAAATTCCTTCACAGGGATTTACACCATTTTTTATCATAAATGTACTTCTCTGAGACATTGCATAGTTTCCTATTAAAAATGGAGAAGTGGCAAATGCAGAAACGATTAATACAGATAATATTAAAAAGAATGAAAACATTGGGGAAATGATTAGCGTAAATAGCAGTTGAAGTGTAGATAAACTAAATAGCACTAAAAATGGGAGCATAATGGAAATCAGTTTTACTTTATTTCCAGATAGACTTATGGAAATATAATCCCAATAGTTAATATATAAAAGATCCGTCATATCTGGCGAAGATGCAAGGGCAAACGGGACTCCTTTACAAATAGAAAACAATATAATTGTCACAATATAGGTTAGAAAGAGTATTAATGAATTCAAAAACAGCCAAGTCCACTTAGATAACCACCAAGTCATTCGGCTGTCCATTCGTATAAGCATTTGCTGTCCATAAGTACCAATATCTTGCCGTGGATAGTTAAGCGATGTGTAAAGCATTCCCCCCAATAAGATGATCCATTGTATTGGAAATCGAAATTGTTCCCCCATTCCAAACTGGAAGGGTTCAATTCCCGCCATACAAAAAATAAAGTAGTCTCCAATAGAAGCAATGCCATGTCCTGAAAAAGTATAAAATGCCCTTTGGCATATAAAAAAAGTTATTAAAGAAACAAGTATAAAATATGGCCTGCGAAGAGTTCCTTCTGTTATATCATGTAAAACTATCCTAAAGAACTTCATCACGGTGCCCCTTCTTCCAAGCGATAATTAAGGAGATTCCTAATATAGCAAATATCATACCAAATACTAGTTTTTCTGGATTTGAATCAAGGGTTGATCCATGCAAGAGTTGGAGAGGGGATAAGGTTAACTTCCTTTGAGTAGAAGGAACAGCAGTTTCCTCTATAATAAAGTCAATCAAAACAAAAAGAATTTGAGGCAATAGGACACATAAACTTATTTTGCGGAAGTAGTAGCTAGCTGCAAATGTGATGGTTGCAATTGTGCACCCCCACATAAAGTTAGTTATTAAACAGATAATAGAATGAATCCAGGGGGCCGTAAAATAAATTGTTGAAAAGAAATCCCCTTGCCACATAGGTGTTGCCAATGATGTAACTAATGGCAGACAGGTCGGCGAAACGAGTGCATTAATCATCAAATCTAAAAATAATGGAATACCTACTACGAGAGCTGCTCCGATAATAGATGTGAACCATTTCCCCCAAAAATACTTTTGTCTTGAAGTTCGTATATATATATGTTTTATATAACCACTATTTTTATCTAAGCAGAGCGACCAGCCGTATGGTAGTACAGCAATTAATGGATATAAGAAAAAGAACCAGGCATAGCCGAGGGTATCCATGTTAATATTTATCCATCTAACAAATAAACTAATACCCTGAAAACCGTTTCTATTCGCCGAATGATAAGCAGAATCATAGGCGGTTACTAAACTCCAATTTGTGTATATATCTAGTAAGACAATGCACAAGCTTATAAGTAGTGTTGCCCAGAAACTCTTACTGTGAAACATCCTCCATAATTCCATTCTCACTAATCGTCTGTTCATAAAAGTCCTCCCAAGTTAGACTTACTCCGTATCTAAATCTAATTTGACAAATGTTCCACGATTATCGGCAGTAGAATATGATCCGGACATGGTAGATAGCATTAGTTTGTTAAGTTCGCTCCACCCATCATCAATCAAAAAACCAATTTGTACTTGAACTTGTTCACCTGGGTATAAATCAAAGGCAAAGGGGTTTGTTTGTGTGGAGTTGAGTAAACTAAAATAGCAGATGTTTTTGTAAAGAAATTGTAGTTCATCTACTGTTCCAACAGCAGTCTTTAAATTACAAAGGTATAGGGAATCAGCTCGAAACCTATAAGGGTTTTCGACTGATTTGGTTGTTGCATCAATATTTTCAATATCTAGCGTAATGAGTATAAATTGACACCCATCTATAAAATTTCTCTCTAAGTCTAAAAAATCTGGATATGTAACTGTGGTACCACCAATAGTTATCTCTGCATTAGGATCAAAGTTTTCTAAAAGAACATCAGTATAACCGATGCTATTTAGGATTTCTGCTTTTTTGACGGTATATTGAAGTCTGCCATCTACTATCCAAGAATAAAATGGTTCGCCTATCTGGCTAGCATTTGATATAACAGTATCACTTATACTGTTTAACTCACTCTCAGTCAGTTCACCTGGTTCTGGGTTTTTCTCAAGAAGTAAGCCTTTCGATTTTAAGTAGTCACACGAAGAGAGCATAAGCGTTAACAAAATACAGAGTAGTATTACAAATTTTTTCATTAATGTATACCACCTAACTTTTATTGAAAAGATGTGCAGGACTACTGCCCTGCGCATCTTGCATTTATTGTAACTTCTATGCTACAATGTCTGAACAGATATTCTTCAGAGTCTTTTGCTAGGTTTACAGAGTATTGGTGGCGCTGGTATAGTATCTGGTGCTATCGGGACTCCACACACCCGCGACATAATCACTGGAGGAGCTCTTTGCACGGATACCAAGCTGAGCATAGCTCTTTCCACCCTCATAGATGCCGTTATGGACCGAGGTTTTCTGGTTGATCGGTACATATACATAGGATACGGTAGAGCGGTCGCTCAGCTCAGTGTAGTTGACCTTACTGCCATCCTTGGACATCTTGCCGTAAGCCGTGACGCGAATCGCAGAATAGTCTCCGGTATCATAGTAGACGTAAATGGCGGTCTTATCTTCCTTTTTCTCGGAAGAGGTATACTGATAGGACGAGGTAACTTTGAACGCAAAAGTACGGTCATCGGTAGAGCGAGTGGCGGGAATTTCGGCAGCGGAAGCTCCGACAGTAAGGCTCATTGCCATTGCCGAAAGCACGAGTCCACTAACCAAGCGCTTTTTCATGCTATTCATAGTAATTCCTCACTTTCTTTTTTTCTACTATAGTATCCAAACCCAAAATACTATAATAGACTTGAAGAGATAGGGTTTGAATTGTCTCTTCAATATCTATAACGAATGGAAGTGCGAGTAGGGGACACATTTTATAAAAATTTTACAAAATTTTTGTTTTTCGTGGAGGATGTATAAGGCCAAATTTAATGCTGGCCATTATAGATCAATACAATTACGTAGATTAGTATAAGGAAGGACACCTTACAATGGATAATTGGATAATTACAGAGAGAGCTTTTGGGTTTAGATATAATTGAATGTGGTTATCCCTTTAACTCAGCCGAGCAGAAGAACCAACAGCTAAGGCTAGGCGCTCCAGAAGGCGGGGACCAAAATCACGGCGTGAGAAGCGGAAGCAAAATTCGTCAAGGTAGGCTTGGAGGTACTTCTTGGGCAGGCCATGATAAGTGCCCAGGATGAACGCCTTGGCGTTGCTGATCACGATGTGCAGCCAATGGAGCAGACCTGAACTGGGATCGTAGGGTTTGTGCTCATGGGTATAGCCCTCCAGAGCCGGGATATAACTCCTGTAACCATCACTGTGAATTGTACTGCCCTGAACAAACGCAGCTTGGGCAAATTTTTTGACAGAGGTCCGCTTGATATTCTGCGTGACCCGCATCTTGGCATAGAGAGGATTCCCTCGTTCATCCAAAGACACAGCCGCAAAAACCTTCGCCTTTTCCGTACCCCGGCCCCGTTTTTTCCCAACAGTCGGCCCGCCAAAGTAGGTGTCGTCAAATTCAATGGTCCCATTGAGTTGATGGGTTTTATCCCGCTGACCCATAGCGGTACGGATACGCATGAGCATATACCATGCGGTTTTATAGGTCGTCCCCAGCATTGACATCAGCGCAGTGGCGGAAATGCCCCGCTTGTCCTGACTGACAAAGTAAAATGCCAAAAACCACTGTGTCAGCGGCATATGGGTTCTGTGGAGCACCGTCCCCGCTGTCAATGAGGTCTGGTGGTGGCACTCGGCACATTGATACCGACCGTTGGATAGCAGGCAGGCGTGGCGGCAGCCGCATTTTGGGCAGACAAACCCGTCCGGCCACCGCAGATTTGCCAGGTACTCCCGGCATTTTGCTTCCTTGGAAAACTCTTTCATGAAGGTTCCCAGAGGATACCGCTTGCTTTTTGCCATGACCCGTTCCCTCCATTTTTGGTTCATGGCCTGATTATATTCTCTGATATATCCCATAATCCGGGCTTTTCCTCTGGCTGATTAAAAGGGATAACCACATAATTGAATATAATAAAAGTCAGCACCTATGTGCTGACTTTTATTATATTCAAAGGATCTTATCCCCCGACTAATTAAATTTTTGTGCTTCAGTTGTAATTGTCTTACTCTCACTACGAGAACCGCTCCAAACTGTCACTGTGGCTTTAGCACGATACTCGTGTCCTTTTGTGGCCTTGATTGAATGGCTAAGTAGCATAGTATCGCTATTCTGGCTTTCTGACCAAGTCCCCACTGTTTTCCAGGAAGAACCTATTTTTTCTTGAATAGAAAGTGTAATTTTACACTTAGTGGCTTCTCCGCTATATCCGCTTACTGATGCATCTGCATATACCATAGATCCATCTGCACTGATAAAACAGTCACATTCACTAATTAGTGTCATTCTTGCTTCAGTACCAGAAGAAGATTGAAAGACAGAGGACTGCTCAGCTGGAAGCATTGCGGCGCTCGCAGAAATTGCCGTAGAGCTTAACAAACAAGCAGAGATTGCAACAACAGGAACAACTTTTCTACAAAATGAATACATGTAGTTCAAAAGGAACCCCTCCCAATTTTAGATTCATTATATAATAACGAATAATGCAGTGTATCCGGGACACCCATTTTAAAAATTATCAATTTATTTTTTTGAGAGTATATGACCGAACAGCGGCTTTTCAAGACAATAAAAATATATGAGACATGAGCAGGGAGGCATTTCTTCTAGTAAATGATCCATAGAACTTCAAAACATTAGCCTCCATCTCAGTATATAGGTGTTGAGATGGAGGCCGTTTATGTGCCATAAGATTTGATGCTTACTAATAAAATATTTTCTACATATATTCCCTTATATTATGCAACGTACGATCAATAAGAATCTTGTACTAGATTTATGCCGTTTGCGAATTTTATCACTTCTGTTTGAGCTAGGTTGCTAGATATCTGAAAAACATAGTAATCTGTTGTCCACTGAATAATTGTTTTTCCTTTTTTATACAGCAAGATACCATCATACCCATTTATAGAAATCTGTTGTTGCTCAGCGTCTTCACTATCTAAGTACGAAGTTGCCTTACTGCTGCTTGAGATAGCATTTTGTTTGACTCTAATGTAATCTTCTGAATCAACAGACTTGAACTCAATATAATATCGTCCCCCTTGGTTTTGAATGACTTCCATTTTGTAGTTGCCATCTGGGAGGTAAGAATAAGATATATTTCCAACTGGATGCTCTACATTCTCTTCAGATGAAAATTTAAAACTTGTCAGAGTCTGATATATTTCTATAACAGCTTGGATAAATTGCTCTCTATATGCTTTAACAGTCATTAGTCCAGAAAATGTTAACGAGATAACTATAATACAGAAAATAGCAACTTTTTTAGAGCTTTTTAATATAAAATCAATTTGTTTCGAGCGTTTGCTTTTCCTAATTAATCTTTTCATTTTACGCTCGAATTTGGGAGAGAATTTATGCTCTGGAATGACTTTGGTATCAGGCAAAGTATGTAACCAAAAATCTTCTGCCTCGGAGGCACTCTTAAATAACATCTCATCTGTTATTTTCATTAAGATACTCCTCCCCCTTCAGATTATCTTTTAGCTTTTGTCTGGCTCGTTGAAGTGTCTTTTTTACATTTTCTGCAGACATAGAGAGTATTGTCCCAATTTCAGATGTGGAAAATTCTTGACTGTATTTCAAAATGAGAACCGCTCGATATTTAGATGGAAGTGCCGCAATGGCCATTGCAATCGTATGCCGATCCAATACAGATGACTCTATATCTGTGCCGCTATCTTCCGATTTACAAAGCGTATCATCTAATGAACTTATACTCTTGGATTGCCGGCGTCGATATAAGTCAATTGCTTTATTTTCTACAATAATAGCAAGTAAAGCTTTTGTCTGGGGACTGTCTGGGTCTCCGATTTTATCAATGATCTCTATCAATTTCAAGTATACATCGTGAACAATATCTTCAGAGTCACTCGTATTACCTAAAATCTGGCTAGCTCTGTAAAAGAGAAACTGTCTATATTTTTGATAAAGAATTTCAAACTTATTCCTATCTGTAGGACTATCAATTGTTGCAAGATAAAAGGCTAACATATATATCTATCCTCTAATTGAATAAGAGATCACAAGTTTTAATAAATATATCACATTTTTGGCCATTTGCCTATCAAATATATCAAAATTGATCTAGTCAACCAAATGACGATTACGTAAAATAGATTTTGTCGCATTTACCATGTCAGTAATTACTCGAAGTTCTAATGGGGAACAATCTTTAGTCAATTCTGCAATCTCATGATGGTAAGATACTGTTTCGTATTCAAGACTATCACACAATATATCATCAAGCGATACCTGCAATGCATTGGCAATCAAAATAAAGGTGGGCAAACTACCTTTTGTGTTTCCTGTCTCAATGTGGCTCATGTGTGTTTTAGACAGACCGCATGCCTCTGCTAAGGCTTCCTGGCTAAGGCCTTTCCGTTGCCGAAGTGTCTTTACTCTCTCACCGATTGCCTTATAATCTGGTTCCATTTTTTTCATAAGCCCCCCTGCGCTCATATACATCAGAAATCAACCTGTTGTATTGTATGCACATTTTGACCTTATTAAAATATTCTATATAAGCACAAAGAACGCAAAGTTTATTAACTTAAAAATTTAAATCGGATAGCTATTGAAAATAATTTGGCATCGCACTAACAACAAATCCGTTAGAATTGGTAATTACCACGCTGTTTTGACTAAATGCGCAGTGAATGATGAGCAGATTTCCACTTTCATCTCTGCCGCCTACGATCCCCACATGCTCATCGCCGGGATAGAACACCAAATCACCCGGCTGAGCCTCATCCCAAGAGATGGGGGTGCAGTAGGTGTGCTGGGCATGGGCACCGCCGCCGTGTCCTATGATGTACTCGCCAGCGGTGACATTATAAAATACCCAATCCACGAATCCACTGCAATCTAGCCCGTAAGGAAGGTAGGTCCCGGTGGTGGAGCTGCCGTCTGCCCACACCTTGGTGAGCTGGCCCCAGCGGGAGTCCCAGCCGATTACCAGGGACTTCCCTCCCCAAAAGTAGTTGACCTTGCCCACCAGTTTGCAGGCGGTCTCTACCACGGCCCGGCGCTCCGGGGCCAGGTCAGCGGGCAGATCCGCCAGGAGTTTCTTTGCTGTGGCATCGGAGATTGTGAGGTCCCCGGTCAACGTGGTCAGGAGATCATAGTTGGCCAGCAGCTCATCCAGGAACGCATCCTGAGTTTCGGTAAAGGAGTAAAAGACCCGCATATCGTCCGGCGTCCTGGCAGTAATGGTGACAATGAGTATCCGCTCCGTCCAGGCTGGGGCGTCTCCAGAGGAGGGATGATCTACCTCTCTGGAGGAGGATGTGAGCTTTGTCATGTCCCAGAAGACTGTACGCAAGGCATCCACATTCGCAGCGTCCAAGACAGCCACAGGCACTCCATCATCCGTGCCCGCTGTTTTGACCGCGAACACAGCCAGGATATCAGACCAGGGGGGCGGCTGTCCCTGAAGTTCCAGAGTGTCATATCTCCCCTCCGCCTGCATGCTGGAGAGCTTCTCGCCCAATTCGCCGTTGATCTGTGCCACCGCCTGGGCGGGAGAGATGGCTCCGGTTGTTTCATCAGGCCCGGCAAAAAAGATTCCCAGCGGTGAGGCGAGGATGATGCCGCACAGACAGATGACAACCACCACCGCGATCACGACCCCACCGCCTGCTGTGGCTGCGGTGGCCAGAGCCTTAGCTGCCGCAATCACGGCGCGGAGCGCGCGGTTTGCCGCCTGTGCGGCCTGTCTGGCGGTCACACGGGCCGCCTTTGCGGCCTTTTGGGTTCGTGCCAGCCTGGCTCCCGCCTCCGCCGCACGGCGGGCCTGTCGGGCCGGAAACGCTCTTACAGGCGGTTTCCCACCAGGCTTTCCGATCCCAGCCGTTTTGCGAATGGGATGGCCAGCCGATTTGACCGGCACGCCTCGTTCTTTTACTGCCGTCTTTGCGGTGCTGCCCATAGTTTGCCTGGAGGTCTCAACGTGAGGCCGGGGCTGCACACGAGAACCACCTGTCTGCCCAGACACCTGCCGTGTCTGTTTGTGGATGTCTATACCTTGTGGCCGTTTTCCCGAGGTAGGAGCTGCCAAGGGGCTGTCCTCTCTTGCGGGCAAGTGCCGCTCCGGTTTCCCGCTGCGGAGAAGGTTGCCCTGGCGCTCCCGCATAAAGGACGCTTTTTCCTGCTGCAAGGCACTTGGCGGTGTAGCAGGTGCGGGGTCAGCGTGTATCTTCAGATAGGCGTCCTTGATCTTGATATTTCTTTTTTGAGGCGTTCGGAGTGCAGACTGCGGCTGGGGGCGGCTTCTGCCCGCACTCTGCTCTCGAAGTGGATCTCCCGCTTCCTTCCCGTGAAGGCGGCCTTTTGGAGGCCGAGTGCCGTCATCTCTTGGCCTTGCTGCTCCTGGCGGATCGTGACGGACAGGGTATCCGTCCGGGCCTGTATCCGGGGCATGCTTTGTACCTTTCTTTCGTTTTCCCAGCAGACGCTCGACCAGTTGCTCTGTCCGTTTGACACCGCTCACCTCGGCATCGCCCAGCTGGTCGCCGCCAAAGTTATCCCGCTGGCCGTGCTGGGCCGTGTCCCGCAGCTGGCCCCGCAGGCGCTCTGTACCGTCATCCAGCCCTCTGCGGATCAACTCTTTCGGCGCGGACTTGACCCGCTCTTTCAGGGGGTGATGCACCTGGGGTTTCTCCTTGATTTTATCGATATATCTCACCTCAATTCAGCAGGGAGGGGCCAAGGCCCCTCCCTGGTTTTATTACGCTGCCAAGTCAGAGGGCTTGGTCGTCATCAGTTTATAGAGCTGCGTGTGCCTGGGGAAATTGTCCATGAAGGGCACAATGGCGCTGCCGCACTTGATGAGACCCCGTCCAAAGTCCACATTGGTGATGTAGGAGAGCTGGTTGTCGGAGATGTTCAGCAGCCGGGCCAGTTCCAGCCGGTCAGTGCTGGCCTGGTTGAGCATGACCAGGAATTCACTATTGGCCAGCATGGTCCGGGCCGTGTGGGACTGGAGCAGATCGTCCACATTCTGGGTTAGGCCGGTACAGCAGGCACCATACTTCCGGACCCGCTTCCAAAGGGTAAAAAGGAAGTTGGCGCTGTACTCATGCTGAAACAGCAGATAGATCTCGTCGATGTAGATCCAGGTGTTCCGCCCCAGGCGGCGGTTGCGGGTGATCCGGTTGAGAAAGCTGTCCAGGATCACCAGCATGCCCATGGAGAGCAGCTGTTTGCCCAGCTTCCGGATATCATAGCAGGCGATGCGGGAGCTCATGTCCACATTGGTGGGTTTGGCAAAGGTGTTGAGACTGCCCTCCGTGAACAATTCCAGGGCCAGAGCCACATCCCGCGCCTCTGCCTCCGGCTGGCGCAGCAGTTCCGCGTGAAAGTCCTGGAGCGTGGGGGCCTGGCCCCGGCAGCCGTCTCGCACATAGTCGTGGTAGCACTGCGCCGTACAGCGGTCGATGATGGACTTCTCCTTGGCAGACAGCTTTCCGGCCCCCACAGACTGCTCACAGAGGGAAAGCAGGAACTCCGATTTCAGCACCACGGGGTTTTCCCCCTCACCGTAACCCTGCTCCATGTCCATGGCGTTGATGTGGTTGCTGGAGGTGGCCGAGATCTCCACCACCTCGCCGCCCAGCCCTTCCACCAGGGGCCGATATTCCGACTCCGGATCGATGATCAGGATGTCATCCTGGGTAGAGAGGGCCAGGGCGGTGATCTCCCGCTTGGCGGTAAAGGATTTGCCGGAGCCGGACACGCCCAGAACAAATCCGTTGCCATTGAGGAGCTGCTTGCGGTCGGCAATGATGAGATTTTTGCTGATGACATTCTGGCCGTAGTAGATGCCGCCCCGGTCCCGGATCTCCTGGGCTTTGAAGGGCATGAGGACGGCCAGGGCCTCGGTGGTCAGGGTGCGCAGGGCGTCGATCCGCCGCAGTCCCATGGGGAGAGCGGTCACAAGGCCCGCGTCCTGCTGCCAGTTCAGGGTGGTCAGCTGACACAGATGCTTGCGTGCGATGGACTGAAGGGTCTCTGTATCGCTGTCCAGCTCCTCCTTGCTGTCGGCCAAATGCACCAGAGTCACTACAGCGAACATCATCCGCTGATCCCGTGTGGTCAGGTCATCCAGCATTTCCCGCGTCTCTTTCCGCTGCTGCTCCAGGTCGTAGGGCACCACCGCGGAGAAGTTGTTGTTGCTGTTCTGCCGCCGCTGCCAGTTGGTGACGTTGGTCTCCACCCCCAGCAGGCGGTTCTGCATCTCACGCACGGCCTCATCGGTGGGGACAGGGATCACGTCGATGGACAGCATCATGGTGCGGTTCAGGCTGGTGAGTTCATTGATCATGGAGTCCTTGATGTAGCTGGCATACTCCTTGAGGAACATGGCCCGGCCATATTTATCGCCCATGATGAAGTGATCCTTCCGAAACTCCACACTGTCCGGGCAAATGGTGTCCTTGAAGGAGCGTCCTGTTTTCATGCACTCCCGCAGGTCGATATGGAACCGGGACTCCTCGCCTACTCGGTAAAAGTCATGGAGCACACGCAGTCGCTCCACCGCGTCCAGCTCCTCACAGTGGGAATCCAGGTGATTGAGCCGGGTGGTCACATCATTCATGACCCGGTCAAAGAAGGTGCGTGCCTCCTCGGGCGTTTTCTTATGGGCGGATACTGTGACATATCGCTCCTGCACCATGCTGTTGGAGGAGTCGGTGACCTTGTCCAGCAGCATGGCGTTGTACTCCGAACGGCCTCCGTCCAGATGATCCCCCTGGGGTGGGATCAGGATCTCCTGCTCAAAGTTGCGGCGGTTGAGCCGCTTGTTGTTGATGGTGATTTTGGTGGTAGAGCCGGTGTCCAGGGCATTGAGTAGTTCCGAGTAGCCCAGGAACATGGAGGTCTTGTCCTCTTTGGAAGCGATGGCGTAATTGATGTCGGAGAAGCGGATGGTTTTCGAGAATTTCCCGCCGAACTGGAAAAGCCCATCCGGCCAGATCCGGCGGATGGGGATGGTGTCCTGAACGGACTTTGGCACCGTAAGGTGCTCCTTGTCCTGCTTCAATGTGTTTTGAAGGGTCTTAATCAAGTCGAATGGCCTCCTTTATCGATGAATGTTCCATGAGTTGGACATAGAGATCGTTTGAACGGAACAAGAGACGTTTGGGCATGAAAAATTCCGAGCGGATATACGCCATGAGAAAGCGTTCCAGGGTCATGCCGTTGTAGGTGAAAAAACCGCCCAGGGCAAAGGGAAACGCGGCCAGGATACACACCCAGCCGATCTCGCCTGTCCCAAGAACCGGACGCAGGCAAAAGTACACGGCCAATGCTACCAGAACGGCCAGAAGGGCAAACAAAAATTGCCGCAGGGACAGGCCAAAAAATAGACTTTCCTGATAATTCCGTACCTCTTTATTGATGCGGACCTCCAAGGTCTCACCTCCTACATTTCTGCTTAGTTTTCATGGACAGACCGTTGCAAAGCCTGCCCGGCTATGGTACCATTTGCTCAACTTAGAAAGGGAGTGGAGCGTATGGCATACTTGATGCTCGGGATCGTGATGATTTTTCTCTCCATTGTGTTCCGGTTGGCAGCCGTGTTTCGCCTGACCATTCCACTGCTTTATGCGCTGGTCGTCCCCACCGTGTTCCATGAATGGTATTATGCCAATCAGACTCTAGCCACCGTCATCTGGTATGTGCTGCTGGCGGTGGTAGTCCTATCCTGGGTAGTTTCCCTGATTCGGAAGGTCCGGGGCATTCTGCTCCGGCGGAGAGAAGAAAAGATGCTGGAAGAGATCGTCCGCAGCCGGGTGCGGGAGGCACAAATGTATGGGGAACCAGAACCGGATGGAGGCTATAAGATCCGGGTGGATGACCTGTTTGACGATGATTAACCAAGCCCCATCAATTCCCGGATGATTCGGTCGCTCATCTTGATCGAGCCTACCAGCACCAGCATATTGAAGATCAATTCTCCAATGTAGTTCCAGACCAGCGTGGCCGGTGCTGTGGAAGCATCCCCCACAGCGGGCGGTGCGGAAGCAAACTGTGAAAAGATGACGCAGGCCAGCACAATGATACAGCCCTCCAGACAGATGGCGGCATAGCTTTTAAGAAAAGCGACGCCGATGCTGCTGGAGGGCTGTCCCGCAAAACTGGACAGAGGGATGGGCGCGATAGCGGTTGCCATGTAGAGTTTGAAAAAGCGAGAATAGACGGTCAGGATCATAATGAGGGAGAGAACCCAGATAAACAAAGACCCCAGCAGAGTGACCGCCCAGAGGGGGATGGATTCCAACAGTCCTACACTTTCAATGGCGGTAATGAGTTCCTCCGGGAGTGTAGTGGGCGACATGGCAGTCATGCCGGATGCGTCCATGATGGTGGATACTGCACCCTGGGCTATTCGGAACAGGGCGTTCATCAATTCCATACCATAGGTCACTGCCGCCTGAGCCAGCACAAACCGGATAAAGCACTTGAGGGCCACCTCTGGGCGCTTGATCTCAGTAAAGCTGCCGCAGGTCTTGACTACGCCCATCACGAAAAACAGCACCAACAGAGCGTAGCCGATGGCTTGAAGTGCGCCGTGGATGCTGACGATCACGTTCCAGATCCCGCCGCCTTTGAATTCCTCCGGAGTGGTGCTGATCAAAGTCCAGATCTCTGCAAGTTTGTCGTTCCATGTCTGTAGTGCGGAATTCAGATTGTCTACGATCCAGTTTCCACTGCCCATGTTACATCACCTCCTTCAATAAAAGACTTGTGATTGCAAAATTGTGCTACAAATGCTATACTGCACTTGGCCCCAGGAGGCACGGTAGAGAGAGCCATCGGATAGCAGGGCGACCATATATGGGGCAACTGTCACTGACTATCGCGGAGGTGTTGCCGATGGTTTCGGATTTCTTAACAGTTGCGTCTTTTGCAGTTCTCATGTTGACAAAATTGTTGCTTAATTCTTGCTCTTTTACCGGCCTCTTAAATTATTAGTAAAATGCTGTGGATGCTGATATCCACAGCATTTTTACTTAAATTTATAATTTTATCCGGTAATGAGAGTGAGGATCTCCTTGGTAAAGGTGATCACAATACCGCCAGCAATGGTGAGCATGCCGTTGGCCCGCTGAGAGGGGTCGTGGCTCTTGAGGGACAGGCCAAGCTGGAGGACACCGAAGCCCAGCAGGATCAGGCCGATTGCACGGATCAGGGAGAAGATGAACTCGGAAAGGTTGTTGACGACCGTCAGCGGATCGTCCACGGCAAAGGCCGGGACAACCATAACGGTCAGCGCCAGAACGAGGCAGGAAAACAAGGCGTACAGTTTCCGTGCGCGGCGCTCATACTTACGGGTGGTCAAATCATGTTTCATGCTGCATTCTCCTTTTCTTTGTTGGCTTCATCGGCAGAAATAACCTGGAAGAACGGTGTGCCTGGAATGGCCGGTGTGGTGTTGTGTCCATGGTGAATATACGGCGCTCCGCCTCCGTCCACGGTGTAGCGGATAGCGGGGTGCTCGGTCAATTCATATTTCAAGTCCATAACGGGCTTTGCGCCCCGGATGAACAGGATGCAATAGCGATTATCCAGCGCCCGGACCTCGTCGGGGGTGAGCAGCTCCCGTCCGCTCATCTGGAAATTGGTGGAGTAGGAACCCGACTTGCCCTTGGTTTGCCCATGAGTCTTTGTATCGATGGTGGCCTTGCCCAGTGCCTCGGAAATGTATTTATGTGTGCTGGCCTCGTTGCCGCCCAAGTAGAGGATGGTATCCGAGTTGCCGGGGATTGTCTCCCAGGAGTCCTTGTACAGCTCCTTGATCTGGGCCATGTTCTGGATGATGGTACTGGCAGAAATGTTTCGGGAGCGCATGGTGGCCAGTTCGCGGGTGAAGCCGGGCAGCGGCATGGCGGCAAATTCGTCCAGCACGAAATGGACGTGCTGGGGCAGAGCGCCGTGGTGGATCTGATCCGCACTGTAATAGAGCGTCTGGAATGCCTGGGAGTAGAGGAGCGACACCAAAAAATTAAAGGTGTTGTCATTGTCTGGGATCACTGCGTAAAGGGCGCATTTCTTTTCTCCCAGAGTATAGAGGTCCATATCGTCGTGATCCGTGATGGCCCGGATCTGGGGCAGGTTGAAGGGGGCCAGACGGACTGCGGCGGAGACTAGGATGGACTTAGCGGTCTTGCCAGTAACAAAATGTCAATAGTTTTTTAATCACTTTTTTCAAAAAGGCAAAAAAAATAGAACGTATAGATTATTTCCATACGCTCTATCTCACATTTCATATTAAATTTTGAATGCTACAAGCTGTAATTCTCTTCCTTTCTTATTCCCAATTGTTTTCTTGTAATACTAAATGAAGTAAGTGAGAATAATTAGCCATTGTATCTTTTGCACGGTTTCCATATTCGTTTTCTATAAAAGACAAATCATCCTTATCGGAATGCATAATCAATCCATGATTTTCTGTTTCTACTGGTAAACCATTGAGCCAATTATTTGCTTCAAAATAAATATAAGGAATTCCTATATCACTAAATGGAGCATGGTCACTTCTCTTTTGCCCTGTTGGATATGGATAATCAACATTTCCTTTTGGTGTTAATTGCATTGGTAAATTTGCCTTTTTTGCAATTTCAAATGCCTTATTTACAGCTTCTACATCTTTAACAACACCTTTATCATTTATGCGTCCTCCATACAAATAAAGATTATCTCCTGCAAGAATACTATCTATATTTATCATTAGCACAATATTGTCTTTTTCTTTCTTTGTAAGAGAATTAACATATTCTTTTGAACCATGCATTCCTGTCTCTTCTGCACCAAAAAATACATATTTAATCGTATATGGTGTTTCGACATCTATCATTCGCAATGCACTTTCTAATGCAACAGCTACACCTGAGCCGTTATCATCTACGCCATGTGTTCCTGCACTATCATAATGAGCTCCAACAATAATAGTTTTTTTCGATTGCCCTTCTTTGATTACTTCAATATTTTGACTTGATTGGCTATCTTCACCACCATCAAAAATATTTTCTCCAGATGTGTCCATCATAGGAACACCTTCCTCAATATCAAAAGAATTTAATTTTATATCCTTTTCTGAATATCCACCATTTAACAAAATAGCAGATATAAACGAAGCCATTTCCTTTTCCTTTTCTGTACCCGCAATTCGTCCTGGCAAGTTCTCTTGAATATATTTTAAAAATGCGTATGATTGTATTCCATAGTTTTCTTGCTTGAAACTCTCTGATATTTCTTGTGTAAGAGTAAAATCTTTTGCATTTTTCATTATTATTGCTGTATGCTTATCACCACATCCTGATAACAAAGAACATACAATAACGATAGATAAAATAATAATGCATATTTTTTTCTTCATAGTATTTCGATTAAACCTCCTTTATAATTTCAGATTTGTTACTCACATGATATCATATTTTTTCTTCATTTACATCCACCTAATTTTAATAAACTGCCATTCGGCTTGCTTCTGTAACCAGCATCCGGTTAATCTTCTCCTGCATTGTTTCCTTAGCATCTTCATTGAAATGATAACGGACAACATAGACTGTCTGCCCGATTTTCTTTGTAAATGTGTTCCCCTCTGTTTTTGTATTCATCATTTTTTCCATAATCATTTTTTCCTTTCTTTCCTGTGCCCGACAGAGAGAGGATTGTCTTTGTCCCTGCCGGAAGTTTATCTGTACACTGACAACATAAGTGTCAACATGGGGTTTGGAACTTTTTACTGGTTGTTTTTTTATTTTCCAAAATACTACTGGAAAGTTTTTTGAATGTTCTTGTTGACACCTGTAAAAAAAGCTGAAACGCCAGTAAATATAAGGGTTTTAGGTGTCAACAAATCTGTCAACAAGCGATAAATTTACAGAAGATTTGTAGCCTTCCGATATCAAAATCAGCCTTTCTCTCTGTCGGGCAGGTCAAATGGCAGCTCCAACTGTTCTGCCTTCGTCAGCTTCGTAAATCCGTCTTTGTCCGGTTCGTTGCCACCCTCTTCTGTTCCTTCCCTGACCCAGCTTCTCTGTCTGCCATATCCTTCCTTTGAAAATCTGTGGATTCCATCCCTCTTCCAGCCGGTGATCTGTGTATCCATAATGGAACAGATCTCATTTGTCTCGAATTTTTTCGGCTCCCGTTCAAAATGGTCAAAGGCTTCTTTCCAAATCTGGACGGAGCATACATGAGTTCCCTTGTAGGCATCTAGCCAGCCCTGAATCATTCCTGCCATCGTATCTTCCTGTGTGAACTGTTTCCGGTATTCACTGATCTTCTGTTCCATTTCTTTTGAGAATTTCAACAGACTGCTCTTATTCTCCGTTGACCAGTAGATTTCCATTGCTTCTGCCCATAGCTGGTCAAAATAGGCTCTGGCTTCTTTTTCATCATCAAGGATATGCTTCTCTGCCTTGCTGCTGTCTATGGCAATCGGCAGGAACCGTCTTGCCCCGGTACGGTCAAAGGGAATAAACTGCCTTGTGTTCGTTGACCCGGCAAAGATACACTGACGCTTCCGATCTTCCTCATATTTATCATAGGGATTCCGGTAAGTGTCTTTCTGCCTGGTCAGGAATGATTTGATCTCTTCATTGCTTTTCGCACTGATTGCTGCAATCATCTCTGACATTTCCATGATCCAGTGTCCCCGGAGATGCTCATATATCTTACTGTCGTTCAACTGTTTCAGGTCATCAGAAAACCAGTCATCATTCAGTGCAAGGAAACGGAAGAATGTGGATTTCCCGGCTCCCTGCTGACCTACCAAACAGAGCATTTCATCTGCCTTACAACCCGGACGGTAGATTCTGCTCAACGCTTCCATCAGGAAATGTTTCACAACCTCATAGACAAAATCCGAAGCATCAGCTCCCATATACCGTTGCAGTACATAACGGATTCGCTCCTGTCCGTCCCATTCCAGTTGTTCCAGATACTCACAGATTGGGTGGTATGCCCGGCTGTTGGCTTCTATGCGGAGTGCCTTATCCATACATTTTTCACTTGTGAGCTTGTAATACCGTTCAAAGAAATAATAAAAATAAGTCCTGCCATCATCGTCCAGTTTGCAGATTTCCTCATTCCACCAGAGTTTTTTCACAATATCAATCCTGCCTGTCAGCTTGTTGTACTTCATGCTCTCACGCACAAGCGGATCATTTCTCAGCACGACCATATAATTTCCTACCGTTGCTTTCGCAGTTCCCTTTTGTGTATATTCCAGCATCTGTTTCACTTCATCGACTTTACTTTTATCTGCCATCCGGAGCATTTCTTTCATGGCATCTTTCTGTTCTTTTGTAGCAATCTCCTTTATCTTCTCTTTCGCATTGCTCAATCTTCTCCATCTCCTTCCATTTTTCTTTGACAAGGACTTCCTTATCTGCCCTATCCCCGAAGAGCAAAATATCCAGATAATACTCAACAACCGTCAGTTCACTGAGAGAAATCATAAACTTTTCATTCCATTCTTCTGTCCATGTTTTTGGTGCATACTGCTCTTTCCATTCCAGAAGCAGGCTACGGTAATTCAGATATGCTCTCAGGCATCTTAGATATTTTTTCTGCCAGAGTTCTTCCGGTGTCGGCTTCGGCTTTTTTATTGGAACACGTCTCTTGTTCTGCAGTGATTCCCTGTCCTTGCCGGAATAAAGAATCCTAAAATCATCTGCCAGCTTCATAGCAGCGTCTTTCAGTCCAATGCCAAACAGTTGTGCTGTAAAATCAATCGCATCTCCCGTACAGCCACACCCGAAGCAGTAATACCTCCGGTCAACTTTCATACTGGGTGATTTGTCATTATGAAAAATACAACGGATCAGTCCGCTCCTGTTGGGCTTCAATCCATACAATTCAACAGCCTGCCGGACAGTCACGTTCTGTTTTACTTCATCAAATAATCCCAATTCATTTCCTCGCTTTCTTATAACTGCTTCCCAAATCCGGGAATCACTTTTTACTCAAAAACAAAAAGGCACTTTGTCCTGTCCTTACGGAATCAACAAAATGCCCTTATAGTTCCAGATCACTAGAACATGATTTTCCTTTATTCAGTTGTTTTCTCTCTGCCTCTTCTCTTTGAATCTTTGCTACATTCTGTGCAAGTCTTTCCCTGATAGATGGCTTCACTTCTTTTTTGATTTCTTCTACAACAGCTTTTTTCTTCTCTGGCTGTTTTAACTGTTTAGTAATCCGTATGACCACTTTTTCCATTGCAGTTTCTATTTTTCTTATCAGCCCGTCCAGTCTTTTTATTGCATAATCCTTTTCTCTTTTGGAAGCCTTGTGTTTCGGATCCTGAATCCACTTTTTAGAATCTTCTGCCAAACGGATATCATCTCTTCTGGTAGCCAGCATTGCTTCTTTTGCTACTTTCTCCACTGCCTTGTCATAAGCTTCACTGGATACTTCATCAAGCAAGGTTTCCACATCTTCAATACGGACGGTAAGCTGTTTCAGTTCCTCTCTCTGTTCTTCAATTAGATCACCCTGCTTGAATATACGGTCTGAATTATTTGCAAATTCTGTATCCTGCTGTTTTATTTTTTCTTCCTGTGACTGAATAATTTCTTCATTTGCACGCACATACCTTGACTGTTTTGCAAGCTCCAGACGATTCTCGTTCACCTTATCAATCTGCATAAGAATTGTTTCCTGTTGATTCGCAATTTCTTCTTTCTGCTTCATACGGATATAATCTTGTTTTTCCAAATACTTTCTTCCACCATACGATGGTTCTTCATCAAGTTCCAGTCCGTGACGTTTACAGATATCTAAAAACATTGTCCGGCAGGCAGAATCAAAAACAACCTTGCGGTTATTTGTCTTTGATCTCTTCTTTTCTGGATCTGGAAGTTCAAATCCAAGTTCTTCCAATGCTGTTTCCTGTTTCGGCTCAATTTCTCCATATCGGTTTGTAGCATCGAAAACATGACGCTCATGAATATGAGGTGTTGCTTCGTCCATGTGTAGCGACCAATCAATAATATGCACGTTAGAGCCAAACCGCTTATCGAACTCTTTCTTAAACTCGTCAAATACTAAAATCAGGGTTTCCACAGAAGCATGTTCATCTATTGTTCCAAGCTGATAGATACTTTCTTCCGGACAGGTCTTTTTGTTTTTCCAAACATCTTCCACTTCTTTGCATCTGTCTGGGTGTCTGGCTTTCACATGTCTCTCATTTTGCTTCATAACGTAATTTCCATAATGCTCTTCATAGAATGCCAGCTCAATTTGTTCAAAAGAAAAATTATTCTCTTTTCCCTGATCTTCCATTGTGGTATATCCCTGATAGCAATCCCAGTAAATATTTTGCCGGACTCTTTCATTGTCGATATGCTCACTGTGTTCCGGATTAAATCTCCGATCATTATGAAGCGGATTGTAAACTCCATTTTTCCCAGATCTGCCATTATGCCTTGTTCCTTTCATTTCACATTTCTCCTTTCTTTCAAGTTGTTTCCCCGAAGGGATTGCAGCGAAGCTGCTTAAAGGCTCTGTCGCCGTTACAGATAGTACCCAGTACCATATGGCGAAACGCCATATCACTGGGCAATGGCTGCCGCCCTTAACCTGCTAAGGGCTTCGCCCCTTAACCCCAGCAAGGTGCTGCCTCCCTTTGCAATCCAGGCACAAAGGACTTCCAGTCCTCTGTACTCCCGGCAGACAAAACGTAATTCCTGCTGCTGTCCCTTCGGCATGATCTCCGTTCCGTCTGTTTTTCAAAAATCCTCTGCATCGGATTTTGTGGAAATATAATAATAGACAAAATAAAAGGCACTAACTTTTTACGGTTAATGCCATTTTCTTTACTCATTCACATTTTCAAATGCTTCCTGTGTATTTGAGAGTCCCATTCCTTTCACTGTTTCAGATAACTGCGATAGCTATCTATCACAGAATCTGTAACACCGTTTTTGTACACTTTTCGGATATCAACAATTTTTTCATCTTTCAGTGCTTTCAGCCAATCCAACAAATCTTTTCTGCTGTTTACAAAATTACAGCATCTTCCGTCTGCATATTCAATCCGGTATCTCATAAGCCCCTCCTACACATACACCAATTCATTTAAAATGATTTCATCTACCCGGCTTCTCACATTGTTTGCCCGGCGAACCCATTCCATTTGATCTCTGCTTTTCAATTCCTCTGTAATACCTTCCTGTTCCATGATCTGATTCATGAGAAAATCTCTGTATTCTACGCACTGCTCATTTAAGTCTGCAAGGTAAGTCCAGAGTTCCCCAGTCAATGTCAGATAGGAATATAAGCCACCTTTGTAGTCTTTCAGATAGTTTCTGTGAAGGCTTCCATAAAAGCCAATATCACGCTTTTCTTCCGACACAGCGATCAGTGGCAGATAGATTTCCCCGACAAGGATATAATCCAGACCATTGCTGTCATCGTGAACGATTCTTTCTAATTTACTCATGCTGATGCAACTCCTTTCTTCGGTTCTGCAGGTGGAAGCAGTGATACCGGAACGAACACACCCTTTGCAATATCTTCCTGACGGATTTCCTCTTTTTTTGCATCCATTTCAGCTTTCTTTTTTGCTTTTGTCCGTTCATAGTATTCTTGCTGCTTGCCACTTGCTTTTCTTTTCAGGTAATTCTGATGAAGCCTGTCTTTTCTGGCTTCCCGCTTCTTCATTTCTTCAATTTCCTCTGACGTCATTTCCACCTCACCGAAATGTGGCGGTAAATATTTTCCAATGAAATTAAAATAGATTTCCACTTCCTGAGTTGTCTCAATGCTTCCTTTTCGGTCACGCTCATGAACCACAATCTTTTCAACAAATTCGTTCAGCATGTAAGTGGTCAATTCATCAAAGTTTTGGTATTTATCAACCAGAGCAATAAACTTCTCCGCTGATCTGCGACCTTCTT